>FQKF010011531.1_pt1 | contig 19161 bp, 16 predicted proteins | sample 1504521 | NCBI WGS metagenome assembly FQKF01 (sample SAMEA4475357, study PRJEB15587) | soil metagenome | biome: Soil; feature: Field | place: India | collected 2015-03-11 | depth 0 m
AGGATCAGCAGGAAAGGTGCTCGACCAGTCGCTAAGGCCCGAAAGCCCTCTTTCGTTCAGTCCGCGACCTTCCTGAACGGCACCCTGACTTTCTCACGCCTACTCAACCTCCGGCCAGGGAGCGGGGTTGGTAGACGTCACCCCGTAGGGTGAATTGCCATCGCTGACTGAATTAGGCAGCCAGCGGGAGGGCGGAGTAAGTGCGATTGGCACTTTTTTGTGTACTGATTTTACGAGTTCGGTACCTCTCGGCTCGCAGTCCGGGACCAGCCTCTTCCGTCGAAGCCGATCATCCCCGGATGCGCTAATTATAATGCATTTTTTCATATTGAGATTAAAATGATAAGGTATGGATGGACTCTGGGCTCTGGAGGGTGTATGCTGGTGATCTATAAAAATACTGAGGCAGGATTGGAAGAAATCACTGAAGCAGTGACAGGGTGCTGGATCAATGTGATTGATCCGGAGCAAGAGGAAATTGAACAATTGGTTGAATTGGGCGTGCCTCAGGATTTTATCACATACGCGCTAGACCTGGACGAACAATCTCGTGCCGAGAAAGAGGATGATGGTACTTTACTGGTGTTATTGCGAATTCCGTATTTCCAGGGTGCAAAGATGGATGTGCCTTATCGCACGATCCCTTTGGGAATTGTGATCACTTCGCGTTTTATTGTAACAATTTGCCGTTTACAAAATGATATTATCCAGGAGTTTTGCTCAGGGAGAATCAAAGGACTTTCCACAGCCAAAAGGAATCGATTTACATTGCGAGTTTTGCTTTCTACAGCGAGTAAGTTCTTGCTATACCTCAAGGAAATTAATAAAGTGGTAGAAACGTTGGAAGACCTGATTACCTTATCCTCAAGAAATCGGGATATTCTTGAATTGCTTAAGTACCAAAAAAGTTTGGTCTATTTTACAACTGCCTTACGAGCAAATGAGTTAATGATGGAACGTCTTCAACGCTGGCAGATTTTCAAAGCCTATCCAGACGATGAGGATTTGTTAGAGGATGTGATAACCGAAAATCGTCAGGCGCTTGAAATGGTGGAAATTTCAAGTAACATTCTGAGCTCTATGATGGATGCGTTTGCCTCTATGATTTCAAATAATTTGAACGAGGTTATGAAATTTTTGGCTTCGATAACAATCATTTTGAGTATTCCTACGATTGTGACGAGTTTTTTTGGGATGAACGTGGATTTGCCCGTCCAGGATCACCCCCTGGCTGCGCTATTTGTGATAATTATATCGATTGTAATTTCTGCTGTAGTGGTGAGTATTTTCAGAAGACGTGATTGGTTCTAAAAAACTGAACCATGTTGGTAATTGTTTAAGTGTAGACCTGGCTTTCAAAAGGGAGACTTAAGAGTATGCCTAATGCACTCATTTCCGTTACAGATAAATCACAACTGGTGGAATTTGCGCAGGAACTTGTAACGTTAGGATGGGTTATATGGGCTTCAGGAGGAACATCAAACGAACTTCGAAAAAATAGTATTACGGTTAACGAGTTGTCTGATTATACTGGCATGGGTGAAATGCTTGGGGGAAGGGTAAAGACGCTTCACCCGGCGATATATGCAGGAATTCTGGCTAGAGATATCCATGAAGATGAAAAGGTACTTGCAAATAATAATTGGTTGAGGTTTGATTTAGTTGTTGTAAATTTATATCCATTTGAAAAAAAGGTTCAATCACCAAATATTGATTTGAGCGAAGCAATAGAAAACATTGATATTGGGGGAGTGGCTCTGCTTCGAGCAGCGGCAAAAAATTTTCAGAGGGTGCTTGTTGTTTGTGATCCTGCTGATTATTCTGTTGTCATTGATGCTCTAAAAAGTGGTCAAAATACGGAGACCTTACGGCGTTCTCTGGCTTGGAAAGCCTTCGGAGTGACCAGTAGGTATGATGCTTTCATCGCTGGCTTTCTCAGTTCAGGTGAAGTTTACCCGCTCAATCTATACAGATGTCAAAACCTCAGATATGGTGAAAATCCCCATCAGCAAGCGATTTTTTACTCTTTTAGCCCGAACGAGAAGCCATTCGATGGACGGGTTCTTCAAGGGAAAGAGTTGTCTTATAACAATATTTTAGATGTGGATGCCGGTTGGAGGGTGGTGTCTTCGTTTGACGAACCCACTGTCGCCATTATTAAGCATCTTTCCCCCTGTGGAATTGCCAGTGCAAATACTGTGGCAGAAGCATACCGGCAAGCACTGGAATGTGATCCGGTTTCTGCTTTTGGGGGGATTGTTGCCAGCAATCGTGTTATTGATGAGACCGCCGCTATCCAAATGAAGGATTTGTTTATAGAATGTATTGTTTCTCCAGGATTTACCAGCGAAGCCATGGAAATTTTATCCAGGAAAAAGAATTGCCGGGTGATAGAAATTCCAATCTCTACACAATATTCAAATGAACAATGGGAGTTGCGTTCTGTCTATCACGGGGTTCTCCGTCAAAGTGTTGATTGGGGTGATCCTCATGGGACAGAATGGCGCGTAGTAACCTCAAAACATCCTGATCAGGAACAAATGGTTGCCCTTAAGTTTGCCTGGAAGGCTTGTCAACACGTAAAATCGAATGCAATTGTTCTGGCAAAAGGAAAATCCACAGTGGGTATTGGTGGAGGGCAACCCAACAGAGTTCAAAGTGTTCGTATAGCCATTGAAAATGCTGGAGAAAGAGCAAGAGGTGCAGTAATGGCATCCGATGCATTTTTCCCGTTTCCTGATTCAATTGAAGTGGCGGCAAAGGCTGGAATAGGGGCAATTATTCAGCCTGGGGGATCGGTCAGAGATAACGACGTAATCCGTGCGGCAGACAATTCAGGTATTGCCATGATTTTCACAGGGGTGAGACATTTTAAGCACTAAGGCGAGAAAGTGTGAGGCAAATCAACGACTAAATTTCGTATAGCCACAGAAGGAAAAAAAGCAATGGAAGGATTTGACAAACAAGCAGAATCTATCGACGTCGGGCAAAGGCTAAGGGCGCTCCGAGAGGAAAGGAACATTTCCATCCGTGCACTTGCCCGCCTGAGTGGATTATCCGCCAATGCCTTAAGCATGATCGAAAGGGGAATGACATCCCCCTCAGTAAGCACTCTAAACAAACTGGCTATTGCTCTTAAAGTTCCTGTGACGGCTTTCTTCCGTACGATGCCGGTGAAGGAAGCAGTGGTTTTCCGAAAAGCAAGCGAGAGAACACGTATCCCTTTTCTAAGAGGTATGATGGAAGGGTTAGGGGGAGAGCATTTTATAGGGAGAGTGGAAGCATTTTTGTTAACCCTGGAAAATGGCGGTAACAGTGGACCAAGTTACATTGTGCATAGCGGACATGAGTTAGTGTTTTGTTTGAGGGGAAAACTGGAATATGATGTGGAAGGAAAAACATACCTGCTGGAGCCTGGAGATAGCATGTTATTTTCAGCGAGTTTAAAGCATCGTTGGCGAAATTCCGGAACAACCGTTGTTAATGCGTTGATTGTAATCAGCGGTTTTCATGAGGAGGAATATCCTTTCGAATATCATCTTTCCAATTTGAGCCAGGAAACGTAGGTTACTTCCTAAAGATGTCTTCAATCTTGCCATTATTTCCAGATAACATGGTTGTTTCTGAGAGAGGTCGTATTAACCTCTCAGGTTTTGATATTCTTGAACTCGCCGAAAAATATTCTACCCCCTTATACATTTACGATGCCCATACAATTTTCCATAATATCGATACGCTGAAAGATACCCTAAAGAAATACTATCCTGGCGAGAGCATAATTACATATGCTGCAAAGGCATATTTTTCATTGAGATTTGCTCAGTTTATTGCCAAGACAGAAGTTGGTATTGATGCTGTTTCAGAAAATGAATTAATTTTTGCTTTAAGAGCAGGGATTAAGCCAGAACGAATCCATTTGCATGGAAATAACAAGACGTATGCTGAACTTGATCATGCCGTTCAGGCAAACATTCATGCCATTGTGATAGACAATTTTGAAGACATAGAAATACTTGAGAGACTTTCTCACAAAAAATCACCTATTTCCGTTTGGATTAGAGTTAATCCTGAAATTGATGAGATTGCTACACATCCGTACCGCAATACCGGACATTCTGTGAGCAAATTTGGATTGACTATTCGCGATGGCCAGGCAGAAACAGCGATCCGGATGTTAATGGCTAATCCGAACTTTCGGTTAATTGGTATTCATACTCATATAGGTTCGCAAATTTTCGACACAGCCCCTTACAAACAAGCAATTGGGGAAATGCTTAAATTAGCCAGAAGATGTAACTGGATACCTGCTGAGGTATGTCCTGGTGGGGGCTGGGGGGTTCCCTACAGACACGACGAAATGATAAATAACAACATAGAGAATTGGATCAGGGAAATTTCCATTGTCATTCAAGAAGAGTATCGAGGGAGTAATTTTCTTCCCCGATTAATTCTTGAGCCTGGAAGATGGATTGTTGCGCGGGCAGGAATTGCGATTTACACTGTAGGCAGGGTTAAACAGTTCTCAAACGGAGAAAAACTGTTGGCTGTAGACGGTGGGATGGGCGATAATATTCGCCCACCCCTATATCAAGCAGAATATGAAGCTATCGTAGCAGAAAATCCTTTAGGTAGTCCTACAACTTGTTATAGGATCGTTGGTAGGTTTTGTGAATCTGGGGATGAACTCATTCATGAAATTGATTTACCCGAAGTTCAGACCGGCAATCACTTAATCTTCCCGGTTTCAGGTGCATATCATCTCAGTATGGCATCGAACTACAACCTGTTCGCTCGACCTGCTGTTCTATGGGTAGAAAACGGGAGTGTCAACGTCCTACAGGAAAGAGAAAATTTGTTTACTGGCTGGTGGGTTTAGAGATTAAGCCAGCGTCTTGCAATTCCGGGCAAGTCCTCACTCCCTCCCACCTTCAGCGTACAGGTGGGTAGACTTTCGATAAAGGCTCTTCCATACCTTTTGGTAAGGATTCTCTTATCCAAGACTACAACAATCCCTCGATCGGATTGTGTACGAATTAGCCTACCAAACCCCTGACGGAATCGAAGGATAGCCTCTGGTAAATGATATTCATTAAAAGGATCCTCAAAAGTTTCCGCTCGTGCTGCAATAATCGGATCCGAAGGTACATCGAATGGTAACTTTGTAATTACCAGCACAGACAATGCTTCACCGGGAATATCTACACCTTCCCAGAAAGCGCGAGTGCCTAAAAGTACTGCTTTATCTGCTTCCCGAAAAGTAGCCAACAGGGTATGAGTTGACGCGCCTTCTCCCTGTTCATATACTAATATCCCCTGATCAGCCAGTAATGGAGTGATAACTTGAGAAGTTTTCTTCAATTGAGCATAGGAAGTAAATAGCACCAGCATTCTTCCCTGGGTTGCTTTGGCAAGACGAACAAGGACTCGCTCCAGTTCTCTCTGGTATCCATTGGCATCGGATGGTTCGGGAATATCGTTCACAATATACAGTAAAGCAGAACTTTCATAATCAAAGGGAGATCCTAAAGCCAATTCATTGGCTTCATCTGCGTATAAACGGTTCCGGATATAATCAAAACCTTCGTTGGCTGTCAAAGTGGCGGAAGTGAGGATTACACTGGACTTCTCATGCCAAATGTATTGCTCCATTAACGGGCCAATGTGAAGCGGGGCACCATTAATGGAGATAGAATTCCCATTTTGCTGGATTTCAATCCAGTATATGGTGTTTTGTTGAGGTTGAGAAATACAAGAATGAATATTCAAGTCCGTTTCTGCCAACCTGCGATATATAGAAGCCAAAGCATCCATGGAGTCCCGGATTTCTTCCCCCATTGCCTCGCCAAACTCGGTACAGTTTTTATAAATCTCGCTGATAAGGTTGAGTAAAAGAGCAAAGGTTTCGTGGCAATTATCCCATTCCACCTCTACATTTGTCCAGGATGGTAATGTACGCACTCCATCCACAATACGTGTTTGTTGTCCATAAGCACCTAAAGGACGTCCATCTCGCTGGTCTTCCAGAAATTCATCAATGGCGTGGAAAAAGTTCTTGATGAAAGTTTCCATCCGGAATGAAAGGTCTGTCACTCTCTCAAGGGATTGAGAAAATACAGCCATATCAGAAGGGCGTAATAAACGCCGTAATTCTGCGAATATCCTGCCAAGCAAGCCTGTAGATGTGCCTCCTAATTCCTTTAAAAGTCGCAGGATATCCGATTGAGTAACTCGAAAACTTAACGCATTGGTTGTAGCACCTTCAAGATGATGAGCTTCATCCACAATCAGGTATTGATAGTCAGGCAACAACCGATTCCCGGTTGCAATATCAGATAATAAAAGAGCATGATTAACTACAATCAAATGAGCGCTTTGTGCTGCTTGGCGGGCGCGGTAAAAAGGACACCCTCCACCAGTTCTGGCAATACAAACCTCTGCTTTGCATCCTTCATCTTCTGCCGAAATGCGATTCCACACTTCGCGTTCTGTAGGTCCATTCAGATTCAGCTCGTTTCTGTCTCCAGTTTGACTACTTAACAGCCAAACCAGGACTTTCGCCAACACTCTCATTTCATCTACTGTTGAAGGACCGCGCTGACGTAGAGCTTCAAATTTTCGAGGGCAAAGATAATTCGAGCGTCCTTTTAGAACAACAGCGCGAAGATCTATGTTAAGAGCATTGCATAGATCGGGGATATCTTTTTTTAGCAATTGATCTTGTAATGTGATCGTATTTGTGGAGATAACTACTCTGGTGTTGTTCTGATAGGCGAAAATTGCGGCGGGAATCAAATAAGCGAAGGATTTGCCTGTTCCAGTCCCTGCCTCAACCATTAAGTGGTATGGAGTGGACAAAGCCTGACATACTTCTCGAAGCATCTCTACCTGTTGTTGACGATACTCATATTGCTCAAAATAATGGGCAAAAGGACCGTGATGCTCAAGCAAACCAGCAATTTCATCTGGATCCAGGGGAACTGGTCTTTCAACAACCTCGGTAGGCGGATAAATGGGCTCGGACAGTGGTTCAAAGAGGTTTTGATGCTGTCTTCTACCTGAAGGCTTTGCTGGAACAAATGCGGATTTTCGGTTCAAAACATCTTGAAAGACGATATACGCATCCCAATTGAGTGGTTCGCTTAGCTGAACAATTTCATTTAAGAGATCTACAGGAAGTTCGCTGGCTTTTTCCAGTAAAGCAATAAACAAAGCATGGGTCACACGAGCATCATCCAGCGCACGATGTGTGGCTGGTAACAAAATTCCCAGAGATTGCGCCAACACCCCCAAATTGTACCGGCTGGCTGTTGGAAGCAACACCGATGCAAGTTCATAAGTATCAATGACATGATTATTCCATAAAATGTGCTGCTTCTGGAGAAAGGAAAGGTCAAAGCGAATATTGTGCCCAACAATAGGACAATTTCCAACGAAATGTGCTAAATCCCCAATAACATCCTGTATTGTTGGGGCTTTCCGAACCATATCATTGGTTATGCCAGTCAGTTGAGTAATAAATGAGGGGATATTTTTTGTTGGTTTAATCAAAGAAGACCATTCTGCTTCAACCCGCCGGTTGGAGAACCTGACGGCGCCAATTTCAATAATACAGTCTTTCTCTGGATCCAGCCCTGTAGTTTCAATGTCAATGGCTACGTACATATTCATGTCTGGCATTATACCTTATGACCCTTAACCATTAAGCGATTTTTATGCAAGTTGCCCTATAATAAGTGAAAATTCGTGAATGGTGCGGAGAGGAAAGATGAATCAACGTTTGGGCAAAGACATCTTTGAAAACCACCTGATGGGAATTGGTGCCTGGGCATGGGGCGACCGCTTTGTTTGGGGATATGGGAAAGGATATTCGCTGGCTGATTTGAGAGAAGTCTTTGAAATATCCATCCGTTCGGGTATTACATTTTTTGATACAGCAGAAGTATATGGCCAGGGAGAATCGGAAAACATTTTGGGACAATTTTTAGAAACCGCTCAGCAAAAGGTGTTCATTGCCACAAAATTCATGCCATTCCCCTGGCGCTTAAGTCGACAAGCCCTTATCAATGCTCTCAAAGGCTCTCTCAGAAGATTACGCTTACAGCAAGTGGATTTGTATCAAATCCATCAACCTTTGCCACCGGTGAATATCGAGACGTGGATGGAGGGGCTTATTGAGGCTGTTCAACAAGGGATGACTCGCGCTGTAGGGGTGTCCAATTACGATGTGGATCAAATGCAAAGAGCATATGATCGCTTGATCAAGGATGGGATTAACCTGGCTTCAAATCAAGTCGAATACCATTTGTTGAATCGTAAAATCGAAAGAAACGGCTTGCTTCAAAGAGCGAACGAGTTAGGGGTTAAGATTATTGCGTATAGCCCTCTCGCCATGGGAGTGCTAACAGGCAAATATTCTCCCGAATCGCCGCCATCTGGAATAAGAGGGGCTCGATACAACTCAAGGGTACTGCGTAAGATTCAACCTCTCATTAACTTATTGCGAGACATTGGAGAGGCACATCATAAGACTCCTGCACAAGTAGCATTGAACTGGGTGATATGTAAAGGTGCGTTACCTATTCCAGGCGCTAAAACCAGAGGGCAAGCAGAACAAAATGCAGGCGCGCTTCACTGGAAACTTTCTGAGGAGGAAATGCTGATGCTGGACGAGATGAGCGAGAGAGTCGTGCAGGAATAAACTCTTTGTGTATTTTGTGATAAGATTTCGTTCCAAATTTCTAAAAAGAGGCTATCAGTAAGATGTCAGAACAAGAACAGATTCGCTATTTACCTTTTCATGCAATCAATGAATTTATGCTGGATGAGTACAGAGAAAAGGTGGTTCGTTTTGTTTTTGAGAACTTAGGTAACTTAAGTTCTTCAAGGAGGAATGGTATTCTTTCTATTTTTAAGAAGCAAGTGAAGATTCCTGGCTTCCGGGATAGTTCACTGGCCCCTCTTCCCCTCAAAATTAAACAAGGCATTGTTTTATTCCAAAAAAATGCTGATTTTGTAGCCCAAGTGCTTCAGGCATGGGTAGAACTGCATCATGACCTGAAAGAAAGAGTACATGCAATGCTCGTATCGCGAGGGTGGAAAAATCTTCTTCCCCCCGAACTCGACCGCTCCAAACTGCCAGGCTTCCAAGTGGAATGGCCTAAGTCTGAAACCTACGAAGTTTTAGACCAGAGTTTTTACGAGCAAAATCCGGGTGTAGAGGCTCCTAACGATGATATTCGCCTCATGGTTGTATGGTTAGTCAACGCCTTACCCTATGAGTTATTCGAGGAAAACAGCAATTGATAAAATAGGTCGAGAGGCATTCTCTCGACCTATTTCACTGTTTGAGAAAGGCAAACTCCAGATTGAGGGTAACCCCATCCTTTACAGTAAGCACCCCTGCTATACTTGGGGGTTCAATTCCCCAATCAGCCATATAGATAAACGTTGTTGCTTTTCCAAGTATTTGATCACCTTTCAACATTGCAGATACATCCCAGGTGACAGGACGGGTTGTTTCCCGAATGGTCAGTTCTCCAATAATCTGAAATTTGATCGTTTCATTTTCCTTTGGGTCTTGTGGAAAATCTTTCACTTCCCTCACGTTGAAACGTGCGAGTGGAAACTTGGCGGATTCGAGCCAGCGGTTTTGTATGGCAGAATCTCTCCGGCTTGAATCGCTCCTCAAGGTTTGAATATTCACCACAAATTCCCCAAATGATATATTTGAAGGATTCCTCAGGTCTATTTCAAGTTCCCCGGTAATCTCACTGGTTTTTCCCACAGCGGTCGCCAGACGATTATTCTGATTCAAAAATGTTTCATCGACGGTATAAGAGATCACAGAATTTTGTGAGTCGATTACAAATTTCACAGGGAAACGATCTTTACCTGTATTGTTTTCTGCAGTAGTTGCAGGCAGATATTCCTCAATAACAGGCGTTTGCACAACAGGAGTAGAGGTGAGTACCGGTAAAGTTGAGTTTACCTGAGAAGAAGAACTTCCAGAAACGCAGCCAGTAATTAAAACCATGAAGGAAACCAAAAAGAGAAGGCAACCGGTAATTTTTTTCATATGTTTTACCTTTGAATAAAATAGGATGTGAAATATCGTAAATTTATCTTACACGATTTGAGTTTTTTCAAACATGAGAGTATATTAAAAAAAATGAGTATATCCAGAACAATGGCTTTACGAAAAGCTCTTAACCTGCCTGAAACTCCCGTTTTGGCAATAGTGGGAAGTGGGGGAAAAACATCGTTGCTTTTTCGCTTGGCAAAAGAATACACTCCGCGGGTAATTGTGTCAAATACTGCACATTTGGGTGTAAATCAAGCCGAGAATGCCGACAAAGTAGTTCAACTCAGAGAGCCTCAGGATATTCCTCGGATTCTAGACGAAACCTTTGATGGCATTCTATTGATTACAGGGTTACCAGATGAGAGGGGAAGATACAGAGGACTGGAGCATACGGCTATTTCTCTCTTGATTGACGTTTGTAAACAAAAACGAATTCCTTTGCTGATAGAAGCAGATGGTTGCCGTGGGAAACCCCTCAAAGCCCCTGGACCGTGGGAACCTCCCATTCCACAGAAAATTGAACAGGTTATTGTGTGTGCGGGCGCTAGTGGATTTGGGAAACCATTGAATGAGGAATGGGTATATCGTTCGGCAGATTACTCGCAACTGGCAAACGTATCCTTGGGAGATTTACTATCTTCTGAAACTATTGCAAAGGTGATTTCTCATCCACTTGGCGGGTTAAAAAATATTCCTGAAAACAGTAAACGATATTTTCTAATCAATCAGGCAGACTCCGTCGAGCAACAAGAGTTTGGAGGGAATGTAGCCATTCGAATACTTTCTAAATTTGACCGAGGTGTTGTTGCAAGCCTGCATGGTACAGAGTATACCAAACCGGTTGAAATTCACCGTGTATATGTTCCTGTTGCCGGGGTTGTTCTGGCAGCCGGGGAAAGTCGTCGTTTTGGCTCTCCTAAAGTACTGATTGAAATAGAAGGCGAGCCATTGGTTCGTCGAATTGCTAAAATAGCCCTTGAGAGTTACTTGCAACCGGTATTGGTAGTAACGGGAGCATATCCAGAAATCTCTTCCAGTTTAAGCAATTTAGACGTCAACATCATTGAGAACCCTTCATGGAAATTGGGACAGTCCAGTTCGGTAAAAGTGGCAATCAGCGCTTTGCCAGAACATGTGCAGGCGGTCATTTTCTTGCTGGGCGACCAGCCATTTATCACATCGTCACTCCTCAAATCCTTATTGCATGCTTTTGCTATCTCACAAGCACCAATTATTGCCCCAAGGGTGAATGGACAAAGAGCAAATCCTATTCTATTCTCTCGAGAGACTTTCCATGATTTGATGAACATGACAGGGGATGCTGGTGGAAGACAAATTTTTGAAAAATTTCCTCTTCAGTTTATCCCATGGGAAGATAAAAAACTATTGTTGGATATTGATACCTTAGATGACTTAGCCAATTTAATGAAACTGATTGATCATTCATCCCCATAAGGAATAAACACCTTAAACGTTGTTCCTTTTCCTTCATCACTGAAAACCTCAATCTTCCCTTGGTGAAGATGAACAATCGACTGGACTATTGCCAATCCTAATCCAGCACCACTTTTTCGTTGGCTTCTTGAGGTATCCACTCGATAGAATCTGTCAAAGATAAATGGAATCTGATTTTTAGGAATACCTGTACCTTCATCTTGAATCACAAAAATGCAATACCTTTCTTCGGATTCGGCTGTGATGAAAATACCTTTTTCTGGAGGGGTATGTTGAATGGCATTTTCTATTAGATTATTCAATGCATGTGTAAGCATGCTCCGATCCGCTGTCAATGACTTGAGATTTTTGCTCGGAAGTCTCATGACTATTCTTTGTCCCTGAGATAGAAGTTTTGCCCTCTCATAGATCTCTTCAATCAAAGGAAGGGGTTCTATTTCTTCTACTCTCAAGATTTTAGTAGGATCTTCTTGTGCTTGATCCAGTCGGGCAAGAAGTAAGAGATTATCCACCAACCTGCTCATTGTTTGCACTTCACGTTCCAGCACGTTTAATATTTCTATCATTTGAAGGAAATTTTTCTCTTCCACAAATTTTCTCAACAAATCCACACTGTTGTTAAACACCATAAGCGGAGATCTCAACTCATGAGAAGCATCCGCAGCGAATTGTCTCATGGTTTGGTTTAATTTTCTTTGGGCGTCGATATCTTCTTCTAGGCGGGTGAGCATTTGGTTTAGCGTAAAGGCTAATTCATTAATTTCAATGATTGAGGTAGTAGATGCTCTTGTATGAAGATCGCCTTCTCTAACTTTTTCGGCTGTTTTCACAAGGTTTTGAATCGGGCGAAGTGAAAAAGTAGAAATACCCTGCGAAATGATCCCAACAAGAAATATTGAAAAACCAATCAGAAGAATTAACCAACGTTGTAGAACTAACAGTTGGGTTTGAATTCCACTTAGGGAAATACTGCTTTCCAAAGTCCCAAGAGCCATACCTTCGGACGACAGAATCGGCGAGAGAAAAACCAAACGGTCTCCCGAGTCCGTATGTATGGTAAGGAACTGGGCTTTTTGATGAATTAATGCGTTTTTATGGATTTCATCTTCTAACCAAGGTCCAGTACCTAATGCGGGGGGGACTGGATTGCCATCTTTATCTTTGATAAATAAATCAGCCCCTAAAGGTCGGATACGCTCTCCCGTCTGGACAGCAAGAAGCGAAAGATTAGAATTCGGATCTAGATTTTCAATTTCCACACGAATAAAACTCGATAACTGTGATTTGGCTTGTTCCATTAAGTATGTTCTTTGAAAACCATATACAATCAACCCGATCAACAATAGAAGAGGAATAAATCCTACAAATAATAGCCCTGTCAGTAAGGTCCTAAAACTGATAGATCTCATTCCTGCTCCTCACGAAGAGAATACCCCAATCCGCGAATTGTTTGAATGAGATTGGGTTCTCCTAGTTTTTGTCGAATGGAGCGGATATATTGTTCAACAATATTTGCATCCCCCCCAAAGTCATATCCCCATACCTTTTCCAGAATTGTTTCTTTGGATAATACCTGACGTGGGTGACGCAAAAAGAGTTCCAGGACTTTTTGCTCTGTAGCCGTAAAATGCAGCAATCGTTTGCCTCGAAAAAATTCATGGGTTTCCAAATCAAAAGACAAGTCGGAAAATATCAGTTGATGAGAAATGGGCAGTCGTCGCCGTAGCCTTGCCCTTACTCTTGCCAGAAGTTCGTCCAGATGAAAAGGCTTAACCAGATAATCATCAGCACCTGTATCCAGTCCTTCTACTCGGTCCTGCACAGCATCTTTAGCAGTGATAATAATGATTGGTAGGTCACTTAACTCTCTAATTTTACGGCATAATGTAATCCCATCCATTTTAGGAAGCATCCAATCTACAATGAGCAAGTCAGGTTTTTTTTCTAGAAATAGCTGGAAGCCTTCACGTCCATCAATGGCAGTTATCACCTCAAATTTTTCCATTCTCAATCCAAGAGCAACTAACTGAATAATTGCAGGATCATCTTCAACCAGAAGAATCGTCAAAGGCCCAGAATCTTTTTCTTGCATACTGCTTTTCCCAAATTGAAGGCGAGTATTTAGTGGATTATTCAGATATATTACCAGAACTTTGAATTAACAACATCACTTGGTCAAAAAATTTTTGAGGGTCTACATAGTGATATAACGCGGCTTCTCTGATCGTATCAAAAATCCCCATTGGACAACCCACACAAACCATATGTTTTTGAACAAACAGAGACGCTACATGGGGATACTGCTTAAGCAACTCGTATATAGTGGTGTCTAAAGTTATTATCGTATTCACATTTTGATTATATCGAGATAAGAAGACACGTGCTTTGTGGATAATCAAACTAAGCCTCAGAATAGGGTAAATCTTCAGCAATGCACATTAATAGATGGGAGTTGACGATAATCACTTTTTCTCTCCGGCTTAGAATTATCCCCTGGTTTTCCCAATGAGAAAGAAATCGGCTTACCGTGTAAAGGGTTGTTCCAATCATTTCTGCCAGATCCTGTCTGGTCAAAGGTAAATTGATCACAATACCTTCATCGCTCTTAACACCACTTTGGGAAGCAAGTCGAATCAGCATTCTTGCCAGGCGACGCTCAACCCTTTGAGTCGCAATTTCCTTAAATCGTTGTTGATATTCCTGTAACCGTTCAGACATTAAACGCATGGCTTGCAAGGCAAATACAGGTACGGTCTTAAGAACTTTCTGAAGAGAATTTTTGTTCCATTTCAAGAGTGTGCTATCCAAGGTTACCTCGGCACTTACCGGGTAAGTGGAACCAGGGACAAGAGCAATAATGGCAAAGAAGTTTCCAGGAGTGACTACATGCATGAGAACCTGTTGCCCTTCTGGGGTAAAGGATATTAATCGTACATGTCCCTCTGTAAGGAAATATAAACTATCGGCTGGATCACCCTGAAAGAACAGATAACTTCCCGCTTCAGCCTTTATCTGTAATGAATTTGCTATCAAAACAAGAAGATCTTCCTCGGAAATATCCAAAAGCAGAGGATTATTCTTTAGCAAGAGATTTTTATCCATGGCTTCCTAAGTTTAACACAAAGGCACCACTCTATCTGGTCTTGCAGAATTCTTCCCTGACGATTACAATGCCACAGGGAGTTATACGGAACAAATGAACGAATATGAAATTTTATACCAAGAATCACTGGATTATCTGTACAGTTTTGTGGATTACAGCCTGACGCGAAATTTCCGCTACACCCCAGATAAATTCAACCTGGATCGAATATTCAAATTCCTGGAACTACTCGGAAATCCTCAAGACAAGTTTTTTGTCTTCCATGTCGCTGGAACAAAGGGTAAAGGCTCCACATCAGCATTGATAGCCAGTGCTCTTAAGGCTGAAGGGTATCGTGTAGGGTTTTATACCAGCCCGCACTTGCAAGATTACACAGAAAGAATCCAGGTAAATGGAGAAGAAATTTCCCGAGAAGATTTTGTTCATCTTGTTGAAGAAATTAAACCCTTTGTTGCCATGGTACCCCAATTGACTACATTTGAAATTACTACAGGAATGGCATTCCTCTACTTTGCCCGCAAAGGATGCCATGTGGCAGTGATAGAAGTGGGGTTAGGTGGCAGATTGGACGCAACCAACGTGGTTACGCCCACCGTTTCAGTCATCACATCGCTTTCCATGGATCACATGAATGTTCTTGGAGATACGTTAGCAAAAATTGCTTTTGAAAAAGCCGGAATCATTAAACCTGGAAAGCCAGTGGTCACTTCCCCTCAACTCCCGGAGGCAATGGCAGTGCTTGAGCAGGTTGCCCGCGAACGAGGTTCTGCATTATACAAAGTAGGAGTGGATTTCCACTTTGCTCCCTGGTCTCATGATTTAGAGGGACAAACACTCTTTGTTTGGAAAGAGGATGAGCAGGACATGGTGAACTCCTTCATCGAGTCCGGAGCTCACACAGATTGGGAGCCTTTGAGATTGCGCATTCCCTTACTTGGATATCATCAAGTACAGAATGCGGCAACAGCCTATGCTGCTTTACAGATCGGGAAAACCTGCGGAGTTCCTGTTTCAGATGCTGCAATTCAGAAAGGTTTTAGTACCGTCTACTGGCCTGGGCGTTTCGAAATTTTGAACAGAAATCCCATGCTCATTGTGGACTCGGCACACAATCGTGATTCCGCATTAAAACTTCGATTAACTCTCGATGATTATTTGCCTGGTAAGCCTGTGATTTTACTTTTCGGGGTTTCTGAAGATAAGGATATTGCTGGTATGCTCGGCGAATTGCTCCCAAGGGTAAAACGGGTTATCACCACACAGTCAGTGCACCCCCGAGCCATGGATGCACAAACGCTGGTAGAATGGATCCACCGATATGGCGTCCGTGCAGAAGCCATCGTCCCGGTAGAAAAAGCTCTGGCTTCGGCAATGGAAATAGCACAGAAATCTGAGGCGGTTATTCTTGCAACTGGAAGTTTGTTTGTTGCTGCTGCGGTAAGGCATGCCTGGCAAAACATGTTACAGCCACAATTCCACCAATCAAATTTGTGATGAACTGGGGAAGTTATGAAAGAAAATTGGTCCGATTCAGACGCAGAAGAATTTGCAAACCATTTACATCAACGGACAGAAGAACTCTACAATATCCCTGACGCAGAACCTGATGATGAAGGGCTAATTGAGTGTTCCGCTTTCATCATGCAGGACATGGTGATCTTCCCCCGAATGATCTCTCCGGTGTTCATTCTTCCGGGTCCCAACATGGTTGCGGTATTAGACGCTCAGGCTAACGATGAAACAATGATCGCCATGTTCCTTCAAAATCCGGATGCTGAAGTTCCTACGCTGGAAGATTTTCTCCCTATCGGCGTGGAGATTGCGGTCGGTAGATTGCTTTCCCTTTCAGATGGAAAAAGTTCTGCATTAATTCAGGGAAGACGGCGGGTGGAGATTGTTGAAATCGTACAGGACGATCCCTACCTGCGGGTTCGGGCACGTCCAATTTACGAGTCTATCGAAGTCAACCGCGAAATTGACGCTTTAATGCGTACCTCCAGAGATTTGTTTGAAAAATGTGTTCAACTGGATCGCAGTCTCCCTGATGAAGCCCATATTTATTCACTGAACATCCCTGAACCAGGGTGGCTTGCAGATATGATTGCTACTGCCATTTCCTTCCCACTCAAGGAAAGGCAAACCCTCTTGTTGCTGGCTGATCCCAAGGAAAGATTGAAGCGCCTTAACTGGTTGCTGGCACAGGAACTGGACGTCTTACAGCTTGAAGACGAAATCCAGAGCAAAGTTCAAAATGAGGTCGACAGAAGCCAAAGGGAATTTTATCTCCGTGAGCAGATGAAAGCCATCCAGACGGAACTGGGTGAAGGCGATATCTGGATGCGGGATATTGCGGAATTACGTGAGCGCATTGAAAAAGCAGGTTTACCCGAGGAGGCGCGCAAAGTTGCCGAGAAAGAAGTAGAGCGTCTTGCTCAAATGCCATCCATGGCGCCTGAGGTGGGAATCATTCGAACCTATGTGGAATGGATTTTGGAATTACCCTGGCATCAGCAAACTGAAGATAATCTCGACGTTGAACACGCCGCCAAAGTATTAGATCACTATCATTTTGGCTTAAAAGATGCCAAGGATCGGATTCTTGAGTACATTGCTGTTCGGAGTCTGCAACCAAAAAGACTGCGTCAGCCTATTTTATGTTTTTCCGGTCCTCCGGGAACAGGGAAAACATCCCTGGGCCGTTCTATTGCTGAAGCCCTTGGAAGGAACTTTGTGCGGGTTTCACTGGGAGGAGTGAGGGATGAAGCAGAAATTCGAGGGCATCGCAGGACCTATATCGGCGCTCTTCCCGGAAGAATTTTACAAACGATGCGACGTGCTGGGACAATCAATCCTTTGTTTATGCTGGATGAAATTGATAAATTAGGCGCCGATTTTCGTGGTGATCCAGCCGCCGCGCTGCTGGAAGTTCTTGACCCGGAGCAAAATCACGCATTTTCGGATCACTACCTGGAAATCCCTTACGACTTATCCAAAGTCATGTTTATTACCACCGCCAATTCGTTGGCTTCAATTCCACCAGCATTGCTTGACCGCATGGAAGTGATTGAGTTTCCAGGATACATTGAGGAAGAAAAAGTTGAAATTGCCAAACGATTTCTCATCCCTCGTCAAATCGAGGAAAGCGGCTTGCAGGATAAAGAAGTGGTCTTCAGAGATGCAGCCATACGACGAATTATCCGTGAGTACACATATGAAGCCGGCGTTCGGAACCTGGAACGCGAAATTGGAAGAATGTGCCGTAAGGTTGCAAGGTTGAAATCTCAGAAAAAGCGATATCCTTCTCAATTGACCCCTCATCTGGTGGAAAAATTTTTAGGTCCACCTCAATTCTTTGTATCAGAAGCAGAGAGACAGGATGAAGTAGGGGTTGCCACAGCCATGGCATGGACAGAGACAGGCGGAGAGATTATGCCTGTAGAAGTCCTGATCATGGAAGGAAAAGGTAATCTCCAGATTACCGGGCAGGTAGGAGATATTATGCAAGAGTCTGCCCAAGCCGCTTTATCTTATCTCAAAGCCCACTGTTCCGATTTTGACCTTGACCCCTCCGTTTTTGAAGGTTTGGATATCCATATTCACGTTCCTGAGGGAGCCGTACCAAAGGACGGTCCCAGCGCTGGTATTACTATCGCCACTGCTCTGGCTTCTGCGTTTACCGAGCGCAAAGTCTACCGGGAAGTTGGGATGACAGGAGAAATTACCTTGAGGGGAAGAGTGCTTCCTATTGGAGGGGTGCGAGAAAAAATCCTTGCTGCTCATCGGGCAGGTTTGAAAACCGTGATACTACCTGAGAAAAACAAAAAAGATCTGGTAGATGTTCCTAAAAAAGTGCTTTCAGATCTAAAAATTGTGTTCGTAACTCACATCGATGAGGTCTTCCGAGTAGCCTTGCATCCTTCCAGTGATAATCCTGTGCAACCTCGCTGGAAGGCAAAGAAAGAAGAGAAAAACGAGGAAGAAGAGGAGTAAAAAAACGGGACTGTCTGAACTGAATCGGACAGTCCCGTTTTTCTATGAATACCAAACTGGTTATTCTTCTGGAGAGCGCCGCTCGCTTTGCAGGGTGCGCACACCATTTCGTACTTGTGTCAAAATCCGTTCTAATTCAGCTTCCAAGCGTGTTAGTGACTCCAAAACATAGTCATCCGCCTCTTTGCGGATATTGGCTGCATCCACATGGGCTTGTTGAATAATTTGCTCTGCTCTGGCTTGGGCTTCTGCCACGATAGAATCTCTAGCAACCAACTGTTCACTTTTTTCGCGAGCCAGGGCAATTGTGCGATTGGCTTCTTCCTGCGCCTGTGCCAAAATGCGGTCTCTCTGGGCAAGAATCTGCTGGGCTTTTTTGATTTCTTCCGGAATAGAGACGCGCATTTGGTCAATGATGTCCAGCATCCGATCCTCATTAACCAGCACACTATGGGTTAGAGGAAAAGGACGACTTTCGTTAAACAGTTCTTCGAGCCGATCTACCAGGTGCAGGATATCCATTTATTTCCTC
>FQKF010020882.1_pt1 | contig 19109 bp, 20 predicted proteins | sample 1504521 | NCBI WGS metagenome assembly FQKF01 (sample SAMEA4475357, study PRJEB15587) | soil metagenome | biome: Soil; feature: Field | place: India | collected 2015-03-11 | depth 0 m
TTACATTGGGTAGTATCCTCTTTCTTTGACGGCGTTAGCAACTCTGCTGATTGCAACGATATATGCTGCCGTTCTCATGTCTGTGTTGTATTTTTCTTTTGTCTTGTAAACTTCTGCAAATGAGTTGACCATCATCTTTGTTAGTTTCTTTCTTATATCGTCTATATCCCAGAAGAATGTCTGCAAGTCTTGTACCCATTCGAAGTAAGAGACTGTAACACCACCAGCGTTTGCAAGGATGTCAGGAACGATAAGTACGCCTTTCTTTATAAGCACTTCTTCTGCCTCTGGTGTTGTTGGACCGTTTGCTCCTTCGACTATTATCTTTGCTCTAATCCTGTCAGCGTTCTTCTCTGTTATTGCGTTTTCAAGTGCCGCCGGAACAAGGATGTCAACGTCAAGTTCAAGAAGCTCTTCGTTCGTGATTGGTTTTGCTTTCGGATATCCCTTGATTATTCCCTTGTTTGCATCTCTGTAGGCGATAACGTCGTTAACATCGAGTCCGTTTTCGTTGTAAATTCCACCGCTGACATCGCTGACAGCGACTATCTTTGCGCCGAATTCTTCGCTGAGAATCTTCGCACTGTAAGAACCGACGTTACCGAATCCTTGAATTGCTACCGTTGCTTTGGAAATGTCTTTTCCGAGTGCTTTGCAAGCTTCGTTTGCTGTTATCGCAACGCCCCTACCTGTTGCTTCTGGTCTACCTTCTGAACCACCGAGGTCAAGTGGTTTACCTGTGACAACACCGAGTGCTGTGTAGCCAACGTTCATGCTGTATGTATCCATGTACCATGCCATTATTTTTGCGTTCGTGTTTACGTCTGGTGCCGGGATATCTTTTTGTGGTCCGACCATCATCTGGATTTCTGAGAAGAATCTTCTGCTGAGCCTTTCGAGTTCTTTCTCTGAAAGTTTTGAGACGTCAACCTTTACTCCGCCCTTACCTCCACCGTATGGAAGGTTCATAACAGCACATTTCCATGTCATCCAGAATGCAAGCGATGCAACCTCATCGAGGTTTGTATCTTCGTGATACCTAATTCCGCCTTTTGCTGGACCTCTTGCCGTATTGTGTTGTACCCTGTAACCTTCGAATATTTCTACTCTGCCATCGTCCATTACAACTGGGAAGTGAACTTCCAAAATTCTCTGTGGCCAAAGGAGGAAGTTACCTATGTTTGGATCAAGATCCATGATTTCTGCAGCTTTGAGGAACTGCTTCTGAGCGTTTTCATATATCGGTCCGAATGGTTTGAGGTTTCCCATAGTGCTGAGTTTCATCTCTTCACAACCTCCCTGATTTTTAGTGCTGGCCAACTACACCAGCCATCGTCAAAACTATTATCATTCAACCGGTGTAAGATATCAACCTGCGTTTTGTGAATAGTATCACTTTTAATCTTGAAAAATTACGGAAATCTCTCTTTTTCTTAAAGATGTTCATTTATGCATAGATATGTTTTGTCTGTTCACATCTTTAGAACAGCCCTGTTATCTCCCCGTTCTCATCGATATCTATGTTAACCGCCGCCGGCACTTTGGGAAGACCCGGCATGAGCATTATCTCTCCAGCCAACGCAACGACAAAACCTGCTCCCGCACTTATTTGGAAATCTCTAACTGTGAATTCATAACCCTTTGGAGCATTTATTTTCTTCGGATCATCAGAGATACTATTCTGGGTCTTAGCGATGATAACTGGATAGTTGCCATAGCCGTTCTTTTTAAGCATGCTAAGTTTTGATTTGGCTGTGTCTGTATATATAACCTTTCCTGCTCTGTAAATTTGTTTTGCTATTATATCTATCTTTTCTTCAATGGGTAGTTCGGCAGGTACTAAAGGTTTGTAATTCGTAGGTATCGTCTCAATGGTTTCAACGACTCTTTGTGCCAACTCTACCGCACCTTCGGAACCTTTAGCATAGGCTTCGTTTATGACACACTTAACCGGGCTTTCTCTCAAAACGGCTTCAATTTCAGCTGGTGTGTCAGTTTCAAATCTATTCAGTGCAACTACAATCGGTACGCCGTACTTTTGTAGATTCTCGACATGCACTTTGAGATTTTCCATACCTTTAATAACGGCTTCAACGTTTTCTTTCGACAGTTCATCCTTAGCTACGCCACCGTGGTATTTCAGGGCTCTGATAGAAGCTACAAGCACAACTGTATCGACTGTGAGATTTCCAGTCGGCGCTACGAAATCAAGGAATTTTTGCGCTCCAAGGTCAGCTGCAAACCCTGCTTCTGTTACAACGTAGTCTGCAAGTCCAAGCGCCATCTTCGTTGCTATCAGTGTATTCGTTCCGTGTGCGATGTTCGCAAACGGTCCACCGTGAACAAACGCGGGAGTGTTTTCTATCGTCTGCACAAGATTCGGATTTATCGCATCTTTCAGCAGTGCAGCAACCGCTCCTTGAATCCCAAGGTCTTTGATCCTAACAAGTCCTTTTTTCTCGCTTTGTGCAACAACTATCTCACCAACTCTCCTCTTTAAATCTGCAAGGTCAGAGGCTAAACAAAGCGTCGCCATGATTTCAGATGCCGCTGTTATCAAGAATCCATCTTCCCTCGGATACCCATTCGCACTTCCGCCGAGTGCGATGACTATCTGCCTGAGAGCTCTGTCGTTCATATCGATAGCTCTCTTCCAATATATCTTTCGGATATCTATCCCCAGCTCGTTTCCGTGGTTTATATGTGCATCGATAACGGCGGAAACGAGGTTGTGCGCTGTTGTTACCGCATGTATATCCCCTGTAAAGTGCAGGTTTATGTCCTCCATCGGCAATACTTGGGAATATCCACCACCTGCAGCTCCGCCCTTCACACCAAACACCGGTCCCAAAGACGGCTCTCTCAAAGTGACAATAGATTTTTTGCCAATTCTGTTGAGTGCCATCGACAAACCGATGCTTGTTGTTGTCTTTCCTTCGCCAGCCGGTGTTGGCGTTATGGCGGTAACTAATATTAACTTGCCTTTCTTCCCATTCAATTCCTTCAAATACCTGTGATCTACTTTTGCGATATGATTTCCGTAAAGTTTGAGTTTTTCTTCAGGAATTCGTAGCTTCTTAGCGATTTCCCTGATATCAACTAACCTTGCACCCTTTGCTATTTCAATATCTGACAACATACTATCACCTCCATACTTAGTTTAACATAATTTGTGAAGGTTTGAAACTCACAAAAGGTTTTATTTAATGATTCTATTTCATCGTATACACTTATTTTTTTCACAACCATGCGTTTCTCTTTATTTTTGTCAAAATATGTGATAAAATATATGGAAAATAGCGAAGATATTTCATTGGAGGTGCCTTGCTTAGTGAACGGAAGGATAGAGACTCGCGAAGAGATTATAGAAGACATTAAGTACGTTGCAAGAGTTTTTGGACGGGATTTTGTAATTGCCTTCTCAGGTGGAATGGACAGCACGGCAGCCGCACTGCTCTGTGCTGAAGTTGTTGGAAAAGATCACGTCGAGCTCGCACATGTCGTTTACGGACCTTACACGTACAATAACAGTCTGAAAATCGTGAGCGAATTCGCTGAAATGTATGGTTTTAAGCTTACCCTACTGAAAAATTTGGATCAGGAAAAGATATGGAAATATGGACCATCTTGCAATATGTGCACAAAGAAAGTCAAGATGGGAACTGTGCTTGAATACGCCAAAGGGCGCATAGTGGTTACAGGCTCAAATTCTTCAGACACTTGGGGTCAAACTGGACTTAGGGTCTTCAATGGAATGTACGCCCCACTTGGTGACGTTGGAAAGGACGAAATCCGGAAGATACTCGAAAGCTACGGAGTTAAGATAAGAAGAATAGGTGAACACGCTACAAGGGAAGGATGCAAACTAAAGCACCTACTCAAACCGATGACCAACCCTTCATTCCACGGACAAGCTACTGCGATAGCCAATGAAATGGTTCTCGAGTATTTTCCATATGGAAATGAAATTGCGAATGTGAAGATTGTAGGTCCTCTTTCAAAGAACATAGCTATAATCAATGTCAAGCCTTTCAGAGACGAGGTTTACGATTTAGCCAAGAAACTCCAAGAAGTTGATGTTATCAGCGAAGTGATTGTTGCTGACAAACCATTGATATTGACTATCGTCGCTAATCCGTCGATATATCGCGTCGAGGAGTCGAGATTTTGGATAGTCGAGGGAAAACTAAAGCCTGAATTTGCGGTACCTATCAAGGTTGAATGGCACGAGTCTAAAAACAACAAATTGAGAACTTTTCACGTCGTGGAGGTGCGTGAATGGACGACTTACGAGACAGAGAAAGAAGAATACTGGGCGAACTACAACAGAAACTTGGATATAATTTCAAAGATCAAGTGCTCTTGTTCAATGCCCTCTGCCACTCGAGTTACGCTTACGAAGTGAATCAGCTTGGAAGGGACATCAAAAACAACGAAAGGCTTGAATTCCTTGGGGACGCAGTCGTAGAACTCGTGGTGTGTGATATACTGTTCCAAAAATATCCAGAAGCTTCGGAAGGAGAGATGGCAAAGGTCAAAGGTGCCGTTGCCAGCGAAGAAGTGCTTACCGAAATTGCCAGCAGGTACGAGTTGGGTAAGTACATCTTCCTTGGCAAAGGCGAGGAGAAAACGGGAGGTAGAACAAGAAGCAGTATCATTGCAGATACGTTCGAAGCTGTTTGCGCTGCAATCTACCTTGACGGTGGTCTTGACGCTGTCAAAAAAGTCTTTTTGAAAGATTTTGAGGGATTTATTGAGATCTTCCTTTCTGGGCAACGTATATTCGACTATAAAACCGCCTTGCAGGAAATTACGCAAGAGCGGTACAGAGAATTGCCAGAATACCGCACGGTTAAGGTTGATGACAATGGAAAGTTCATAGTTGAACTCTACTTACAAGGCAAAAAAGTGGCAACAGGTACCGGCTCTTCAAAAAAGGATGCGGAAAAGGATGCGGCAAGAAAAGCGTATGATTATCTAACAACAAACTCTGAATAGATTTCTTCAGCTTGGAATTTGGGGGGATCAATATCGACGTAGAATTATTCCTCCGAACTTACGAAGATTATCTAAAACACGTGAGAAGAGGTTCAGAAAACACAGTAAAGGCATATATGAAAGATATCAGGCGGTTTTTGGAATACGTTGGAAAACCGCCACGTGATATAGAGAGAGCAGATGTGGAAAAGTTCATAAAGGCTCTGTCGAAAGGTGAGATAACAGGTAGTGCCGTAACTGAGACCACTGTGTCGAGATACATTTCTTCACTTAAAGGGCTTTTTGATTACCTCGAATTGATAGGTTCTATCGACGAAAATCCTATGGAGCGCGTGCGACACCCACGACTCAGAAAGAAGATACCAAGTTTTCTAACGCTGGAAGAAGTGAGAAATCTTTTGAACGTGTACGACGAAAAGAAGAAACTAAAGTACAAGACTATACTTTCGATGCTTTATTTCTGTGGACTCCGAGTAAGTGAGCTCTGTAATCTAAGAACCGAAGATGTTTCTTTCTACCCTGCGTATGTTAAGGTCGTGATGGGAAAGGGAAATAAAGATAGGTTGGTTCCAATAAGCGAAAATATCGTTCCGCTTTTAGAAAAATACGTTGAAAGGTACAAGCCAAGAATTTATTTTTTCGAAAACAATGGAAGACAAGTGCATCCTTCGACTGTTTTCAGAATAGTCAAGAGAGCTGCACAAAAAGCTGGCATAACAAAACAGATACACCCACACACTTTGAGACATACTTTCGCAACACACCTTGTGATGAACAACGTTAACGTCAAAATCGTGCAAGAATTATTGGGGCACACAAATCTTAGCACAACAAGCATCTATTTGCACGTTGCGGATAAGGAGAAGTTCGATGCAGTCAAGAAACTTGTCATTTAGAACTTTGAGCTCTAAAGAAGCTCGCTAAAGCGAGGTAAGAATGTGCGAAGGGATGAAGATAAGAGTTTGTTAATTCATAGGCAGGTTTCAAATGGTGATGATACTCACAATAAGGAAAATTTCATAAATGAATTGGAAAGATTGCTCGGTTCTAATTTTTTTCCTGAAGAACGAGAGAAGATATCTCGTGCTTTCGATTTGGCAATGGTTGCATACGACGGGCTTTACAGAAAATCAGGCGAACCGTTTATTACTCATCCGATGGAAGTTGCGAAAATTGTAGCATCGCTCAAATTGGACGCGGATAGCATAATCGCTGCTCTGTTGCACGATGCGATCGAAGATAGCGAAGGAAGAGTTACGTACGAAATGGTAGAAAAGCAGTTTGGAAACGAGATAGCACTAATTGTCGATGGAGTAACGAAAGTCAGTAGGATCAACGCGCCTGTTGGAAATGTCGAACAGAAGAAAAAGCTTGAGACTATTCAAAAGATGCTTTTTGCAATGGCTGAAGACGTTCGGGTAATATTCGTAAAACTCGCAGACAGGCTACACAACATGCGTACCATTGAATTTGTAGAAGACTCGGAAAAGAAACGTTACAAGGCTCTGGAAACGTTGGAAGTATATGCCCCAATTGCCCATAAGCTCGGCATAAACATCATAAAATCCGAACTTGAAGACCTATGCTTCAAGGTATTGCACTACGATGAATACCAGAAGATAAAACAACTCGTCGCGCAAAAAAGGACAGAGCGAGAAGAGAGGTTAAAAACTTACGTACAGCAATTAACATCTGCGTTCCAAGAACACAATATCGATGCCAAAGTAGAAGGTAGATACAAGCATTACTACAGCATATGGAAAAAGATGATCCAGAAAGGCAAGGATTTTAACGAGCTGTACGATTTAATAGGCTTGAGGTCTATTGTGCCAGATGTTACGACATGTTACACTGCGGTAGGTATTGTCCACAACCTCTGGGTACCACTTCCCGGACGTTTTAAGGACTACATAGCTGCGCCAAAATCGAATGGATATAGATCAATCCATACAACTGTCATAACGCAGTTTGGTGAGCCGATAGAAATACAAATCAGAGACAAGAATATGCATGAAGAGGCGGAATATGGTCTCATAGCTCACTGGGCATACAAGAGCGGTGAAGGTGTTGTAGATATAAAGCAGAAATGGTTGTTGAGGCTTACAGAATGGCGAAAGGAACTTTCACAAGGTTACACAAGTGTCGATGATTTAAAGAAAGAACTCCAAATGTCAGAGGTTTTTGTCCTAACGCCGAAAGGGGAGATCATCCACCTTCCGTACGGCGCAACTCCCATTGACTTTGCTTATGCGGTTCATACAGAAGTGGGACACCACTATGCTGGTGCAAAGGTAAATGGCAAAATCGTGCCTATCGATTATCAGTTAAACAATGGGGATGTTGTGGAGATAATAGTAAACAAATCGTCTCCGGGTCCAAGCCTCGACTGGCTGAAATATGCAAAAAGCCCAAGAACAAAAGCTAAGATAAAGAGATTTTTCAAAGAAAAGGAAAGAGAACAGCTCATCGAACGCGGTAAGGATGTGCTCAGAAGGGTTGCAAAAAGACTAAATATCGCTATCGAAGAGCTTTTGGAAAGACCGGAGATTAAAAAATATCTCTCGGCGCACCAGATCGATGAAGAGGAATTCATCACAAGGCTCGGTGATAAGACCTTAACGCAAGATGAATTGTTAACACTACTCGGATATAGAGAACCTCAGAAAAAGAAAGAAGTTAAGCACAAGAAGAAATCACCTGCTTCATTGGTCATCGTCGATGGACTTGACGGTCTCGAGACGCTCTTTGCAAAGTGTTGCAATCCGATACCAGGTGATAGAATCGTCGGAGTAACAAGCAAGAGAGGTTTGGTCATACATCGTTCTAATTGTCAAAATGTTTTGTCTCTTGGTTCTGACAGGAAATTTCCTGCCGTTTGGAGATCAGATGTCACCGCACAATTTGGAGTGTTGATGAAACTCGAACTTGATAAGAAAGAGAGAGTGCCGGAAATACTTTCAAAGACAATGGAGAAGAAGATAGAAATAAAGAACTTTAAATTCGAAAATATCCAGGATGATTTTGTTATTGTTTCGCTCAGTGTAACAGTTTCTTCTTTGGAAGAATTGGAAGAAATTATGACTTACTTCAAATCATTCCCAGGTGTTAGAAAGGTGGTACGCGGCTGAGATGAGGGCAGTTGTGCAACGAGTTACAAAAGCAAGCGTCAGCGTCGATAGTCAGATAGTCGGCAAAATATCAAGCGGAATCGTCGTTCTGCTCGGTGTTGGGAAGGACGATACGTTAGAGGATGCAGAATATCTTGCCGAAAAGATTGTTAACCTGAGAATATTCGACGACGGAGAGGGCAAGATGAACTTGTCTTTGCTCGATGTCAAAGGTGAGGCGCTGATTATCTCTCAGTTCACGCTCTACGGAGATTGCAGAAGGGGAAGGAGGCCTTCGTATTCCGATAGCGCTTCTCCGGATATTGCCAATGAATTGTACAAGAAATTCGTAGAATTGGTGAGAAATTACAACATTCGTGTTGAAACCGGGATATTCGCTGCACACATGCTCGTGGAGATACACAACGACGGACCTGTGACTCTGCTTCTTGATTCAAAAAAGGTATTCTAAGGTATTTTGAGAGCTGGTTGTAAATGGAAAAAGATAGGTACGTTTTGAAAAACGATACTCCAAGTTGCCACTTGTTGCATGTTTGCTGTGCTCCCGATTTGGTTATCTCATACCTTGCCGGGGCGCGCGGAGATGTTTTTTTCTACAATCCAAACATACACCCAAGGTCTGAATACGAAAAAAGGTACAAGGAAGTTCTGAAGGCTGCGGAATTTTTCGAAATGAATGTTGTAGAAGTTCCATACGACCCTGAGACGTTTTTTGAAAAAACAAAAGGATTAGAAAACGAGCCGGAAGGCAGAAAGCGTTGTGAAATCTGCATAAAGATGCGACTTGAAAAAACTTTAGAATTTGCAAACGAGAACGGATACAGGTCCTTTTCAACAACGCTCACAGCTTCACCCAAAAAGTCAGTAGAGATGATCAATAATCTTGGTTTTAATATATCGAAAAGTAATTCTGTTCAGTATATCCCAAATGTTTACAGAAAGAGCCCGCTGTACAATTCAGCACAGAAACTTATAAAACAGCTCGGCATATACAGGCAGAACTATTGTGGTTGCGTGTTTTCTTTGAAAAATCAGGAAAGCAAGAAGGGTGTGGAATTTAAATGAGGCTGTATTACTCAATCGAAGAAATGGAAAGTGAAAAGAAATTGTACGGAACAATCGCCTTATCAACAAAAGTTAAGGTCGATTTTACGCTCCAGAGCCAGAAGTACACGCTTATTCCATATACAGTAGGCGACGTAACGGTTTTGGTCGAAATATCGGATGAAAAAGAAGTTTTTGACCTGCTTCTCAAAGAATATGTCAAGGATTCACTGCTCAATACATTTATTTACTCGGATGAAATAAAAGAAATATCTAAGCATTTTAAGACAGAATTAAAAAATTTTAAGATTTTGGTGGTAAAATATAGCTCGGTTGAAGAGAAGGAATTTTCCAGATACTCGCTTTCTAACATTACATTCGGCGTTGTTGCGTATAATGGCTTAGATATACATCTAATACCGAGCAATGTGAAGGTAAGAGAAAAGGAAGGCTATTGTGTCTCAGATGTTGTTACAACTCCTGAAGAAGGTATAAGGCAGTCTCTGTTGCTTGCTAAGTGGTTTGGGAAAGGTGCTTACACAGATTTGCCGAAACTTGCGCACGAGAGCGGAAAATACGATGATATGATAAAATGGAAAGATTTCATTAAGTATATATTAGTTTCGAATTTCGATAATGAGTACTTTGGTGGTATAATAAAAAAGCTAAACGAATTTCGAAAAGAGACATATTTCAACCCTTTGAATAGAATAGAAATGGTTGCGCTTGGCATAATTCTAACAAAATTAGGGGGAGGATACATTGAATCAGACAGTTACGATATCATTTAGTGGATTAACTGAGAATATTAAATTGGCAAGAGTTGTAATACACACATTTTTATCGTTCCGAAATGTCTTTGATAAAGATATATTTGATACCGAGCTGGCAATAAACGAAGCTATTGCGAATATCATACAACATACTTATAATGGCGACCCAAAGTACATAATAATGACGTTAAACTGGATAGAACCCAATACTCTCGAAGTTATTTTGCGAGATTTCGGTCCTAAAGTTGATCCTTCAAAAATCAGATCGCGCGATTTGAACGACATACGTCCCGGCGGATTGGGTGTTTATATAATTCAGAGAATTTTTGAGGTTATGGAATTCAGAAATGTTAAGGAAGGCAATTTGCTTTATCTGAAACGTTCATTTTTGATTCCACCAAAGAAGGAAGAGCATACCTAAGGAGGAAATAGTGTGAGCTGGTTTTTAGGTCTTATTAAAAATCCATCGTTTATGTCCGCCTTTTTCGGTTTCTTCTCCGCTCAGGTTGTAAAGGTATTTATATACAAAGATATCCGAGTGTTTGGAAGATACGGTGGAATGCCGAGTGCTCACGTCGCAACAACGTCAGCGCTCGCTTGGGCGGTCGGATATCAAACAGGATTCAACTCACCGATGACAGCGATAGCTGCCATTTTTTTAGCTATTACAACCGCTGATGCTGTAGGACTGAGAAGAAACGTTGATCCAAATAAGGGACACACATTGATGGAAGTCATCTATGGTTTTTTACTTGGTTGGGTGGTCGCAATTTTAACAACTAAACTGTACAAAGTTTAAGTGTGGAAAGCGTAAAAATTTGACTAAATGCGGAGGTGTGGTTTTGTCAAAGAGTTCTGTCAGAAAGCCTGTTCTAGTAGCAGTCGTACTATTCGTTCTATTTGGAGCTTCGATACTTTTTGCGCAATTAGTCGAAATCCAGACCCCAGACTGGTTCAAGGAACAAGTTCAGAAAAGAAGAAAAAACGTTGGTCAACAGACCACCCAGGAATTTGTTGACGACCTTTGGAGAGTGATTTACACAGTAAGCACAAAATACGAGCTTCCACCAACATATATCGCAGCAGTCATCGCGGTTGAGAGCAACTTCACAAATGCAAAAGGTGCTGGCGGAGTGCTTGGAATGATGCAGATTCTTCCTTCGACAGCTCAGAGTATAGCAAAACTATTAAAACTCGATGTACCGAAAAATGGCTGGAACGAATTGCTCACAAATTATGAATTAAATATAACTTATGGAACAGCATACCTTTCATACCTTTTCAAAAAGCACGGTTCACTGCAAAAAGCGTTGGAGTACTACAACAATGGCAAAAATAAAGTCACATACGCACAGACAATAATGAAACAGTACAGCTTCTACGATTCACTCCATACAAGTGAGATGAAACAGAAAGCAGAACAAAATCTGGCAAGTGTTGTTCAAAAAAACGTTGAGCAATCAGCAACATCGACAACACTTGAAGCAACAAGTTTAGAAATAACAGAGGAAGGTTCTTCAACAATTACCTCAACAAATCCGGACACAAGTACTGTCAACGATATTCCTGTTATTGTTCCACCATCGATACCGCCGTTGTTTGGAACGAAATAATTCTCAAATTGAGGTGCAAATTATGGAACTTATGCAAAGCAAGACAATAATGACGATCGATAAAATAAATTTCGAATACCCAACTTTCGAACTTAAAGATATCTCTTTCGACGTGCCGAAAGGTTCATTCTTTGGTATTATAGGTCCTAACGGTTCTGGCAAAACCACGCTTCTATCACTAATAATGAAGTTTCTTAAGCCAAAATCAGGGAAGATACTTGTAAATGGACTGGACATTTCTAAGTTATCTCACAGAAAAGTTGCACAATTGATAGCTTACATTGCACAAGATTTCAACCCAGCTTACGATTTTACCGTTGAGGAAATCGTCGAAATGGGAGGTATTGCCCACGGTTCGTTTTTCGAATCCGCAGTGGATGAAGAAAAGATAACAAGCGCATTGAGCACTGTTGACTTGCTTGACTACAGGAAACGCATATTCTCCACGCTGAGCGGTGGACAGCAAAGGCGAGTATTAATTGCCCGTGCTATATATCAAGATACTCCCATCATCTTAGCCGATGAGCTTGTTAATCATCTCGATATAGGTCAGTCTGTTAGGGTTCTTGATTACCTCAAAAAGCTAACCGAAAACGGTAAAACTGTCGTCGGCACGTTTCACGACATTCCTTTAGCCGTGAAGTACTGTGATTACATAGTCGTTATGAAAGATGGGAAAATAGTGAGTATGGGTAGACCAGCTGAAGTGATAACCGAAAAACTGCTGAGCGAGGTTTACAATATATCACTTAAGGTCATATCAAACCCTGTCCCTAATGTGAATTATCCATTGATAATTATTTGAAAAATTAATTCATTCACATGTCACAAAAGTCACTTTTTGTTAACGTTGACTTTCTGCACTGCTTTATGGTAAGATAAGGTTGTAGACCTTTAAACTCGTCCAGAGAGGCGAGAAAGGAGGAGAAAAGATGGAAAAAGATGCTATTTTTGTTGATTCCCAGCCTGTTTCTTCAGATTCTGTAGCTATCTCATCCTTGCCCACCTCAAAGAAGTTCGTTCTAAGTTTACAGCATTTCGTAGCCATGTTCGGTGCCACGGTTTTAGTTCCGCTCTTAACTGGATTAGACCCTCTTGTAGCACTCTTCACAGCAGGTTTAGGAACTCTTCTTTTCCACTCCATCACAGGCGGTATCGTCCCTGTCTTCTTAGGTTCAAGTTTCGCATTTATCGCACCTATAATTCTCGTTAAGGAAAAGTACGGAGACATTAGGTACTCACTCGGTGGAATTGTCGTAGCTGGGACGGTTTATCTGGTATTCTCTCTAATAGTAAAACTTGTTGGAACGAACGTGATTAAGAAACTCTTCCCGCCGGTAGTAACAGGTCCGATGATAATGGTAATCGGCCTCGGTCTAAGCCCAGTAGCAGTCAATATGGCTTCTTCAAATTGGTCCATCGCCTTCGTCGTAATCCTAACAGTCATAGCGTCTGCCACGATTTTCAAAGGTTTCTTCTCACTAATTCCTGTTCTGATGGGTGTTCTCGTAGGTTACATCACCTCTGCACTCTCCGGTATAGTTGATTACACACCTATAACATCCTCCGCCTGGTTCTCGGTTCCTAACTTCATTTTCCCAAAGTTTGATATAGGCGCAATAAGCTTGATAGCACCTGTTGCTTTCGTAACTGTTATGGAGCACATAGGCGATATTACAACAAACGGCGCAGTTGTTAGTAAGAACTTCTTTGAAAAACCTGGAATCCACAGAACGCTCCTCGGCGATGGTCTCGCAACGATGATGGCAGCATTCCTCGGCGGTCCCGCTAACACCACTTACAGTGAAAATACGGGTGTTTTAGCAATAACGAAAGTGTATGATCCCTCAATACTGCGCGGTGCATCTCTCCTTGCAATGCTCGTTGCGTTCTTCTCTAAATTCGGTGCAGTCCTTCAAACGATTCCAACAGCAGTTATAGGCGGCGTGAGCCTCATACTCTTCGGTATGATCGCATCAATTGGTGTGAGAACCCTTGTTGAAGCAAAGGTCGATTTCGCCAAGTCAAGGAACCTCATAATAGCAGCACTCATACTGACTTTGGGAATAGGCGGAGCAAGCGTTAAAATTGGAAACGTTGAGCTCAAAGGTATGGCATTGGCTGCCATAGTTGGAATAATCGCAAATCTGCTCATACCTGAAAAATTGGAAAAATAATAGAATATAGAATAATGTAGAGATAACCGCATAGAGCCGTGGGGGATTTTTATTCAGAAGAATAAAGAAAAATTTGGTTACTCGAGGGGTTAGGTATGATGAAGACTCTTGGAATTATAGGTGGCGGACAGCTCGGAAAGATGTTGGCATTGAAAGCTAAACAGATGGATCTAAGGGTCGTTGCCCTCGACAAAGACCCAAGCTGTCCGATAGCTTCGTTATGTGATGAATTGATCGTTGGGGATCTGTACGATTCAGAAAAACTTCTCGAACTTGCGAAAAAGTCTGATGTTGTGACGTACGAAATTGAACATACAAGCACGGATGCTCTGAAAAATATCAAATTAGCCGGATTTAATATAAAACCCTCACCTGAGTTATTAGCACTTATAAACGATAAATACGCACAGAAAACGCACCTTGTTAACAACGGCATACCGACATCGAGGATATTAGGAACAGACGAGGAAATTAGGAAAGACGAGATAGAGAAGTATCTTCCTGTGGTACAAAAATCGAGAAGTGGGGGATACGACGGTAGAGGGGTCGCTGTTTTAAGAGATGTTGGTGACAAGAGAAATATTCTGAGCTCTCCTTCTTACTTTGAAGAATACGTGGAAATCGAAAAGGAACTCTCTGTCTTGCTGGTACGCTCCGAATCTGGTGAGATTGCAATTTATCCAGTTGTGGAAATGGTCTTCAATAAATCATCCAACATATTGGACATGCTTATATCACCAGCAAGGATTTCGGATGAAACAGCACAAAAAGCTAAAGAAATTGCATTAAGGACTTTGGAATCTCTTATACCTTTCGGAGCCGTGGGGGTTTTCGCAATTGAGATGTTTTTAACAAAAAACGGCGAGATTTTGGTAAACGAAATAGCTCCCAGGGTTCACAACTCAGGACACCACACAATAGAATCATGCTACACGAGCCAATTCGAACAACATATCCGCGCTATCTTAAACCTACCTCTCGGACTAACTACACAACATTCCCATGCTGTCATGATAAACCTACTCGGCGAACCTGGCTACAAAGGTACTCCAAAAATCATAGGGGTTGAAGAGGTATTCAAAACACCCGGCGCTTATCTGCATTTGTACGGTAAGAGATTAACTGCACCATTCAGAAAGATGGGGCATATAACCATTGTTGATAAAGATATCGATTCGGCAATAGAGAAGGCGAAGTTTTTAAAAGACAGGGTTAAGATTATTTCGGAATCTTGAATGCTTGCCTTTTTAGGAGGTTAGTACATGGAAAAGCCTATTGTTGGTATAATAATGGGAAGTGATTCTGACTTGAAGATAATGAAAGATGCAGCAGAAGTGCTTGAAGAATTCGGTGTACCATATGAGCTGACTATCGTCTCTGCTCACAGAACGCCTGAGAGGATGTTCGAATACGCCCGTACAGCCCATGCGCGCGGTATAGAAGTTATAATCGCTGGTGCTGGCGGAGCGGCACACCTTCCCGGTATGACCGCTTCTATTACTCCCCTACCTGTAATAGGCGTTCCTATAAAATCATCAAGCCTCGAAGGTCTCGATTCGTTACTTTCAATAGTTCAAATGCCAAAAGGCGTGCCTGTTGCAACGGTCGCAATAAACAACGCAAAAAATGCTGGTTTACTCGCTGTCTCAATACTCTCTGTGAAATATCCAGAACTTAGAGAAAAGCTCATCAAATATAAAGAAGATATGCGACGTGACGTTATCAAGAAGGCACAAGATTTGGAAGATATGGGTTATGCCGAATATCTAAAAAGTAAAGAAAGTAAAGAATGAAAAGGGAGTGAAAAAATGGAGGGTGAAGGATTCCTTTACGAAGGTAAGACAAAAATCGTCGAGGCAATAGACGATGATAGCGTTATTTTGACATTTAAGGACGACATCACAGCAGGCGATGGCGCAAAGCACGATGTGATGCAGAAAAAAGGGCAAATGTGCTCTGAGATAACATCGAGGCTCATGCACTATCTCAACACGAAAGGTGTCTACACGATGTTCATGAACTATGTCCCACCAAATAAAATACGCGCGAGAAAGCTCAAGATGATACCACTTGAAGTTATCGTAAGGTTCAAAAAGGCAGGTTCATTTGTAAGAAGATACGGCGGACAAGAAGGAGAAGATTTGCAATCTCCGCTTGTTGAGTTCACATACAAAAGTGATGTCATGCATGACCCACTTATGTGTATCGAACACCTCGAAGTGCTTGGCATCGTAGATAAGAACACAGCACTGAAAGTCATAGAATCTGCAAAAGAGTCCGCAAAACTTCTTAAAGAGTTTTTCGAAATCCACAACTTCGAGCTGTGGGATATAAAGTTCGAGTATGGGATAGACAGCGAAGGGAACATCTGCCTTGGAGATGAGATTTCGCCGGATACTATGAGGTTGAGAAAAGCGGGCGAGATATTCGACAAAGATATATATAGAAGGGATCTTGGAAATCCTATGGAAAAATACGAGGTGGTGTTGGGAGTATGCCAAAGTATTCTTTTGTGATAGATATCCAGTACAAAAGTAACGTAAGAGACCCGAGAGGCGAAACTATCAAGAGGGTTTTGAACGATGAACATAACATCCCGGTTTCGACTCTTCGGCTCGGGAAATCTATACATTTGGAGATCGAGGCTGAAAATGAAAATGAAGCGCAGGTACTCGTTGAAAGAGCGTGTAAAGAATTGCTTGTTAACCCTGTGACGGAAACGTATGAGGTGAAACTCAAATGAAAATAAACGCTCCAAAAGCACAGGTTGTAGTCTATCCGGGTAGCAACTGTGATAGAGACGCTCTTTGGGCGTGTAAATACGTAGGTTTCGAGACAGAGTTTGTAGATGTTCATTCAGATATAGATGCCGACTTGCTCGTCTTACCCGGTGGCTTTTCGTATGGCGATTATCTCAGAGTTGGTGCTGTCGCTGCAAGAGAACCTATCTCCCAAAAGATAAAGGATTTCATTAGCCGTGGGGGGCTTGTCATTGGTATCTGTAACGGTTTCCAGATTCTTGTCGAGATGGGGCTCCTTCCTGGAGCTCTCTTACAAAACAGCAATGGAAGGTTCATATGCAGAACCGTTGAATTAGAAGTCATGGACAACGATACGCCTTTTACAAGATATTATTTGAAAGGTGAAAAGATAAGACTACCAATCGCACATGGTTTTGGTAGGTTCATTAAAACTGCGGAAACTAATACAACGCTTAAATATACTGAAGATGTGAACGGTAGCGATGAATTTATAGCCGGTATAACAAACGAGCAAAAGAACGTATTCGGCTTGATGCCACATCCGGAAAGAGCGATTGAAAAGATTCTGGGGTCTGACGACGGTCTTAGAGTATTCCTATCGGTGTATAACTACATAAAAAACAAGAAATAATGCTTACTTAGGTGGTGTAGGAAATGAAATACCTCGAGATTCTTGAATCCAAACTTGGCAGGAAAGCAACGAGAGAAGAGATAGAAGCATTCACTGTGATGTGGAGTGAACATTGTGGATATTCACATACGAAGGGGTACATAAGGAAATTACCAAAAGCAGGCAAGGGCGGCAACGCAGGTGTTGTGCCACTCGATGATTACCACTTTCTCGCATTCAAAGTGGAGAGCCACAACCACCCGAGTGCTATAGAACCGTTTAACGGTGCGGCAACTGGTGTTGGCGGCATCATTAGGGATGTGCTTGCGATGGGAGCACGTCCGACCGCTATTTTGGACTCGCTCCATATGGATAGAATCATAGACGGGATAATCGAAGGGATTTCTGATTATGGAAATTCAATTGGAGTTCCAACAGTCGGAGGAGAACTGCGCATCTCAAATTTTTACAAACACAATCCTCTTGTGAATGTCATGGCTGTTGGTGTCGGCAGGAATGAGCATTTAATCGAATCGAAAGCATCACGTCCTGGACAAGTTATCGTCATATTCGGCGGAGCAACAGGAAGAGATGGTATACATGGTGCTTCATTCGCTTCGGAAGATTTAACGGGCGAGAAGGCAAATAAATTGTCTATCCAAGTTGGAGACCCATTTGCTGAGAAATTGCTCATTGAAGCATTCTTAGAAATGGTTGAAAAGGATTTAGTTGAGGGAGCTCAGGATCTTGGCGCAGGCGGTGTTCTTTCAGCGACAAGCGAGCTCGTTGCAAGAGGTGGGCTTGGCGCTATAGTACACCTTGATAAAGTGCCTTTAAGGGAACCAGATATGATACCGATAGAGATTCTCATAAGCGAAAGCCAAGAGCGAATGGCAGTTGTAACTTCGCCAGAAAGAGCACAGAAGGTTTTGGAAATCGCAAGAAAACACTTACTCTTTGGAGAAATAGTAGCAGAAGTCACTGACGGTGGTCGTTATGTAGCAAAATATAAAGATGAAACTGTGCTCGATGTACCAGCTTCACTGCTTGAGGAATCACCCGAAGAGCCGATATACGAATACACTCCTTCCGAAATGCCGAAATTCAAATGGCTCAGATTTAAAGAAGTCGATGCACATGATGTTTTTGAGAGATACGACTACATGGTAGGCACAGATACGATATTGCCACCCGGCTTAGGACCAGCTGTCATGAGAGTTAAAGACTACTCCAATATGAAGTCATCTGTGGGATATTCTCTGGCTATACACAGTCGAGCAGATATTAGCACACAGAGTCCATACTGGGGAGCTTACATAACTGTCCTCGAAGCGATAAGGAAAACACTATCAGTTGGTGGAGAACCAATAGCGATAACAGATGGTATAAATTATGCAGATCCTGACGTAGAGCCGATGGGATTAGCCGCACAGATGAGGGGCTTGAAAGATGTTTGTGAAGCTTTCAACGTACCTGTTGCATCGGGTAACGCCTCTCTTTACAACACGTACAAGGGAAAAGGCATCCCGCCAACTCTCGTTGTTGGAATGGTTGGGAAAGTGGGAAATATGAATATTCCCAGACCCAAGAAAGGACCTATTTACGCTGTCGGATACCACGATTTTGAATTAGGCAGAGAAAAGCATTTCCAAGATGAAATAAAAAACATTTCAAGGCAGGGCTTATTCATTGTTTCAATGCACGATTTCAGCAGAAACGAAACTTTGAGGTCTGCTCTGAGAAAACTTGGATACAACCTGAAATTATCAGTTCCAAGGACCGAACCGATCCACCAAATGATTCTCGTTTTTGGAGAACCGAAAACAGCCCTTCCTGTTAAGAGAATAGGATTTTGTTATTGATACTCATTTAGACTTATTAATGGTAGTTAATAAATAGCGGTACCAGGGAAGGTACCGCTATAATTTTCGATAATAATTTTTCTGTTGCCTTTTTTTGTAACTTGTGTAGTATAATTTCAATAGATTGCTATTCTTCTAAAGA
>FQKF010014913.1_pt1 | contig 19045 bp, 13 predicted proteins | sample 1504521 | NCBI WGS metagenome assembly FQKF01 (sample SAMEA4475357, study PRJEB15587) | soil metagenome | biome: Soil; feature: Field | place: India | collected 2015-03-11 | depth 0 m
GAGTCCGACGCCAACGCCGGGTCCGACATGCCCTGAAGGCGCACGCGATCCGGGCAACGACCTTGGCAGCGCACGGCTGGTGCTGATCGACTCGCCAGTGACGCACGGCATCTGCGAAATCGGCGATGAGGATTGGTTCCGCTTCGGCGGCGTCGGCGGCAAAGTCTACACGATTGACATCGAGCGCATGGATGCCGGGCTTGATCTGTCGCTCGAACTGTACGACGAGAACGGTCAGCGGCTGGCGTTCAACGATGATTTCTTCAACCGCAATCCGGCGAGTCCCGATCCGAAGGATATCAAGCCGCGCATTCAATCGTGGCGCGCCCCGCGCGACGGCATCTACTACGTCCGCGTCCGCGACACGCTCAATCTTGGCGGCGGCAATCGCACCTATGTCTTCGTCGTGCGCTCCGAAAGTTACGGACCAACCGCCGCACTGGTGGGCGAAATCTGCCGCGATCTGTACGAAGATGACGGGCTGCCGGAACAGGCGAAACTGATCCTGCCGAACGAGATCCATCCAGGGCGGCGGCTCTGCCCGACGGGTGACGCTGATTGGGTGAAGTTTTTCGGCAAGGCGGGCAAAATCCACTACATCTACACCGACACCCGCCCCTACCGCAATGCGCCGGACTTCAACAATCAAACACAGGCAGGCGCAGATACGGTCATGTACCTCTTCGACCGCGATGGCATTCGCCTGCTCGACTTCAGCGACGACATCGCCGGATCGCTCGACTCGCAGATTCGCTTCGTACCGCAGGTGGATGGGTTCTACTATGTGCAGATCAAGAACAACGGCGATCTCGGCAACCAGTTCATCCGCTACGACCTGATCTTGCAGTTGTGCGTCCCGGATCAAGAGTGCGGGCGCGCCCCCCAGCCAGCCGTCGTGGCAACCCCAACCGGACCTACGCCCACAGTTGCGCCGCTCGATGATCGCACACCGACGCCGGTTGGCACACCCCCACAGAGCGGATCGGCAGGTGACGATTCTGGCAGCGCGCAGGACGGATCGGCGCGCGCATTCGTCAACGGTCCGCTGGTGGGGTTCGTTGATGTATCGTTCGATCAACTCTGGCAGCGCACCGACCGGGTCGTCGCCAACGGCAGAGTGCAACGCAGCTGGATGTGGGGACCGCGCGGGTTGATGGCGCGCGCCGAAAGTTATCAGCAGGCGACCAGCGGCATGCGGCAGGTGCAGTACTTCGATAAGGGGCGGATGGAACTGAACAACCCCCTCGGCGACCGTGCGAGTCCCTGGTTTGTCACCTCTGGTCTGCTGGTGATGGAACTGGTCACCGGGCGTATGCAGGTGGGCGATGCTGAGTTCGTCCCGCGCGAAGCGGCAGCCATCCCGGTCGCTGGCGACGCCGATGATCCCAACGCGCCGTTGTATGCCAGTTTTGCCAGCGCCATCACACGGGCGGAACCGGATCAGACCGGGCAGTTGCTGCGGATGACCATCGACCGTCAGGGACGCATCGGCGCCTACGAAGGACCGGTGCGCGCCGAGACGCGCATCGCGCGCTATGTGCCCGAAAGCGGGCATAACATCCCAGCAGTGTTCTGGGACTACCTCAATACGCGCGGTCTGATCTACGAGCAGGGACGTGTCCGCAACGATCGCCTGTTTGACTGGCTGTTTGTCATGGGGTATCCGGTCAGCGAACCATTCTGGGCGCGTGTGCGTATCGGCGGGGTCGAGCGCGATGTGCTGATCCAGTTGTTCGAGCGCCGCACCCTGACCTATGTGCCTGACAATCCACCCGGATGGCGCGTCGAGATGGGGAATGTCGGACGGCATTACTACCGCTGGCGCTACGGCGAAGACCTTCCCTGAATAGCAAACGACCTCTGAGGCGCTGGCATCTCAGAGGTCGGTCCACGTCAGTCTTTGTAAAAGAAACTGCGCAGCACGGGGTGCACCTCCTGAGTAAGTCGAATGCAGTGTCGGAGAGGTTCACTCACTTCGCGCATGATCATGCCATAGACGGCGCATCACTTCAATCAACCAATAGTCCCGCGCACAAGAGGTACCTTTTGTTCAGTATGCGTAGTCCATGAGACGGACACAGGCAGTGACGGCGTCTGAACGAAGCAGCGCATCAGAGAGCCAGCTGTCAGGGCGTCTCCCGGAGACGCCGTTTGACATCGCCGCGCATCTTGTGGAGACGATCGGTCCCCGCCCTCCTGGATCGATCAACGAGGCAAAAATGGCGGCATTCCTCGACGCGCGTCTCCGCCAGGCAGGGTTTCGTCTCTCTGCTGAGTCGTATCGCGCGTTCCGCCTCCCCGGCTACGATGGCATCGTGTGGGGCGCGCTGGCTGTCCTTGGGGTCATTGGCTTTTACTGGATGCCCCTGCTGGCGACTCTGATCTTTGCGGCGAGTTTTGGGGCGACATGTGCGGCTGCGTGGTACGGCGCGCCCCTTCTGGCGCAGCGCATCCTGAGCCAGAATATCATTGCCACACGCGCTGCCGCCGGGGCTATGCGCTGGCGATTGGTCGTGCTGGCGCCGCTTAGTTCACCGCCAGCCGTTGGGCGCAGGCTGGTGGCGTTTGGCGCCGGTCAGACCGGACTCATCGGGCGTACAGTTGCAGCGGCGTTCCTCCTATCGCTGGGCATTGCAGCGAATGCCCCTCTCCCGCTCGATCTCCGTCTATGGCTCTGGTATGCCCAGGCTGCGCCAGCACTCGCTTTGCTTGCGCAGGGCATTGCGGCGCTGATCGTACAGCACGCTCCGGCGACTCCAGGAACGATCAGTTATGCCGGCGCGCTGGCGACGTTGATCGGGAGCGCGGCACGACTATCCCATCTCCAGCATACCGAAATGTGGGTTGTGGGGATCGGCGCCGAAACTGCCGGCATCGACGATCTGCTGCGCCGTTATCCCTTCGAACCGCAGCAAACCCTCTTCGTCGGTCTTGACGGCATCGGGCATGGAACATTGTGCTACCTGGCGGCTGAGGGCGCACTGCGCCAGCAACTGGCGGACGCCCTGCTATTGCGCCTGGCAGCCCGCGTTGTGGATGGCGGACAGGCGATAGCAAAGCCATGCGTCTACCGGGGCGTCACGTGCGCTGGCGTGCTGCGCCGTCGCGGGTGGCGCGCCATGGGGATCGCCTCGCTGGATGCCCGACAGCGTATCCCATATCAGTACGAACGGAGCGATGACCTCGCGAAACTCGACGCAGCGCACCTCGACAATGCCGTGCGTCTGGTCGTCGGGCTGGCGCGCGCACTTGACGCCGCCCCCTGACCGGGGCTCACGGATGCGGTACGCGGAGCAGGCGGTTCACCTCCGGCGCAGAAATGGTCGTCGTTGCGCCATCGGGCCAGTACACGTCAACCGACTCCACGGCGCCCACACGTCCCAGCCCAAAATGGGCAACCGCTTCCATCTGGCACAAGTAGCCGCTGCCGGCATCAACGGCGCGCAGTTGCCTTCTGCCGTCCACAGAGAGTACGACGACAGCGCCGCGCGCCGGCGCGCCAGCGCGTGTCAGCGGCGCCACGCGCAGCCAGGCATGCTCATTTGGAACAGGACGATACAGGCTCAGCGGTTGCAGGTCGGCTTCGCCGTGGCTGATCAGCAATTCCAGCCGTCCATCGTTGTCGAAATCGCCAACTGCGGCGCCCGTGCCCAACCCGGCGGGTTCGAGCGCATCGCCCGGGTCGATCTTTGTCCAACCATCGCCACGACGCGCAAACAGACGGTTTGGTTCGCCAATGTTGTTGAAGAAGATCTCCAGCTCGCCATCATTGTCGAAATCGGCAGCGATAACGGTGCGGACCCGCGATGGTTCCGCCAGTTCCGGCGGCGCCGCATCGACGAACAGACCGTCCCACTTTTGCAAGAACAGGCGATGGGGACCTTCCCAGTTGCCGTAGACCAGATCGAAGCGCCCATCGCCATCGAAATCGCCAGCGGCGACCCCGCGGCCGTGCTCGTGCGGATCGGGCACGCCAGCGCGTCGCGCCATCTCTTCGAATGTGCCATCGCCACGATTGGCAAAGAGCAGATTGGGACCATTCTCATTGACGGTAAAGATATCCATGCGCGATGTCACCAGCGGCAGCGCAATCACCCCGCGCCCGCCAGTGGTCACACTGACGCCAGCGGCGCTTGCCATATCCTGCACTTCACCAAAGCGGTCGAGTTCGTACAGGCGAAACGGTCCGCCGTAATTTGCCACAAAGAAGCCATAGCGCCCCGTGCCAAGCCGATCAACGACCGCAACCGAGCGACCGGCGGTCAGGTTGAGCGCCTCACGGTTCTGCGGCAACTCGAACAGATCGACCCAGCCGGTCTCCTGGAAATCGAACAACCGATCACCAACGCGTTTACGACCGGCAAAGGTGTCGGTGTTGAGGACATAAATCTCTTCCCGGCCATCGCCATCGAGATCGCCAGCCGCCACGCCAATCGCCTGGCGCCGGGCATCGGCGAGGGTCTCGTCCAGAATATCGACGAAACCGGCGCCATCCCAGCGGAGCACGCGATTGGCGCCATCGAAGCCAGCAATGAACATTTCCCAGACGCCATCATCATTGATGTCGACCACTGCCACGCCGTAGTGCAGGCGCGGCGGATTGAAACGGATCAGATGGCTGCAATCGATAAACATGGGCATGTCCCCGCTTTGCGACATGGCGCGCTACAACTGCCCCTGAAGCCAGGCGACGATAGTGTGAGCGACCTGTTCACCGCCCTCGCCAAGGAGCAACTGATGACCGTATCCTTCCATCCAGACCAACCGGCAGTCGGTGGCGCTGATGCGCCGGACCACCTGCTCGGCGGATCGCGGGTCGACCGTGGCGTCATCACGCCCCTGCACCACCAGCGTCGGCGCGGTGACGCGCGGCAACGCCTGGCGGGCAGAGCGTTGCAACAGCGCCAACTGATGGATCGCAGCCAGCGGCACCCGCACCGTGCGACGCAACTGCTCACAGACGGCTGGATCGTCAAGATCGGCATCCGGGGCGCGGTTACGGATCAGGGCGCGCAGCGTCGGGTCGGTGAAATCAACTCCTGCAAAAGGATAGTACCATGAAATGGCGTACCGCGCGATACTGCTCAGACTCACCAGCAGTTGACCGCGCAGGGTCAGCGCCGGCGCCAGCGCGACCAGACGCGCAACCGGCAGGTGCGCCGCCAGCAACAACGAGAGCAATGCCCCCATCGAGAAACCAACGACCACAACCTCGGCGCAATGCTGACGGAGCGTGGCAAATCCCTGCGCCACAGTTTCCGCCCACTGTTGCCAGCGAACGCCGGCAAGCGCATCGGGAAGCGCGCCGTGACCGGGGAGCAGCGGCGCGTGCACGCTATACCCTTCACGAATGAAGGCAGCCGCCAGCGGACGGACTTCCGCCAGATCGCCGCCAAAGCCGTGGATCAGCAATACGCCCGGCGAACCTGCCCAAACCGTCAGCGACTCTCCCATGGGTTTCTCGGAACATGATGCTGCTGTCACAGGTGCAGCAGAGCGAATGGATCCGGTTGACATACTGATATTCCTGGTATTGTATTGGAGATGTACACTTCAGACAAGACGCCAGATGACAAAAATGACATCCTGATGACAGATGCCGCTGATCGATTAAAATCCGGTCAACTCTCGATTGACAACAACGGCGCAACCTTCTACGATCATTGTACGTGGTTCTCTCCAACAGATGAAACGACTATGGCGCTGCGGTTTCAGCAGAAGCTTATCGTTCCGACATCCGCGCAACCGCTGATTGAACGTCCTCACGTTCTTGCGCTGCTCGACCGCGCAATTCGCAGCAAGCGCGTCGTTGCGCTTGCCGCGCCTGCCGGTTGGGGAAAAACGACCGCCCTGGCACAGTGGGTTGCACAGCGTACGATGCCCGCTGCATGGTATACGCTCGACAGCACTGATCGCGATCCCCATGTCTTCCTCGATTATCTGTTGCACAGTGTTGCTGATCTGGCGCCGGGATCAGCAACCATTGCAGCACGCCTCGCCGAAGCCACGCCGCAAGGATTGGCGGAGATCTCGCAGCAGGTCGCGCTGGCGTTTGCCGACGCACCCGATCATTTCGCACTCATCCTTGATGATGTCCACGTGCTGGACGATGATCAATCGCACGCCATTCCCGGCGTCTCGCTGGTATTGGCGTTGCTGGCATCAATCGCCGAGTATGCAACGAAATGTCACCTGGTGCTGGCATCACGCACCCTGCCCACGCTCCACGGGATGGTGCGCATGGTCGCCCAGCAACGCGCTGCGGTTTTTGATTACAGCATATTGCAGTTCCAACGCGCCGATACACAGCGTCTCGCAGGAGTGACTGCAGGACTGACCCTCTCCGATGAAGCGGCAGACCAGTTGACCGCAGCGGTTGGCGGCTGGGTCACCGGTATTGTGCTCTCGCTGGATCAACCGCTTGCGAATGAGGATTGGGCAACCGGACAACATCAGCGGCTGGCAGAGCTAGCGACTCAGCGCGACGCCATTATCGACGCCAGCACCAGCCAGGTCTACGCCTATTTTGCCGAACAGATTCTGGCGCCGCTGCCAGCCGACCTGCAACGTTTTCTGGAAGATACCAGCATCTTGCAGGATCTCTCGCCGCGACGTTGTGATCGCTTGCGTTCAGCGACGAATTCCGCAGAATACCTCGACGACATCAAACGCCGCGGGCTGTTCGTTTCGAGCCGCGCCGGATGGTTGTCGTATCACAGTCTCTTTCGTGATTACCTGCGATCGCGCCTGGCGCGCGATCCACAGCGGCATCAGGCGCTCTTGCGCGCCGCCGGAGACCTCTACGCCGCTGAAGAGGATATCGAACGCGCGCTCGATTGCTACCTGGCGGCTGGCGATCATGAGCAGGCTATCAATGTATTGCGAACGGCGACGCCGCTTCTGCGCCAGTGCTCGCGCCAGACAACCCTGCTCGCCTGCTTCGAACGGTTGCATCGTGCACGCTGGGTTGGGAAACGTCCAACCGGCGACAGTGCACCGTTCCTGCCAACCCACACCGCACGGTCGCTATCGATTCCTCCTGATCTGTTGCTGGCGGAGGCGCGGGTGTATAGCGACCTGGCACTGTGGGAACGCGCGTATCTGGCGCTCCAGATTGCTGAAGCGACCGGAAACGCACCCATTCGCGCTGAGGCGCAGATCCTCCTGGCTGAAGTGCAGGTGCTCCGGGGCGACTATGCCGATGCGCAACAAACGTTGCGCATGATCGATGTCGATGATCTCGATGACCGCCTGCGCCTGGAATATGCGCTGGCTGCCGGACGCGCGTGCATCATGGCTGGGGAAGTCGCCGCTGCCATTACCGAACTTGAGCGCGCGCAGGCCATTGCTGCAACGCGAACCGATACAATGGATAACCCCAGCCCACTGGCGGATATTTACGATAATCTTGGCTGGGCATACGCTGCTCAGGGTGATCGTCAGTCTGCAATCCGTTATCTCAAGCGTGCGGATGCCTGCTGGCAGGCATCGGGAAATCAGGGACGGCGCGCACTGACTCTCAACAACCTGGGAGTGATGGCAATGGACGAGGGGCGATACGCGGAAGCGCGCGCCGCATTCGATACAGGACTGGACATTGCCCGGCATACACGACTGCGACGTGAAGAAACTGTGTTGCTGTGCAGCCTGGCAGAACTCTATCTGCGTCAGAATGATTTCGAGCAATCGATCGACCATTTTACCAGGGCGCACGCCCTGGCGACGAACTTCGACATCGCCAGCAGCGCAGAAACGGCGCTGGCTGGCGCGCTCTGGGCTGCTCTGCTTGCCGGCAATATGGCGGTCGCATCCGCCTGGCACGACGTCGCAGCAGCGATCACCACACCATCTCAACCAGAGGTGCGTGGACGTCTGGCGCTGGCGCGGGCAATGCTGCTACTGCTGCAACAACCGCGCCCGGAGACCGAGCGCCTTTCCCATTTCGCTGCAGAGGCGATGGACTACGAAGCATCGTTGAGCCATAACGAGCGCGCTTATGCAGCACTTCTGCGCGCCGAAATCGCCTCCGGCGCTGGCTGGCGCCATGCGACTGACGCATGGAATGATTTCGTTGCCCGTGCAGAGACGCTCTCCGAACCGGTTGTGCGCCGTTTTGCGGCGATTCATCGCTCACTCTTCGAGTCCGCCGCACCCCATGCCCCATTTGCGGCGCGCGTCATCGCCGCTTTCCGCCAATCCGCTTCGACGCGCTGGCGGATTGCTGCGCTTGGCGGGTTCGAGTGCCTGGTCGATGGAAAATCGGTTGAACTCTCACAATTGCACCGGGCGCTCCTGATCCGGCTTCTCGACGCGGGCCCGCAAGGACTGGCGGTTGAGCGGCTCTGGGAGGCGATATGGGGCGACGATGACGTATCGATGCCCGCGTTGCATCAGGCGCTGCGCCGGTTGCGTCTGCAAACCGGGCTGGCCGCCTCGGCGCGCGAAGGCGCAGTGGCCATTCGCAGTGGATGGGAAGCGATCGAGTACGATGTCCAGGAACTAGAACGCCTGCTCGAAACGCCGACCCATCCCGACTTCATTCAGCGCGCTATGGCGCTCTACCGCGGCGAGTTTCTTCCCGGAGCGCCATTGAGCGCCAGTCTGTGGGTTGAGGCGCGCCGGGCGCACCTCCAGCAACGGTACCTGGATGCGGTTGAACAGTATGCACAATTCATCGAGCGCGACGCGCCGCAACAGGCGATGTTCTATTACCAGCATGTGCTCCAGATCGATGGGTGCCGCGAGCATACCGCTGCGCAACTGATGCGCCTGGCAGCGCGGTATGGCAATCGCACGCTGGTCACCGCCACCTTTGAACACCTCAAAGGCGCGTTGCGGGCGCTTGGCGCTTCGCCCGAACCGGGGACGGCGGCATTGTATCAGCAACTGTCTTAATGCATGGCAAACTGATGGCGGTGTAAGCGCGCATAGAACCCGCCGCACAGAAGCAATGTTTCGTGATCGCCGTCTTCGACAATCTTTCCCTGATGCATGACAATAATCCGATCCGCGTTGCGGATCGTTGAGAGGCGATGCGCAATCACCACACTGGTGCGGGTGCGCAGGATGCGTTCCAGCGCTTCCTGGATCAGGAGTTCGGTGGCGCTGTCGATACTCGACGTTGCTTCATCGAGCGCCAGTACGCCTTCGGGACTGAGCGCCAGCGCGCGCGCCAGCGCCAGCAGTTGCCGCTGCCCGACCGAGAGATTGGCGCCGCCAGGCAACACCTCAAACTCGTAACCGCCGGGAAGCCGTTCGATGAACGGCGCAGCATTTGCCAGTTCGGCGGCGCGGCGCACCTCGGCGTCGCTAATATCGTCGCGAAACAGGCGAATATTGTGGGCAATCGTCCCTGAGAGGCAGATCGGATCCTGGGGCACCACAGCCACGACGCGCCGGAGCGCACTGAGGTCCATCTGGCGAATATCGACCCCATCGAGCAGAACCTGCCCCTGCTGCGGATCGTAGAACCGCGCCAGCAACGCAACCAGGCTCGATTTCCCTGCGCCCGTCGCGCCGACAATCGCCACATTCTGCCCGGCCGGGATTGAAAGGGAAACATCACGCAGCACCGGCTCCTCCGGCACATACGCGAAACTCACATGGCGCAGCTCGAGAGCGCCGCGCACCCGCGGCAGGGTCACCGGAACCGGCGGAGCAACGACGGCTGGCGTCGTCTGCAACATGGCATAGATGCGTTCCGCAGCGCCCAACGCAATCTGGACGGTATTGTATTGCTCGCCCAACCGCAGGATCGGCTGAAATGCTCGCTCGGTATACTGCACGAAGGCAACCAGCATGCCCAGCGTTGCCCATCCTGCCAGCACGCCCTGCCCGCCGCCATACAACACAAGCGCCAGACCGACCGACGACAGGATTTCCTGCGACGCCAGAAAGAGCGCACTCTGACGACGCAATCCCAGCAATGCACGGCGATACGCCATGTTATATCCATCGAACTCTTCTGCGCTCGCCCGTTGCGCGCCAAACAACTGAATCACGGTCATCCCGGCGATACGTTCGCTTAAGAAGGCGCTGGCGCGCGCCAGCGCCGTGCGCTCTCCGGTTGAGGAGCGTCGAATGCGCTGCCGGAAGAAGCGCGTCACCAGCGCCAATACCGGCAGCACCGCCAGTGACAGCAGCGCCAGACGCCAGTTCACCACAAGCATCACTCCCACGATCACCAGCAACGTGACGCTTTCAACCAGGATCGTCACCACACTGCTCGACAGCAGCGCATTGATGGTATCCACATCGCTGGTCAGGCGCGTGACCAGATCCCCTGTCGGCGTGCGCCCGAAGAACCCCTGATCCTGGCGCGTGATATGCTCGAACAGCCGCATGCGCAGATCAGCCAGTGCGCGCTGACCTGCCATTTGCAACAATACCGTGTAGACATACTGCAACGCAAACAGAGCCAGCGCCACAGCGCCGTAGAGCGCCGCAATGCTCCACAGACCATTGGCATCGCCGCGCGCGATCGGTCCGTCAATCGCCTGCTGCATCAACGCTGGCGGAACCGCATTCAACGCCGCAGTCATCAGGAGAATCACCAATGCCAGCGCCAGGATTCGCCAGTGCGGCGCCATCGTACTGGCGAGCAACGCAACCAGCGCGGCATCCTGTCCACGCACGGTCGCGGGCCGCGCTGCGGAAGAACCGTTGGTCATTCGTTCGTCTCCTCAGCCTCTTCAGCCTGGCGCAACTCACGACGATACATGGCCGCATACCGGCCATTGAGCGCCAGCAGCGATTGATGATCGCCCTGTTCAACAATGCAGCCATCGTGCATCACGATGATCTGATCAGCATCGCGCACAGCCGCCATGCGCTGACTGACGATCAGCACGGTGCGACCCTCGCGCGCTGCGGCAAGTTCGCGCATAATCTCAGCAGCCGTTTGGGTATCGACACTCGAGAGCGTGTCGTCGAGCAGCAGGATCGCCGGGTCGCGCACCAGCGCACGCGCAATGGCAGTGCGTTGCTTTTGCCCGCCGGAAAGGGTCGCGCCGCGCTCCCCAACAATCGTCGCCAGACCCTGCGGCAACTGCGCCAGATCGTTTGTCAGGCGCGCAGCGGATGCGGCGCGATGCACCAGCGCATCGGGCGCATGGCTCAACCCAAGGGTGATATTATCGCGCACCGACATGCTGAAGAGCAACGGTTCCTGCGGCACATACACCACGTATCGACGCAACGTTTCCAGCCGGATGCGACGAATATCGACCCCGCCTATCGTGATGCGCCCTTCATCGGGGTCGCGCACCCGCCCGACGAGGCTCAGCAGAGTGCTCTTGCCGGCGCCGGTCGCACCGACGATGCCGATGGTCGCGCCTGCCGGAATCCGCAGGTTGATGCCGCGCACGATCCAGGGACCATCACCAGACGCACGCATACCCACGCCCTCGAAGCAGAGGTCGCCGGAAGGCATGGACGCCATGGCATCAGGAGAGTCAACGATGCGCGGATGGCGGCGCAGGACTTCGCCAATTCGCCCAGCGGCAGCGCTCCCCTGTTGCAGGCGTTCATATGCCTGGCTGAGTTGTTGCGCCGCCGCGCTGAGCAACCCCAGATAGACGATAAACTGCACATACTGACCGACTGAAATTGTTCCGCTAATCACCAGGGCGCCGCCAATGCCAAGCACGAGCGCCGCCGCCAGACGCACCACCAGACCAGGGAGCGGCGCAATTGCGGCTGAGCGCAGCGCAAAATCGAGATTGCTCCGCACATAATCATCATTCCTGCGTTGAAACGTTGCTGCCATTGGACGTTCCTGCGCATATGCCGCCAGCATACGCATGGCGCTCAGATGCTCCTGAGCAAACGCCGAAAGATGCGCCATCCGCTGCTGCACTTTGTCGAAAGCGCGCTCCAGCACGCGCCCCAGAACAACCTGCGCCCCAAGACTGGCGAAGAGCAGCGCAACAACCAGAATCGCCAGCAGCGGGCTGGTCAACGCCATCAGCCCTGTTCCGATCACCAGCAAAAACAGGGCGTGCATCGACATTTGAAAGCCTGCGCTGTAGAAGCGCCAGATGTAAATGAAGTCGTTCGAGGCGCGCGAGAGCAACTCACCAACACCGTAGCTGTGCACCGTCGCCTGATCGAACAACAATACCCGATCGAACAAATCCCGGCTCATGCGATAGCTGACCCCCACTGCAATCTGACCGGTCAGCATGCGGAGCAGATACCTGAACACGGCAAGAGTCGTCGCCAGCGCGACGAGTCCGGCGGCATACAACACCAGCCGATCAGCGCGAACACCAGCCAACACCTCGTCAATCGCGCGCCCAAGCAACGCCGGGCTCAACGCACTGGCGGCTGCGCTGATCAGGGCATAGATTGTTCCCACAATCAGATGCCCGCGGTATGGCGTCATGTACGGGAGAAGAAAGCGGAGTCCAGAGCGTCTCATTGGTACAGATCCCTGGTGGTACGACATCCCTGCGTAACCTTCAAGCGTCACACAAGTTTACACAATATTAACCCAATGAGTCAATGAACAGTCAATGACGAGTCAATCCGGCAGACTATTTTTATACCAGTTCCAGCGCGCGATCCAGTACTGATTGTCATCACTGCCTGATTGTAAGGAGGAGTCACACCATGCGGTCGAAGATCCTGCGGGCGCTTGCGGCAGCTCTCCTGGTTGGCACGATTGCAGCGGCAGCTATGGCGCCGCTCGCGCCGCCTCCCATCCGTGGACCGTCAACAACCATTGCGAACTGGTAATCGTGACTCTGTTCGCTGTCTATCTAGTCTGCGCGCTCGTTGGAGCGATCATAGCGCTCTGGCGAGCGCCTGCCTGGCCGCGCTACAACCTGCTCCTGGCAATTGCCGCCGTGCCGCAGATCGGTCATGTTCTCGGCATACACATCCGTGAGATGTTTGTTGTGTCGGTCGTGGCAATGATCCTGTGGTGCATCTGTAACTACCGGATCGCTGGCGTCCCTGTGGTCGCTGGCGGCGCAGCGCTTAACATGCTGGCGATGGCCTGGCACGGCGGCGCGATGCCAGTGCAAGCCAGCGTTCTGGCAGATCTGGGATATCATTTCGAGGCTGGCGCTCTGCTGTCCGGCTCGAAGGACATTGTCGTTCACCAATCGCCTCTCTGGCTTCTCTCCGATTGGTTGCCGATCTCAACGGAGTTCCTGACGCTCATTATCAGTCCTGGAGACATCCTGATCGCTGGCGGCGTCCTGGTCTGGCTATTGTTCAGTCGCACACCCGAGTCGGAAAGGGACCATGCTATGCTTGCATTCCGCACCCCAGCTGCATCTTCTGAGAAGCGTCCTCGTCTGGTTCCGGGGCATAGCGCGCGGCCGGCGCTGACCCGGCTGGCGCTTCTCGCTGCCGCCGATCCTGCACTGGCGGAGCGTCTGCTCCGCGATCCATTCGATGCAGCCGATGCCCATCCGCATTACCATATCGCGCTCGATGCCCATGATCGCGCCACGCTGGCCGCCATCCGCGCACGGGCGCGAACCGTCGGCGAATTCCTGGGTGAACTTGCCGCTGAGGTTGACGGGACGTAGTGCTGTTATGACTCGACCATCGAACGCGCACCTCCACGCCCCAGCTGGGAGGGAGGCGTCGGTAATCACTGCAGGCATGAGCTTCCGCTGCATCATCACAGAAGACGCATTGCTATGAAGAGCGGAGTCGAATCTCAACCCCTCGCATCGTCGCCTGCTGACACTTTGACTATCGTGCGCCAGATTGCCGATGCATCCGATACCGCAGGTCTCGCCGAAGCCCTCCATGACGCTCTCCTTCAGCTCCTCCCCAACGTACGTGTCGACCTCTTCGTCATCGAGGAGTCGGCAGAGCGCCTTCTGCTCACATGCGGCAAACAGGACCTGCCGGCGCCGCCTGTCATTCGCTGCGTTTCGCCATTCATCGCCTGGTTGAAGCAGCACGGCTACCAGGCGGATATGGTGCCGCTCACGGTCGCCAATCAACTGCAAGGGCGGATGATTGTGTCGCAGCGCACCACCGGAACCAGGCGACACGACCTCATGCTGGTCGATCAGATCGCACCGGTCGTGAGCCTCTGGATCATTGCCCACCGTCGCCAGATCATGCTCGACGCGCACACGGAACAATTGCGCACGACGCAAGAGCGATTACGCCAGATCGAGGAACTGCGGCTGCGCGCCACCCTGGCTGCTGGCGCTGCGCACGACATTGGCAACCTCTTCGCATCAGTGCTGGGGCATGCGCAGTTGATGCAACAAACGGCGCCACCGCATCTCCAGGACGATCTCAAAATCATCGAGCAGGCTGCCAGAGATGGGCATTATCTCTTACGGCGTCTGCTCACCATTCGCAGCACCACTCCTCCATCGGAAGCGACGACAGCGCCCGTGCTGCTGCCTGCGCTGGTTCACGACGCATTGCGATTGACCCAGCCATTTTGGGGAACTCGTCGTTCTGTAACCGTCAACATCGCGCTGGCGCCCGTTCCGCCAGTGCGTGGACATCCGGTCGATTTGCGGGAAGTATTGATCAATCTCATCCTGAATGGCGTATCAGCCATGCCGGAGGGCGGCACGCTCACCGTGCGCACCTACAGCACCGGCGAACGCGCCGTCGTCGAGATCAGCGACACTGGCATTGGGATCGCACCCGCGCATCAGAGCGCCATCTTCCAACCCTTCGTCACCAACCGTGACACGGGAAGCGGTCTGGGATTGAGCATCAGTCGAGCCATCGTCGAAAGTTATGGCGGCGTCATTAGTGTTGCGAGCGCACCTGGACGGGGCGCAACCTTCAGCATCAGCCTACCCCTGGCGCACACCGACGGCGCGGCGCCCGAACCGACTGAAATGCGTTTTGCCGCATCGTAGCGTAACGTTAGCGATGGCGGAAGATCAGCATCCCTCCAGCGACGATCATCAGCAGAGGAAAGATGACATCGGCATCGATGCCGAACTGTTCAGCCAGAAAGATCAGCCCCAGCCCGATCAAAATAATGCCTGCCCAATTCAGGCGGCGACGGGGCGCCGGCGTGGAGGCGCTCATTGACGACATAGCAGGGTCCAGGCGCAGGTTGATCGTCTGCCCTGTGTTGGGCGGCTCAGACGATGCATCGGCAAATGGCGGCTCAGCATACCCGGATTGCCGGGCATACTGGGCGTGATATGCCTGACGACTGAACACCGCGCTCTGATCGTCCATCTGTTGCCCGGCGCCAGAGAAGGCGGAGGCGCCAGGCGGCGCCTTCGGCATAATGATCCACAGGATTGGATAGAGCAGAAACCCAATGCCGCTGGTCAGGGTGACGAGCACGAAGATCAGGCGAACAATCACCGGGTCAATCTGAAAATATTCGCCAAGGCCGCCGCATACGCCAGCAATGACCGCATCACGACGACTACGCACCAGACGAGACTTCATGACGCTCTCAAACCTTTCAGGGGTCGCCATGCGACCAGAACGCTTTGTTTCTGGCAATGAGACGCAAAAGATTAATACATTGTTGCAGGGCTGAGCACTCAGAATGTGATGCGACGCCGGCGCAATGCGATGCTCTGAAGTAATCCGATCGCTGCCAGGGTTGTCATGGTGAAACTGCCGCCATAGGAGACAAACGGCAAGGGGATGCCAGTGATCGGCATGATGCTCATATTCATGCCGACATTGACGAGAACGTGGCACAAGAGCATCGCTGCAATGCCGACTGCAATCAGGCGCCCGAATGGGTCGCGCGCTACCTGGGAGATTGCCAGCATCTGCCAGATCGCCACTCCCAGAAAGACGAGCAGCAACGCGGCGCCGATAAACCCCAACTCTTCGCCGGTAATGGCAAAGATGAAGTCGGAGTACTGCACCGGTAAGTAGTTGCCCTGGCTCAACAACCCATGCGTCCATCCGCGCCCGGTCAGACCGCCAGACCCGATCGCGGTCAGCGACTGCATGATGTTCCAGGCGCCCTGTTTCAGCTCCGGGTCGTACTTCAACGGATCGATGAAGATCAGCAGACGATCACGCTGATAGGGATGAAGAATGTGCATCCAGGCGTAGACCGCGGCAGGGATGGCAGCGGTAAACACCACGGCGAATTGCTGCCAGCGCACGCCAGCCGCCAGCGCCATCGCCAACCAGATGGCGCCAAAGACCATTGCCGTGCCAAAATCGGGTTGCAGAAAGACCAGCACCGTGGGAATGCCGACCAGGAGCAGGCTGATGATGACAACGCGCCATGCGTATGGCTGGCGTTCATTCCGTGACCAGTATGCTGCCAGCGCAAGGATAACCAGCAGTTTCGCCGGCTCTGAAGGCTGAAATGTCCGAATGCCAAGGTCGATCCAGCTTTGCGCGCCGGAACTGACCTGACCGATCACCAGCACCAGCCCTAGAAGCGCCACAGCGCCGAGATAGAACGGCACAATCCAGGTTTCGAAGACGTGGTAGTCGAGCGCCGTCAACAACGCCATCGCGGCGCACCCGACCAGGAGATTGACCAGGTGCCGCGAAAAATATCCCTGGGTCAGCGGATCGCGCAGGGTGGCGCTATACACCATGGCAGCGCCAAAGCCCAGCAGGATGACGACGCAGAGCAGCAGCGGAAAATTGTAATCGCGCCAGGTTTTGACCATATGCCTCTGCGGTATTTGTCTTCTTTTGCGGTACGGTGCGGCGGCAAAGCCGCCGCACCGTACCGCCCTGGTTCAGGAGCGCCACGCCGCAGGCTTTGGCGGAGCCCAAAAACGCGCCACTGCGTAAGTTCTGCCATTATACCAGTGATGCGGGCGCCTGATGATCGGCGCGGGCTGTGACAGGATCAGCCCACGCGCACGCATAGCGTTTCAAGCCCAGTGAGAACGACTATCGTATTCATCGTGTGATGAGCGGAATCCAGAGATACGGTCTGCCGCGGAAGACGTTGAGGGTGGCGGTATTGTTTGCTGGCACAGGATCACGTTGTGGTGATGACACGGTTGCAGTCGCGGTACTCACGCCGCCAGGCGATGGAACCCTCAGCGAAATGGTGATCGCTGGAGCGACGCCGCTGGCTGCAAGAGCGCCGCGACTGCAAGTGACAGCGCCAGCAACAACGCAATCCCATCCTATCCCGCCGGTTTGCAGATTCGTCGCCCCTGGCGGCGGCGTGAATTGAACCTGCACGCTTCCCACGGCGCCAGGACCGGCGTTCAGCGCGACGATCGAATACGTCAGCACACCGCCGGGTTCAACCGGGTTTGGTTGTGCAGTCAGAATCACCAAGAGGTCGGCATCCCCCAGAACAGGCGCCTCATACGCGCCCATATCACAGACTGCCAGACCATTGCCATTACCGTCAATTGGGCGCGCCACGCCGCGCTGATCGGTTACGGCGCACGAACTCCCAACCGCCGGATCGCCCGCATCGATAGCCGGGCTGCCGCTCAACAACGCCACGGTCGGCGTCGGTCCTCCATTATTGAGCAGAACGCCCGGTTGGGCGCTGACGCCAATGATATTGCCGCTCAGCGCGCCAACAATCGTGCAGCCGGCATCACGATGGATCAGATTATACCCCTGGGATTCGAGGATATTGAAACAATCGGGATTGACCCGCCCCGGCGTGGGGCTAAGGTCGGCATTGTCAGAAATGATGGTATTGCGCAGACTCAGTTGATTGATCACCTGCGCATCGACGCGCACCGAGACGCCGCCGCCCTCGCCGATGTCGTTGCGGTCATCGTCGGCGGTGTTCCGCACAATGGTCACATTATTGAGCGTCGCCGAGCTTTTGGCGGGGTTGATAATCTCCTGACTGAGCGACACGCTGATGCCGCCGCCGCTGTTCCCTGCACTGTTGCCGGTGATCGTCACATTCGTCAGCGATGCACTGCCGCCGTTGAACACGCTCAACGCTCCGCCAAGGCTTGCCGCCCGATTGCCGGTGAACGTCACCCGCTCAATGATTGCGCTGGCGCTGGCGGGGTTGACTTCATCGCCAAGCACCTCGATGCCGCCGCCGCGCCCCGCCCGCCCGTCGCGCACCACACTATCACGCAGCGTCAGGCTCGTTCCCGGCTCCACCAGAATGACGCCGCCGCTGCCGGGAACATCGCCGTTGCCGCGCAGGGTCACGCCGGTGATCGTCACCGCCGCTGCGGCAAGGAGGTGAAAGACACGATCACCGCCAGCGGCAATAATGGTCGTCGTAGCGGCGCTAGCGCCAATCAGCGTCAGGTTGTCCCGAATGTCGAGGTCGCCGTCGGCATTCTCATTTTCCAGCGTTGTGGTGATCGTCAGCGTATAGGTTCCAGCCGGAAGAATGATCGTATCGGCGCCGGGATTGGCATTGGCAGCGCTGATCGCTTCACGCAGCGAACAATCGGCGCCGCACACGCCATCGGCAGTATCGGACGTCTTGGTAACCGTGAACGTTTGCGGCGCCGCTGTCGCTGGCTCAGGCGCGAACGACGCTGCGAACATCAGCAAGATCAGCAGAGCGACAAAGCAACGCATATGAGACAATGAGCGCATTGTGAACCTCGTGCAACCAGAATCAGCGGCTTTATCGGATTGTACTACGGATGCGATGGCGGTTCCATAGTACAACAGGTTGCCTCAGGCTTATGCGTTCTCTGCATATTCTTGACAATTCACCCCAATTGGCGCTCCTGCATATGGCGGAAGCCGGGGGAACGAGCGGTTGTTCGTCAAGGAGCGCCAACCAACCGTGCTCGCTGATATGCAGCAGGTCGTTCAGCCGTTCACGGCGGAAGCGTCAGGCAGGCGGAGAACGTTGCATCGGGTCAAAGATGGGACGCTGGGCAAGGACGCCAGCCAGACCCATGGGAGACACGGCGCGGATATATTGGCGATGCTGCACACTACGGTCATCAGTCTGCTGCGTCGGGCGGGGATTTGGACGATCGCAGCACGACCACGCCACAATAGCCAGCGCCCGCACGTCGCGCTCGCGCTGCCCGACATCACCATTGAGGAGAACGCCTAAGCCCTACAGGTTGCCTTCGCGCCGTTCTCCCTTTAGCGGAGCAGGCGTTTTTCTCACCGGCTCATGGCGCGCACCGGGCGCGTG
>FQKF010049341.1_pt1 | contig 18981 bp, 14 predicted proteins | sample 1504521 | NCBI WGS metagenome assembly FQKF01 (sample SAMEA4475357, study PRJEB15587) | soil metagenome | biome: Soil; feature: Field | place: India | collected 2015-03-11 | depth 0 m
TTATGTAGTCAGAAAATCTGTATTGGGTTTCATGATCCACTGCTATTTCGATAATTTTCTGTTGAAATCTTGAAAATTTAAATCCATCATAGTTGATTATTTCTGTGCTTATTGTCAATCCTTCTTTATTGACAATGGTTTGCTCACTTAAAGGTAATTTTGCAAAGAATATATCAATTTCTTTTATATTTTTTAATTCCCAGTTGTAAACAAAACTTCCGCTTATTGTCCATCTTTCTATAGGTGAATAAGAAAAGTCAACAATATTAAGGTTATATTCTGGGTCAAATTTACTGAAATTTGTATTTATTGATTCCTTTGTAAACATCACAGAAATTCCATATATAAGATTCTGAAAATCGTTAAACCATATGTTTTGATTTAAATAACTTGAATAATCATCTGTGTTTTTTCTTGTGTTATAGTCAAGTTTATTTTTATATTTCAATTCAAGTTTTATGTCGCCAAGTTTAAAGCCTTTATTTGGATTTGGTATCTTGATATAGTCAAAAATCTTCCAGTTATATGTTGTTGCAATTTCTCCTTCCTTCCACTGGACATAGGATTGATAATTTCTTTCAGTATTCAAATAACTCCTTAAATAATAAGAAGAAGGCAAAATTATATCGAAAATATTATTGAAACTTGTGAGGTAAAACTCAAGCACATAATTGTCGTAAAACTTCACAGAACTCTGGAAGTTTGTTGTATTGTAATTTGTCGATAAAATCAAACTATTAAACCTTGCATCATCACCATTTATAAATGGATTATAGTGAAAAGGTTGAAAGTAATATATTTGAGAGTAAGTTGAAAACACATTGGTAAAAGTCAAAATTTCTCCAGACGACTGATAACCAAAATCAAGATTTCTTTTAAGTGAAAAAGTTACTTTTTCAACTATAAATTTAGGGAAAAGGGTTAATTTATTATCATTAAACAGGTTGTATTTCTCATATCTACTGGTTAGTAAATTGTTAACATCATAAGTAAAAGAATTTGCTTCTCTTAATATACTATCCTCTATGTAAAAATCAGTTTTTAACTTTAATACCTCTGGATTCCCAGAAAATTTAATTTTATAATTCTCTTTATCAAGCCTGTATAGTAGATTTTCATCAAATGTAAATCCCTCTAAACTTTTGACTAAAATATCGGAATAACGTTCTGACAAGGATTCTTCTCTTAATTTCTCAATTTTTTCTCTATAACCATAAACATTAAATATTCTGTTATATCTTTCCATACTTTTAAGATAGGTAGTATTAAGATTAAATGGAGATATATTTATTCCGAGAGAACTATCGAGGGTTTTACCAAAAGATTCTATACCATATATTGAAGAATTTGAAATATAGATATCATTTGTAAGATTTGAAAAATCATAAACTTTATAACTCTCTTCCCACGAAAGTGATGGTGTAAGTTTTATTAAATCAAGAATGGGAATGGTTTTTGAAAATGAAATTTTTGAGGAAGAATCATATTTTTCTTCTATATTTACAAGAATATAATCGTTTGTATCTATTGATATAATATTTCTATTTCTTTTCATTTCAAAAACCTCTGTAAAAGAATGAGTAATTAAGGGTGAAAAAGTTGTTTCAAGAAGATTAAGGATGTGGTTGTAGGTTTTCTTATCACTATCCCACTGTAAATTTTCTGGTAAAACTGTTTTGTTTGTTTCGCTCTGGCTATTTTCCTCAGAGTAGGTAATCTTATAGCTTAATAATTTAAAGATTGATGAATTATAAGAAAGAAGAGATTTTGTATAAAAACTTTCTGTTTTATTCGTATCCGATGAATAAAAGTTAAGCCCTTTATTTTCATAACTACCTGTTAAACTGAAAGGTCCAAGAATTTCAAGGTTATTTAATTTAAATAAAGGATTTTTGTATTCTATTGTGCTTTCAGTGTAATAAGCTGTCCCAAAAGAAGATTTATCTGAATAGGTATAAATTTCATTTACCCATATTTCTCCTCTATTTGTCCCCTCGTTTATATTTTCATTTTCAACACCTAAGGCAATGTAAGATACATCTCTTAAGTTTGGAACACCGTATTGTTTTACATTGTATTTATTATTATTCACTTCTATAGTAAGGTTTTCAAGATTAAGGTTTACTTTTTTCCACTCTTCTTCTCCGATATTTTTTAATGGTATTTTCCATTCATAGTAGCTATTTTCACTATTTCCAATCAATAATATAAAATTTTCCCCATCATAACTATCATTTAAGGTTTTATAAAGAGAAGCCGTTTCATCTGTTTTCCTTAAGTAAAGATAGAAACTTAAGTTTCTATACAAACCAAAGTTCAAAGATCTTGCACTTCTTTTATAAACAAGTCCTCTTTTACCACCTTCCCAGATTGAAGTATTTGTGTTTAAAGTTGAATTACTGAGATTATATTTTATAGATAATGCCTTTTCTTCATATTGATAAGCCTCTGTATCGGTTTTATACCCATGTAATTTTTCAAAAATTTCAAGTCTTTCTTTTTCACTCTCATTTTTTGGATTATGAACATAAAATCTTCTTGCAGAATACTCTGGATCTTTCATACTTGTAAGTAAATTAACCCTTAAAATATCAGTATTATCATATCTCACATTATCTATTCTTTTTTCAGTCCAGTTTACCTTTTTAAATTCTACACTATCAACAACAACTCTACCTTTAAGTCCATTTTTCTTTTTAATATATATTCCCATAGCAGTAATTTTACTTAAAATTCTTATTTGTTCATCTGATAAAGATTGGATTCTTATTGTATATTTTTTCCAGCCATTTTGTGTTAATGTAATGTTTGTAAGGTCTGTATTTACATATTTTGATGGGATAACTATTAAACTTTCGTTCGTATTAAAAATACCATCTCTATTTAAGTCTTCAGTTTGTATTTTTCCATCTCCTCCACCTTTTCTGCCTCTGCCAACCCTTGTATCTACACTATTGTTAAAAGGATTATTAAACTCATAACCTGGATCAGTCGAGTTTACCTCATAATCAAGCCTTTTATCACCATCACTATCTTCATTAAATTCTCCTAAAGCAAGGTAAAATTTGACTTGTTCTAAGCCATTGTCTTCATAAATATTATTACCATCTACATCACTCTGAAGTTTAACCCAGATAGATATTTCGTCGTAGTCAGAAAGATTTATTCCAGATGGTCCATCTCCGACAGGATGAACTGCACCAACCCAATCTCCTCCATCCCTAAAATCATAATCAAAAATCAAAGCTGTCTGACTTATATTAGGATATTCCACTGGACTTAAATGACCACCCAAAGCATTGTATGGTCCACATTTGAAAGAATAAGAGAGAATTTTATCAGAAGAAAGTTCAACACTGTAATTAAGGGGAGTAACAGAACCATCCCAGTTATCAACCCTATAATCCTTGTATAAAAGTTTGCCTCTATTTAAATAATTTAAACCATCAATATTGGTTGTAGGAGAAACAAGTATCCAGTCTATCTCATTTTTGTTAATAGAATAATTTTCACCAGAATTTTCAAAATCTTCAACTATTGCATAATCAAGTGTATTTGGATCATAATACGAAATTGCATATTCAGCTTTTGTTATTATATTTAACGGTTCAGGAAAATTAAAAAGTCTTGCAAAATTCAAACTTCCATCAATATCACCCATAAATAAAGCATCAGGATTATTGCCAATCTGAGGTGCTCCTTCTTCTCTTTGAAGTATGTTATATACAACAGTGCTACCTAAATTAATAATTTTGTTTGGCTTGTAGTCAAATCTATTAGCAAGACTTAATTTTTGGGAACCGCTCCAGAAAGGTTTATATTCATAATACACTTCTATTACATCACTGTCATTTATCATAGCTGGATTGTTAAAATAAATCTCTCCAATTGAAGGAATAATTCTGTATTCAGACTTGGAGAGAAGCCTCCCATTGATATAGATTTTTTCACTTCCCTCAACAACATTAAAATCGAGTTGATACGAAGCAACAGATCTATAAAAAGAAATCTGCATTGTATAAACAGAATCTGATGAAGTAGGGGAAGCATTAGTATAAATTTTTCCTGAAGAATCAGGAAATGGAAGTGGATTTTTAAATTTTATTATACCTGTATCAGGATAAAGAAAAAAATCTCCCTGATTAAATTGAAAATCAGCCTTTTGTGTTTTATTGTAAGTATACACTACAGTAATTACGAAGCCATAAGATGGGTCAAAATTTCTATAGGAAAGCTGATAATATCCATTATGGAAAAACCTTGAAAATTGAAAATCATTTCTCCATAGGTATAGATATATTTTCCCATCTGTATCAATACCAGTGTAATCAGTTGTATTGTATGAAAAAGCAAGTCCACCATGGTGTGTATAAGTTATAACAAGGTCAAGATTTCTATCAAGAGAGTTATTGAGATAAATTTCACCAGAAGTGAAATTTACAGTATAATCCTTCCCAGTTATTAACTTATAAAAATACTTGCCATCTATAATTTTTTCAGCCTTTGCGACATCAGAAGTAGATATGTATAATTCAAGGCTTGAATTATCAATCTGATCATCTGACAATACAATATATTTTCTTTTTATGTAATTTATATCCATAATTTCAATATTCTGAAGTTGTCTTGTTCCTACGAATTTCTTGTATCCCTTCTTTGTTTTAACAAGACTTACAACTGTTTGATTTTCAAAATCACCAGCTTTTAATACAGATTTTAAACCATAGTTTTCCTTGCTTGTTCCTTCATATTTAATAAAATAACTTGATTGTGGTATGTTTAACTCAACATTTCCAGCAGTTATTTCCCTTAAAATACCTTTATCGCTTTCGAGGGCTTTGTATCCTATTTCGTAAGTATTCTCTGGACTTTCAGAATTATGGTCTATGCCAACTCTTATTCTTTCTCCAATCTTTCCAACTACATTTACTCTCATTTTCTGATCAAGATTGAGTCCAAAATTGATACCGGGAAAACCCGATGGATATGCCGGATCCTTCCAGATAAAGCCATATCCAGCTTTAAAACTTACTCCTCCAGCCAGTATAATCTTTGTTTCCCATTCTTCAAAACCAATTTCCAGACTTTTTTTATTTGTAGTTGTGGCTGATTCAATTTTAAATTCCTGCTTTTTTCTTGTAGCTTTAAAAAAATCTTCGTCAGAAAATTCAAGTAATTCATCTTCACTTATAAGGGCTGGTTTAGATTGATATTTATACTTCTCGACAGGATCTTTTATTAACAACTTTCTTACTGGATAAACATACTCTGCAAGGTCTAAACGTATACTTTCAAGTGAATCAATATCTTCAGGTGATGAAATTATATCAATATAGAGGGGGTCGTATTTTTTTTTATATTTTTCCTTTTCTTTCCTTAAATCTTCCGAATATAAAATTACACAAAAAATTATTAAAACAACGTAGAAGAATCTTTTTATCAATATTTTCCATCCCAATTATAAACTATTTTTTTCGACAATTCAATAGCTTCTTCTTTTGAGTTAATAATTGATACAAGAGTTAATGCTGCTTTTATAGATGTTCCAACACCTTTTGAAGTTATTATCTTTCCATCTATAACTACGTCTTCATCGACATATGTCCCATTATTAATAACGGTTCCCGGATAACAGGTGTATTTTTTACCTTCAAGAATACCCGCCACATCCAGCAACATTGGTGCCGCACATATTGCAAAAATAAGTTTGTTTTCTGAATAAAAATTTTTAATCAACTTTATAAGCTCATTGTTGTTGGCAAGTTCAGTTGTTCCTGGACCTCCGGGAAGTAGTATACCATCAAATTTTGAAACATCGATATCTTTTTCAGAATTAAAGACCATTTCAGTAAAATATATAATATTGCTTCTACTTTTTATCTTATCAGATCCAACCCCAAAAATCTCAAGAGGTATCTTCGCTCTTCTTAATATATCTATTACAGAAAGTGCTTCAATATCTTCAAAATTATTACCAAGAAAAATACAATACATTTATTTCCTCCTCCTTAACTTAAAAATTTTTTATATTTGGTTTAAAAACTTCATTTGTATTTGACATAATAACTCTTTTGCCATCAGGATAGATATAAAAACTTTCTTTTCCTATTCTCACAAGGGCTTTTCCATTCTTAAAATCTTTTGCATCATCATATATTAAATCAATTACCAGCCTGCCTTCACGATTAATATAGCCATATTTTTCTCCTACTTTTACCTTTGCATAACCTTCTGAAAAACTATGTGCCAGATCAAAAATCATTGGAATAGCAAGTTCACCCCGTTCATTTATAAAACCATATTTTTTATTGTAAGAAACAAGAGCAAGTCCTTCTTTAAATTCCTCTGCATATTCATAGTCAGGTTCAATCCTTACTTCTTTTCCATTTACAAAACCATAAAATCCATATCGATCATTGATTTTATATAAATTAATCCCTTCTTTTTTTTCTATCTCTTTTTGTTTGCCACAAGAAAAAACAAGCAAAATAATCAAAAAACTAACTATATTTCTCATCATAAAATATTTCTTTAAAATTTTTTCTTTCTGGTCTTTCAAGTTCTATTTTTTTCTGATAGTCATTTAAATATTCAATTTTATCTGGACTATGTTTTCCAACAATAATCAATGAAATTAAAACAAAATTTTCTGGAATATTAAGAAGTTGTTTTGCCTTTAAATCATCAAAACCGGCTATTGGGTGAGCAACAAAACCAAGAGAGGTTAATTGAAGTATCATAAATCCAGTCGCAATACCAGTATCAAACAAGTAATATTCTCTATCTTTAATCACGCAATCAAGATTCTTTTCAGAAAAGACAGCAATAATCAAAGAGGCATTTTTAGCCCATTCATTTCCTTTGTTCAAAACGGTGAATAATTCATTTAACCTTTCTCTAATAAATATAAATCTCCATGGTTGATTATTAAAACAGGAAGGAGCAAGTGATACGGCTTTTTTAACAAGCTCTATATCTTTGTCATTGAGAGGTTCTGCTTCTAACGCTCTTAAGGATCTTCTCTTTTCTATAAGGCTTTCGAGCATTTATCCCTCCAGACAGAATGAAGCATTCATATTATATATTACATTTTTGTAATTGTAAATTAAAAATTGCTTTTTTCCTCAATTTTATTTTCTTTGTTTTCAAATAAAAAGATAGCTTTAAGATTATATTTCTTTGCAATATTCATCCCTTTTTCTTTTCCCAAAATAAACAAAATAGTAGAGTAGGCATCTGCTTCCATCGCATTAGTAGTAATAACGCTTACTCCTGCAACGCCATTAGCAACAGGAAAGCCGCTTTTAGGATTAAGTATATGGTGATATCTGACTCCATTTGTTATAAAATATTTTTCATAATCTCCTGAAGTGGCTATGCTTTCTTCAGGCTCAAGTTCTATTACTTTGAAAATTTCTCCAATCTTTCTTGGATCTCTTATTCCTATTTTCCATTTTGTTCCATCTGGTTTTTCGCCAAAAACTTTTAAGTTGCCTCCAAGATTAACAATACCAGTTTTATAACCTTTCGATTTAAGATATGACACAACTTTTTCAACTGCATATCCTTTTAAAATTCCACCAAAATCAAACCAGACATTTTTATTTAATTGAATATAATTTGATGAAAAAGTAAGATTATTAAATCCAACTTCCAAAACTGCTTTTTTAATCTCATAAAGTGAGGGCAATCTGTATTCTTCATTATAAAATCCCCAGGTTTTTACAAGTTTTCCGATGGTGATGTCAAAATTTCCTTCTGAAATCTCATAAAAGTATTTACTCTTTTTTAAAACAAAAAATATCTCATCATCATTATAAAACAAGACGTTTGTCTTTTTGAGCTGATTAACTATAGAATTATCAGTTGAAATACTGAATTTATTTTCAAGTTCGGTAAGAAGATTTGAAATAGCCTCTTTATCTTTTTTCGCCAGTTTAGCATTATAGGTAGTCACAGTTAAAACTGTATTCATCGTAAAAATAGAAAATTCATCTTTGCTAACAGTTTTAGAACAACTTACCAACAAAAAGAATAGGCAAAAAATTCTGTAGTTCATAAGAATTTAATATGTTATAACAGGAGCCATTTTAAGATATACTGGATCCTCAATCTGACTTAATATAAAATGGGCAACATCCATTCTTGAGATTTTACCAGTTCTAAGATGAGTTAAATCTGTAACTATCTTATATCTACCTGTTAATGGACCATTGGTAAGAAATCCGGGACGAACGATTATCCATTGAGTATTGCAGTGCTTTATTATCTCTTCCTGAATATCTTTATCCTTATAGATATTTTTGAGTAAGAATGGTAATATTATTTTATCAAATAAAAATCCATTTTTTCCATAAGTATCTTTTACACCAATACCCGTCACAGAAATAAAAAGTTTATTATGTCCATTTATAGCAGAAAGAAGATTTTTAGTTGTTTCTGAAAATAGATTTTGATTTTTCTTATTACTTCTTGTTCCAATAGTACTTATAACCACATCAGCATTTTCAGTGGCTTCCTCTACTTTCTGTAGTTCAAGCCCATTACCATTTATCTTCTCAAGATTTTTGTGGACTATCGGCATACTTTCAGCATTTCTTGACATTACCTTTACATTATAACCCTTTTCGAGAGCAAGTTTTGTAAGACATAACCCAATTCCCTTTGAACCACCAAGGATAAAAATCCTCATAAAAACCTCCTCAACCAAAAGTCAAATAAAGATTAACCCCTATCTTTATTATACAAACACGAAAATATAGAGATATTTTAAACCTCAATTTTTAAAAATGCAAGATTTTTTTTATTTTTCTATAACTCCCACCAGCAGGCTTGATTTTTCAGAATTAAATGGATTTTTTTTAAAATCAGAGAAAAAAGATATATTTTTTATTTTTGAAGTTGTTAAAATTTCTGAAATTGTATCAAACTTCAATGGATAAAGAAAAATTGAACTTTCAAAAGTCTCTTTTAATTTTTTTAAACTGAATTTTACCTTAAATTTAATTAATTCTTTTTCATATTTATAATATCTTTCAAAGATAAAAACATCATTTTGAATTGTAGGAAAGTTTTGAACTATATTGTAGTTAAGGATTTGGAATAAAAATTTTCCACCTTTTTTAAGAGCTTTAAATACATTATTAAAAAAAATTTCTATATCTTTTAAGGAAGTGAGATGAACAATTGTATTTCCAAAACAACTTATTGTATCAAATTTTTCGTCATAATTTAATTCTCTCATATCCAGTTTTATAAAATTTACGTTTTTAGTTTTTTTCTTTGCCTTTTCAAGCATTGCATCATCGATATCTGTTGCGATAATTTCTTTAAGAATATTTTTGTTTGAAAGATAGATGACAAGTTCTCCAGTTCCACATCCAATATCAAGATAAGTATTGCCACTTTCTATATAACTTGAGACAAAATTTTTTAATTCTTCACTTAATGGAAATATTTGATCATAATAATCCACAAATATTTCATAAAATTCACTCATTTTTCAAGCCAACAAGTAAAATTATGCAATTTATGAGTGCCAGAATTCCTCCAAGCAAAAATGGAGAGACTGGATTTAAACTATATAAAAATCCAGCTATCAAACTTGCAGGCAATAAAGTTACACCAACTATCATATGGTAAAAACCAATTGCAGTTGCCTTTGAATTTTCAGGTGCAAGATCAGAAACAAAAGCCTTCTCAAGTCCTTCCGTCATCGCATAGTAAAGACCATAAACTATCCAGAGAATCCATAAGACCCAGTTTGAATTCGGTTTAACGATTCCAAATCCAGTGTAAACAACTGCATACATAAAATATCCAAGAATAAGTAACCCTTTCCTTCCAATTTTATCAGATAAAGCCCCAAGCGGGGTTGAAAAAATTGTTGTAGTAAGGTTAAATAGTAAATACATAATTGTAATTGTAGATAATGAATGTCCAAGATTAGTGCTTCTTAACAATAAAAATTGGTTTGAAGAATTACCGAGTGTAAAAATAAATTGAGCAAGGAAAAATACTCTTAAAGATTTATTGTATTTTTTAAGATTAAAAGTTGGAAGTTTTGCTTTCTTTTCGACTTTAACATCTTTTGTAAAGAAAAGAAAAATCACTCCAATTAAAGCTGGAATTAATGCAATAGCAAAAATAGGATAAAATTTTGCAGGTTCTCTTACACTATCAAGATCTTTAAAGACAAATTTAATAAGTAAAAAACTTACTAAAGTCCCAAGAAACGCTCCAGCAAAATCCATTCCCCTCTGAAATCCAAATGCCTTTCCCATCTTGTCTTTTGAAACACTATCGGATATTAAAGCATCTCTTGGAGCCGTCCTTATACCTTTTCCTATCCTATCGATAATTCTTGCTGTAAAAACAGTAAACCAGTAAGGAATAAAAAACAAAATCTTACTTACAGCTGATAGAGAATATCCTATAATCGCAAGAATTTTTCTTTTCTTAATTCTATCAGAAATATAGCCAGAAAAGAGTTTAAGAATGCTTGCCGTTGATTCAGCTATTCCTTCTATAAGTCCAAGAACAGGACCTATTAAAGCCGCCTGAGATTTTAATATTGAACTTACAAAAGCCTGAATAAGTGGATAAATCATTTCAGATGAAATGTCAGTAAAAAAAGACGTAAAACCAGTCATTAAAACATTCTTGTTTACCTTTTCCTTCTTTCCCATAAAATCTCCTGGAAAATAAATTATACATTAAAAAAACAAAGATTTCAATTACCCTGCCCACATATCAAAACTGAAAAGTAGTGACATCATTCCAAAAAATAAAATACTTGTAATACTCCATACTCTATCAAACACTTCATTTCTTCCAGCTTTTATAAGCATTGTGTAAATTGTAGGAGTAAAAAGCAAATATCTATGCATTCCCTGTGCAACACCACTGAAAAATGAAAAAAAGAAAAACAAAAATCCAAGAATTGAAAGAGATAGTAATTTCCTGCTTTCAAGAATAATAGAGAGAAGTGCAATTATCATCACTACAAATTCTATAGAATAATATATTCTTGTCGGCATATTGCCACCAAATAAAACCAAAAAAAGAGCCTCTTTCCAGTTGTTCAATGAGTCAAAGATATTAATTCCCTGTCTACCAAAAAAAACTGACTGAACAAATTCAAATCTATAACCTAAAGGCGAAAATTTCCAGATAACAAATGTCAAAAATGGAATGACTAATGGAACGAAGACTAAAATATCTTTAAAATTAAATCTTTTATTTTTTATAAAATTTGTTTCCTTTAAAAACTCAAGAAAAATAAAAAAAACTACCATTATACCGGCCGGTCTCGTTAAAAACAAAAGAGATGCAAAAATACACGCAAGCCATCTTCTCTTAAGGATTGTCAAAATCAAAGTTAAGAACAAAAGCCCACAAAATAAGCCCTCAGTATATACTTCCCCCATAAAAAAAGCAGAAGGAAAAATAGAAAGATAAAAAATGCCTCTGAAAGCCTCTTCACTTGAAAAATCATTCTTCTTAAGAAAAAAATAAAAAGATAAAAAACCTGCTAAAACACCAAGCATAGACACAATAACACCTGACAAAACAAGAACTTCAATATGAGAAAGTATTTTTGATTTTTCAAGAAAAATAAAAGGAATAGAGAAAACCTTTATCATTACTGGATAAAAAGGGAAAAAGGCATAGTTTAAAGAATATCTTTCACCCCTTCCACCAGCAACTCTCACTTTATCATTATCATAGCCTTTATCAGCAATTGCGAGATAAAACTCAGAATCCCAAGCTACATGTTGATTAAGAAAATCTTCAAGTAAATATGGTCTATTGTCCCATGAATATTCTTGAGTTTCAAAAACAGTCCAGTTTAATGCTGTATCTGGCTTTTTTAAAAAAAATCTATTTGTTACAACCTGTTGATACAGAATCAATATAAAACACCAGAAAAACCAGAAAACAAAAATTTTACGAATTTCTCTTTTCATAAAGATTAATGATAAAGAAGAAAAAAAATTTGTCAATAGAGACCTTTAATACGTTAAACCATACCCATAAGGATAAAGTGAACGTTGTTTCTTGTCCAGCTTAATAGGATTTTGAAAGCTGTTTGCTGGCCATCTTAATGGCAATTTACCTGTTGGAGAGTATTTTCCAAGTAAAACATCAACTACACCATCTCCCTCTGTTCCCGGTAGCCATGCCACTAAAAAAGCATCACTCTTTTTAACAATATCAGTCAAAATCAAAGGTCTCCCTCCAATGTAGATAACAATCAAAGGAATTTTTGCCTGCTTTATCTTTCTTATCACCCTTGTATCCCTATACTCAAGCACCTGAATGTCTGGAGTAAGAAAATCCTCATAGTCAAGTGTCAAAGTTTTTCTAAAACCAACTTTCTCAGCATATGGTCTTTCCCCAATAACAGCTATAGCTAAATCATATTCTCCTTTTTTTAAATACGGCGGTTCTTTCTGGTAAGTAATTTCTGCTTCATTAAATCTTTCTTTAAGAGAATTGTATATAGATGTCCCTTTTGTAATCATACCATTTGTAAGATGTAAAAATCTTTGCCAGCTTCCATTTTTGTATATTGTCCACCCACCACACTGATTTCCTACATCATTCGCATTCTTACCACATACAAGGATTCTTTTGTAACTATTCGTTAAAGGTAAAATTCCACTATTCTTTAATAAAACAATACTTTTTCGCACGACTTCTCTTGCAACCTCTCGATTTTCTTCACTTCCAATTTTAGCAACATCTTTTGAATAGATAGAAAGATCTGATTTTGAAAATAGATTATATTCACTTTTAAGTTTCAATATTCTTCTTACAGAAATGTTTATCCTTTCTTCTGAAATTTTTTTCTCCTTAATCATTTTAAGCATTGTAGTAAAAAATTTTTTGTATTCATGAGAAATTAAGAAAACATCTATTCCAGTATCAAGGGCTGTCTTAAGTTGTTCTTCATAATCACCGTCAAGCTCATAAAAAGCATTCTGTTCTGATACAATAACCCCTTCAAATCCAAGTTGTTCTCTTAGTACTTTCTTTACAAGAAAGTTATTACCATGCATTTCTATACCATTATAACTTGCATAAGATAACATTATAGCTTTTGCTCCATTCTCTATTGCCATTTTAAAAGGTTTTACATGAATATCCATAAGTTCATTAGTTGAAATTTCAATATTTCCATTATAAATTCCATTCTTTAAACCACCTTCACCTGGATAACCTCTTACACACGCAAGTAGAGAGTATTTATTACTTATATTTTCTTTTTGTAAACCTTTAAGTAAACTTTTTATAAATAATCCAACCATATCAGGATTTTCAGAATATGTTTCATAAATTTGTCCCCACCTTAAATCAATCGGTAATGAAAGTGAAGGCAAAAATGCAAGGTTGATACCAATAGGCAAGGTTTCCATTGCTGTTATAAGACCAACTTTCTCTGCCACTTCAGGTTCAAACGTTGCTCCAATCCCTATGTTATGGGGAAAAATCACACTATTTAAAACTTTATTATTACCATGATAAATATGTGCCCCTACAAAAAGTGGAATTTTCATTTTTGTAGTTTTTGCAATATTTTGAAATTCCGTTATTACTTCTATCCACTTCGATGGAATATTTGGGTTTGGAAAAGCATTTTCACCAAAGAAAACCCCACCAACTCTATAATTTTTAATATCACTTTTATTTGTTAGATTTTCAGCCTCAACAAGTATCATTTGACCAATCTTGTCTTCAATTGACATTTCTTTTAGAATTTTTTCTACACTTCTATCCAAAGAAAAAGATAATCCATATAAGTAGATTAAAAAAAATAAAATTTTTCTACTCATAATTCACTTCCTTAACTATTTATTTTGAAAATATTTATAAGTTTCAATAATATAAATGTAATCAAAATAATCCAGATTAAAATAAATAAAACAGCAAAAAACCAATTTTTCTTTAACGTCAATGGTTCTTTTAATGCTTTTTCTTTAGCTCTATTCATAACTTTTTCTGGAATTAATTTTATAGAAAGAGTAATCAAGGCAGGAACAATAATTAAATCATCAAGATAACCCAAAATTGGAATAAAATCTGGAATTAAATCTATTGGACTTGTAGCATAAGCAATAGTCAAAAATATAATTATCTTTGGCAATAAACCAATTTCATGATCCTGATAAGCATAATAAATTGCTGTAATTTCTTTCTTAAGGTTTTTTGCATACTCTTTCATTTTATTTAAGATTTTCATTTACAAACCCGACCTTAAAATTTAAAATCTCTTTTATTTTAAACCCATCTGAAATAAAGTCAACTATTATTTTAACTTAATTTAAAAAAATTATGACATTTGTCTATTGACATTTTTTTTATAAAAAAGATAATATTTTTGTGTTTTTTAATACTATAAAAGGAGGAATTTTTTATGAAGAAAATAATAATTTTATCTATTATTTTTTCAGTCAATTTTATTTTCAGCGAAGAAAAAAAACTAGAATTATCAATGTTAAGGGGTGGAATGTTTTTATCTACTATGGGTTATGATGGAATTTGTATATCTCCAATGATAGATTTTTATACCTCAAACGATATAAAATTTTATTTTGGCTGCGATTTAGCTATTGGACCAGGTTTTCTATTTTATGGAAGTTTTGGAGCTGGAAAAGAATATTATTTTAGGAATAAACAATTTTCTATTGAAACAATTTTTCTCGTTAATCTTGGAACATATTATGCAGGTTCTAGTGACGATAATAATTTATATGGCTTACAAGCAATATCAAGATTAAATTTTTTACCAGTTGAAAGCTGTAAAATTTTTATAGAAAGTGGTATAGAATTTGATTTCTTTAGTAGTGCCCAAGTTCTAATTCCACTTTTACCAATAAGAATTGGGATGACTTTCAGGTTTTAACTTATATTAATTAACTTTCTCTATATTTAATTTGTTTTTGACTAATTTTATATTATCAATCACCCAGTCTCTTAATCTTTCATCAACTTTACCAATTTTTTTCTTTTCTTTAATATTGTGAATTACATACATAGGGGTTAATATTAAGCCAAATGGCATACACCACCAACCAAAACATAAGGTTAAAATCTGATCCTTATTTTAATAAAGATAAATAATTTTAAAACACTATATTAATTTATCCACTTTTAACTTTTTAATATTCCAGTAAATTCTTTAGCAATTTTTTTTAAAATTTTAAAACCTTAAATATTTTAAAATACCTAAAAAAAAGCAATTAAGAAAAAAAATTGAACTTAATATCTTTTGTAAACTTAAATTGACTTTTTTATAATCTGTCTATAAAATAAAATGGAAAAAAAGTTGGAGGAGATATATGTCAACAATTATTGATATTCAGGCTAGAGAAATTTTTGATTCAAGGGGTAATCCTACTGTTGAAGTAGATGTAATTCTTGAAGATGGAACAATGGGTAGGGCAGCAGTACCAAGTGGGGCTTCTACTGGTGAAAGAGAAGCTGTAGAATTGAGAGATGGTGATAAAAAAAGGCTTTCAGGTAAAGGTGTATTAAAGGCTGTTGAAAATGTTAATGAAACAATCGCAGAAGAAATTGTTGGAATGGATGCTCTAAATCAGGTAGAAGTTGACAGAACAATGATAGAGCTTGATGGTACTGAGAATAAAGAAAAACTCGGTGCAAATGCTATTTTAGGTGTTTCTCTTGCAGTAGCAAAAGCAGCTGCAAACTATCTTGGTCTTCCACTTTATAGATACATAGGTGGAACCAACACAAAAATTATGCCTGTCCCAATGGCAAATGTTCTTAATGGTGGTAAACATGCAGACAACACAGTTGATTTGCAGGAATTTATGATAATGCCTGTTGGTGCACCAACTTTTAAAGATGCCCTTGTTTATCTTGCTGAGACTTTCCATGCTTTAAAGTCAATTCTTAAATCTAAAGGTTATAGTACAGCTGTAGGAGATGAAGGTGGATTTGCTCCTGATTTAAAGAGCAACGAAGAACCTCTCGAACTCCTTGTTGAAGCAATTGAAAAGGCTGGCTACAAAGCAGGAAAAGATATTTACATAGCTCTTGATCCAGCTTCAAGTGAACTCTGGGGTGAAGCAGAAAAGGATGGAAAGAAAGGTTATAAATTCTGGAAATCAACAAAACAAATTCTTTCATCAGAACAGATGGTTGAATTCTGGGAAAAATTAGTTAATAGCTATCCAATAATATCAATAGAAGACGGACTTGGAGAAAATGACTGGGAAGGATGGAAACTTCTTACAGACAGACTTGGTAAGAAAATTCAGCTTGTTGGTGATGATGTATTTGTTACAAATCCAAAGATACTTGAAGAAGGTATCAAGAAAGGAATTGCTAACTCTATTCTTATTAAATTGAACCAGATTGGAACATTAACAGAGACTATAGATGCAGTAGAAATGGCAAAGAGAGCTGGTTATACTGCAGTTGTATCACATAGAAGTGGTGAAACAGAAGACGCAACAATTGCAGACCTTGTAGTTGCATTGAATACTGGTCAGATTAAAACTGGTTCAATGTCAAGAACAGATAGAATTGCAAAATACAACCAGTTGATCAGAATAGAAGAAGAACTTGGTGATATGGCAATCTATCCACAGTTAAAAGCGTTCTATAATATTTATAAATAAATGATTAAGTGGTGGGTTTCTACCCACCACTATTTTTCTAAAAAGGAATTTTTATGTCTGACCCAATTCTTGCACCTCTCAATGAAAAGCAAAAGGAAGCTGTTTTACATACAGATGGAGCCTTACTCGTTCTTGCTGGAGCTGGCTCAGGTAAAACAAGGGTTATAACTCATAGATTTGCTTATATTTTGAGAGAAAAAAAGGTTAAACCATTTAATATTCTTTCCGTGACCTTTACAAACAAAGCTGCTTATGAAATGAAAGAGAGGATATCTAAACTTGTTGGATATGACTTGTCAAATGTATGGATCAGAACTTTTCATTCAACAGGTCTTATGATTTTAAGACAGAATCCAGAATATATTTCGTATCCTAAAGATTTTGTTGTTTATGATGATAATGATTCAAAGGCTTTAATATCAGCAATACTTAAAGATTTTAACTATAGTAAAGAAAAATTTTCTCCGTCTTCTATTCTTAACAAAATTTCATCTTTAAAAGATGATAATATAAGTATTGATGAATTCAAAAAATCCATACATTCCAATTTTGATGAAGTTGCCGCAAAAATTTATGAAGAATATGAAAAAAGGTTAAGAAAAAGCAAAGCCCTTGATTTTTCCGATTTAATAATCCTTCCATATAAAATTTTAAAAGAAAATCAAAATTTACTTGATAAGTATCAGAACCTCTGGCATTATATAATGATAGATGAATTTCAGGACACTAACGTTTCTCAGTATGAATTTGTAAAACTTTTAGCAGAAAAAAATAAAAATATATGTGTAGTTGGTGATGATGACCAGTCAATATATAGCTGGCGTGGAGCTCAAATCAAAAATATTTATGATTTTAAAGAAAGATATAATGCAAAGATAATTCCTCTTGAACAGAATTATAGGTCAACTTCTATAATACTCGAAGCAGCCAACAAAGTTGTAGAAAAAATCTATGACAGAATGGAAAAAAAGCTCTGGACAGAAAAAAAAGGTGGTGAAAAGATAAAAGTTTATGATGCCTATACAGATAAAGAAGAAGCAAGGTGGGTTGTTGACACTATAGATAATCTACTCGGAAAATATGACTATAAAGATTTCGCTGTTTTCTATAGAACAAATGCACAATCAAGAATAATAGAAGAAGAATTATTATACAAAAATATTCCTTATAGGGTTTTTGGTGGATTAAAATTTTATGCAAGAAAAGAAATAAAAGATATTCTTTCATATATAAAATTTATAGTTAATCCAGAAGACTGGGCTTCCTTTGAGCGAATAATTGATGTGCCAAAAAGAGGAGTAGGGGAAGCTACTATCAACAAGATAAGAAACCTCTACAACGAAGGTTGTGGATTAATTGATATACTTCTTGGTAAATATCAGCTTGAAAGAGTAAATAAGGCTGTTATTGATAGTTTACATAATCTTGGAGAAATAATTTCAGAACTGAGTGAGAATAAAGATAAAATTTCACCTGCAAATTTTGTAAAAATTCTTCTTGATGTAATTGACTACAAAGATTATCTTCATAAGTTTGAAGAAAATTCAGAAGAAAGGTGGGAAAATGTAGAAGAACTCATTAACTCAATAAAATTATATGAAGGTAGCAAAAAAGAAGTTACAATAGTAGATTACATAAATGATATAACACTTCAAAGTAGTTCTGATGAAATTGGTAGCGATGAAGAGAGAAATTATGTTTCTCTTATGACAATTCATAATGCTAAGGGACTTGAGTTTCCAGTTGTTTTCATTGTAGGAACAATTGATGGTCTTATACCTCATTCATCTGCAACAACTTCTGTTCAGGAAATGAATGAAGAAAGAAGGTTATTTTATGTAGCTATAACAAGAGCAAAAGAGAAATTATTTATATCATATTCTGACACGAGACTTTCATTTGGTGAAGTAAGGGAATGTTTTCCTTCTCCATTTCTTAACGACATACCTGATGAACTGATAGAATATGTTAAAATAAAACAATATTCAAGACAAAAGTTGCCAGAAAATAAAAATAAAACTATGTCTGAGATAACCGATTATAGTGAACTTACAAGTGGAATGAAAATTTTTCACTCTTCCTTTGGAGAAGGTGAAGTTAAATTCGCAAGCTCAAATCTTCTTAAAGTAAATTTTGAAAATTTTGGCATCCAGATGTTATCAAAAAATGATATTTCAAAGATTAAGGTTATCAGATGAGTATATTAAGAATATTTCGTAAAAAGGAATTTTTTAATTCATCACTTATGTCATTTACAAATTTTTTGGTAGGTGGGCTTAATTTCATATTTCATATACTTATGCAAAGAATGCTTGGACCAGAAAAGTAT
>FQKF010120453.1_pt1 | contig 18966 bp, 13 predicted proteins | sample 1504521 | NCBI WGS metagenome assembly FQKF01 (sample SAMEA4475357, study PRJEB15587) | soil metagenome | biome: Soil; feature: Field | place: India | collected 2015-03-11 | depth 0 m
GATGATGCTCACGTCGTACTGGTTGCCGTTGGTCAGCGTGGCGATGGCAGGGTCATTGGGTGAGTCATCGCCAAAGCCGCTGTTGGCGTTGGGCAGGTTGTTGGGCCCCGGCAAGACGCTGGTCGGGCCGGTGCACAGCACCAGACCATTGCTAATATTGATGGTGCTTTGGCCCTGCGAGAAGGTTCCGCGCGAGCGGCTGTCGCCGCGGCTACTGATGTTTTTTACATCGAAGCAATCGCCGCCGATGAGCACGTTGGTAACCAATTGCGTAGCGCTGTTGCCCTGGGTGGTAACCAGATTGGCGGCCGCCAACTCGGCCAGTTTTTCCGCTAATTTCTGCTGGACTTCGGCCCGTTCGGGGCAATCCAGGCAGCCTACCGACAGGTACATCGGTATTTCCGTGTGTGGGCCGGTGGAGGCGTTGGCATTCACCTCAAGGGCTAGGCATTCACCCGTGGCGCGAATACGCAGCGCCTCCGGGCGCCCCGGCAAAGGCTGGGCGGCGAGGCTGGGCGTAGCCGAGCGTAGTTCAAAATCGGCTTCCTGGCCGTAAAAGGCAGCGTTGGCAATGAACTGGTACGTTTTGCCGGCTTCCAGGCCGCAGATGCGGAGCGTCGTCTTTCCTGGAAAGACATTCAGGGGCGCCCGATGCGGCAGAGCAGACAGCGTAACATCTTGCGGTTGGTTTTGTCCGTGCGAGGCGGTCGCGAAAAGGAGGGTGCACAGCACCGAGAGTAGCGTTTCCCGTTGTAACATAATGGTGCGCGATTTAAAAAAAGGATGAACGTGGGTTTGCTCGTGCAAAACCAGGCGCGGGGACGGGAGAAAGATTAGATTACAACGACTCACAAAGAATGGTCGCGGTGGCCGAAACCCTTCTCAAGAAATTGAACGGGAGACAAAGTCAGGTGGGATTGAAAGGGCAGGCTTCTTTTGGTGGATAGTAGCCCGCATGCTGGAAGTCGAGCGCCTCGTTAGAAGGTCAACTCCGAGAGGCGAAAGTAAGAACATTTTCAAATCCGGCGGTGGCTGTTTTTTTTCTCCGGCGTTAGCGGTAATTTGGGCAGCGGATTTCGCCAAAATAGTACTGCAAGCCAACGCCGAGGAAGAGGTACACGTCGTTGTTTTTGCCGTTGCCGCGTTGGCGTCCGGGTTGACCGATGTTTGCTTCTCCCGAGCGGTCGGCTAGGGCAGCGGCCAATTCGCCGCGCAGGGCCCGAATGTCGCGGACATCGGCATAGACGCCGCTGACGTCGTCTAAGTAATCGGTGAACAGGCGTCGGCTGCTCAGTTCTACCGACAGGCTCCAGCGGTACGAGAAGTCGAACTTAAGGCCAAAGCCGTACGCCAGTGCGGGCTGCACAGTGGTGTATTCTTCTCCGCGGAATTGTCCCTCCGTGCCCAACGGCGCCAGGCGATACCAGCGGCCTTCGTATTCGGCCACGGGATTGAAATAGAAAAAAGCCGGCCCGGCGAACACGTAGGGGGTAAAGTAGTAGTCGCGGTGCCCGTGCATATAAGGCATGAAGTTGAATTCCAGCAGCAGGGCGCCATCCACAATATCGCTGCGGAAGGAGAGGTTGCGCGTGCGCTCGTACACGTTCTTTGAATCGGCATCGGTAGCGCTGACACGGCCGTAGCTGGCCCCAAAGCGCACTGCCAAACGCTCGTTAAAGTTGTAGCGCGTCAGAATGCCCGCCGCCGGATGGGCGCGATTGAGGCGGTAGTTGGTGTTCAGGTCGCCAAAGTAGTTGGAGGCGCCTATCCATCCGCCCAGTTCCCAGCCTTTCATCTGGGCGAAAGAAGCAGGAGTGGAAAGGCCAAAAGCCGCGCACAGCGCCAGTAGAAATCGGAAAAATTTCATATTATCGGTCGGTAGATGCCGGTGAAGCCGTTACCCCCAGCGATCCGGCTGTAATCTGTTTGGGTTGCCTGCCCGCTGAAAATAGCGCGCAAAAATAGGCCGCATTTCTCGACAGAAGCCCTAAGCGCGCATTTTCGACGCCACAAACGCCCGCACTGGGCGATGTGGTATGTACATCGAACAAGACCCTTAGCCCTCTTACCGGCGAATTGTCACCGAGAACCTGCGGGCAAAACCTGGAAAAGACGCACAAAACCTTGCGTGTTCGTGCGAACTTTGCCCTCTATTGCCAAATCGCATACGTATGCCCAATGATTGGACCTCCACCCGCCGCTCCTTAGAGTACTTCTGCGCCCGCCGCGAACGCGCCCCCTCGGAGGTGCGGCGCCGTATGGCCGAATTGGGCCTGACAGAAGTAGAGGGCCAGACCCTGTGGGAATACTTAGAACGTGAGCGCTACGTGGACGAACGCCGCTACGCCCGTGCCTTTGCCAACGACAAGGTGCGCCTCGAACGACGGGGTCGCCAGCATATCCGCCAGGCGCTGCGCCAGAAAGGTATCTCCGAAGCCATCATCGAACAAACCCTCAACGACCTCGACCCCGAAGAGTACGCCGCGGCCTTCCGACAAGTCCTGGCCCAAAAACGCCGGCATTATGCCGGCCAGCCCAACGCTCCTCTCAAAGTGCGCGCAGCCCTCTTCCGCGCTGGCTTCGAACCGGAACTTTTCGAGCAAATAGACGACTCAGAAGCCTGATTTTTGAGCAGAAATGTAATTCAGGCGCTGTGGGTGACGTGCTGGGAAAGCCTTAACTTGCTGCGCTGAATATAACTTTCGTCGCTCAAACTACTGCATTGCTATGGCAAAGACAAAACTCACGCTGAAAGAGCTGCAACTGCAAAGCTTCGTTACCGCGCTCGAGCCGGGGCAAATGACCCAGGTCAAAGGCGGTCGCTACGAAATTCGCGGGCGCCGCTTCACCTATCGCACGCGCTGGACTTCGGTGGATACCCGCTCCGACGAACTGGAGGACACCAACCCCAATACCGCTCTGGGGAGCGACCGCGCCCACATGCCACGCATGATGTTCTAACCCCGGTGCCCACCGGTTTGGCGCTTCCACTGGTCGCGGACAACGGCAGCAAACGAGCGCTCCTGAAGCCGGGCCTCTACCCAGGCTGCCAGATCAAAGGTTTGCAGCAGGGCGTATGCTTCGGGTTGGTTGGCCAGCTGGCGTATGTCCTGCTGCATTTTTTGAAAAACGGTGCGCCGTGCAGCAGCATCGGGTGCGTTGAGCAGTTCGCTCATGCCGTGGAAGAAGCGCCGCTCCAGATCGTAGAGCCGCTTTTTACGGCGCAGCAGCTGAGCAGTAGAGCGTAAGAGCGAGTCGAGCAGCAGAGTGTTTCCCATTTCAAAATGAAGAATCATGGCCAGAATGCGGCCTAAGCTCTGGAGGTCTTCGCGCTCTGAGGTGCGGGGCTGGTTGTTCCAGGCGTTCAGGTAGGTGAGGGCCTGGTTGTAGTCAGCACAGCCGAAGCAGATGCAGCAGTATTGGAAATAAAAGCTGGCGGTTTCATATTCATGCGGCGCGAAGAAGGTGGCTTCCTGCTGGCAGAGTTCCATTTCGCGGCGGCCTTCCTCAAAAGCGCCAATGTAGATGCACAAGGCAAAGCGGTTGGTGTAGTACTGGCGGTGGATTTTGAGCGCGTCGTCGCGCGTGAGCGGTTTTATTTTCCGGAGTTTGCCGAGCGTTTTTTCCACTTCTTCGTACCTGCCGGTGAGGCCGCAGGAGAGGATGTAGTTGCTGAGGGCAGCGATGTAGTCGGCTTGGTTTTCGCGCAGGAAGTGCGGCTGGCTTTCAAGCAGTTCCACTAATTTTTTCCCGCTTTGATAAAAGGCGTCGCGTTCGCCGGCGGCGTAGTGGCACAGGTTGAGCGTGCGATAGCAGAGCACCCTTGCAGTATGGGAGCGGGTTTGGTCGGTGTGTTGCAGCAAGGGGTGGTTGCGCAGGTTGCGCAATTGCTCCTGCCCTTTTTCGGTATGCAAAAGGGCCTCGCGCTTTATCAGCAGGTAGGCCTGAAAGAACAGGCTGCGGTACTCGATGACTTCGGCCAATTGGGTAGCGGCCTCGCGTTCGCGCCTGAGCAGGAGATCGAGCTGCCTGTGCAGCAGGTCCACATCCATTTGGGTGTAGGCCAGATGCTTTTGCCAGCGCACCACGTCGAGCAGGTGCGGAAAGGACTCGTAGCGCTGGGCCAGTTTTTCGGCCTTGTGCAGGCAGCCGTGGCAGGTCTCATAATGGCCGCGCCGATACAGCACCGCAGCGCTTTGCAGTAGGTGGTTGAGCCGAAATTGGGCCGAGCGTTCTTCGTCGTACGCTTGAAGGCTCTTGAGCACGAGGTCGAACAGGTAGGTCTTCAGCTCGGCGTATTTCTGGCTGCTGTCCGGCTTATCTGGATAGATGTGCTGACACCAGGCCTTGTCGTCGAATTGCGCGCTGCTCGCCATAGTATCGAACAGCTGGGCGTACTTGCTGTGTGCCTGTGTGCTGCCGATAAAAACATGAAAGTACCGCTTCTCGGCGGGCGTCAGGCTGCGAATGAGCCGATACAGCTTGTCGGACGGCGATTTGGCCATGATGCGTTCGTTGCTGCGCCAACGTGCGACAAAATACCGCTCTTTGCCGCACTCAGCGGCTAAATTACAGCACTTCAGAAACCTGATTTTTATCCTCAATTGAGTTTGTAGGGCGAGAGAGCGGCGAGGCACTTTTGTGTCCGGAAACGCACAACAAGTAACACGACCGCCGCTATGTCTCCGTCCATCATTGCTTTAGCTCCTCAGGACGCGCTCGAACTGAACAACGGTGTCTTGTTGCAGCCATGCCTGCGCAAGCACCGCCACAGCACGCCGGACGCGGCGAGATGTAAAAAATTGGCTCTGCCTACCTTAGAGGGCTTCGTTTTTGAAAAAATTAGCCGCATCCTCTATTTAGAGGCTAAAGGCAACTACACTGCCCTACACCTGGTCGACGGCAGGCAACTGCTACTGTGCCGCAACCTGGGCGATATGGACCGACTGCTGCCCGCAGACCGCTTCGTGCGCATCCATCGGTCATTTGCCGCACACCTCAAACACGTGGTGCGCTACATTCGGAGCAAACACGGCGCCGTCGTGCTCTCCAACGGCGTTACGCTCCATGTCTCCCCCAATTATCGTGAAACCTTTGTGGCCGCCATGGGCCGCTATTTCTATGGCTTCCAACCCTGAGATAAAACGATCATTACCTAAACAAATAGATACAACTACTCGGCTCGTAGGGCCAGATGACGCTCGCAAACACGTAAGCAGTAGCCTAAAGCGATGTAGAGTTTTGGTTTGACAGCCGGACGGAAAAGTACTGTCCGGCTGTCTTTGTTTCGGCCGGTCTCGTCTGGTCAGTACCGGCCGGAGCTGCTTACTGAAGCAAGGCGGGAGCCTCGCCTACACCTACTCGGCGGGCTTTGCCCCTTAGTCATTGTACCTTTGCTTGCTAAATGAACGACGTCAAGGCGCTATTAGATTTTCTGCAGTACCTGCTGTCGCAAGACACGTGGGCGCGCTGGTTTGTTTGCGTGCTACTGGCGGCGGTGTTGTGGTTGTTGTGGCGTTTGTTGGGGGTGGTTTTCCGCTATGTGTGGCGCGGCTTGCGCGGTGCATGGCGCTTTGCGTTTGTCTGGAGTTGGCGCCGATTGGCTCTAGTGTTTGCTTTGGGTACACTGGTGTGGGCTTTTAGCAATCCGCTCATTGACCTCATTCAGGAGGTCGAGCAGCGCTATTTGGCGCCAGTGTACTTAGAGGACTACACGCAATTGAGTGAGGCGCACCAGACGGCTCTTTTTGAGGAGGAACTGCGCCGCTACACAGACCCCTATGAGCACACCATCGTGGTGCAGCGCACGCGCGAGATGGCCGAGAAAATTGTCTCCATTCCCTTAGCCATTTACGAGTCTGCTTATCTAGAGTGCGGACTAAAGCCTTTCGAGGTGCGTTCCGATGGCGTGGCCGCGGGCTGGATCCAGTTCACTCGAAAAGGGCTGGGAGGCCTGACGCATCGGGGCCGACCCGTTACCTTCGACGACGTGCTACGCGCCTGCCAGCAGCGTGATATTGTGTTTATGATGGACCTCACGGAACAGTACCTGCTGCGCAAGTACGAACAGGCCGGACGTCGCCCGCTGCACAACACCATTGACCTGTATCTGGCGCTTTTCGCGCCGGCATTCATCGGCGCCTCCCACCGGCAGGTCGTCTACGCAGGTTTTGACAACCCTAGCTACTACAAAAACGCTGGTCTGGACGGCTGGTATGTCGTGCGCACCGCTGACGGCCGCCAGCAAATCTTCAACAAACGCTCGGCACGCGACGGGCAAATTACTGTCTGGGAAATCTATTTGGCGCTCGAAGCCAAAAAGCGCCGTCTCTTTGCAGCCTATCTGCGCTGAGCGGGCATTACTGCGCAGGTGCGAAGCCGACACAAGGGCACGGCAATTGTTGTTGCGAACATACAAAAGATTTGAATAGGGCACGCCATATCTGGTCCCCACACACAAAAACACACTGAACTATGCGAAGATTATTGGTATTCCTCTTTCTACTGTCCGGCATAACCGGCGCGTTTGCACAGGTAAGCTCCGTCGTTACCGTCATTCCGCAGCCTGTACAGGCGTATGTGCGCGAAGGTAAGTTTGAGATTAAACCCGACACGCGCGTGCATTTCCCACAGGGGCGGGCCGATTGGGCCATAGCGGCGCAGTACTTTATGGGCGTAGTGCAGGCGGCTACCGGTTTTCAGCTGACGGGCTTTCCGTTTCAGAATGTGCCGCCCAGCCTGCGCGAAAACGGCATTTACTTCCTGCCCGACGAAAGCATTGCTCAGGCAGAAGGGTATCAGCTCGAAATCATGCCCACATTTGTGGCCATTCGCGCCCGCACGGCAGCAGGAGCGTTTTACGGCGCTCAAACGCTGCGCCAGATGTTTGGCCCGAATATGGGCAGCCCTACGCCTATCAAAGACTCGACCTGGACGGCAGCAGCATGCATCATTACAGACTATCCGCGCTTCTCCTATCGAGGCATGCACCTAGATGTGAGCCGCCACTTCTTCCCGGTAGATTTCATCAAGCGCTATATCGATTTGCTGGCCATTCACAAGTTCAATTACTTCCACTGGCATCTCACCGACGACCAGGGCTGGCGCATTGAAATCAAAAAATACCCCCGCCTGCACCAGATAGGCGGCTGCCGCGATGAGACGCTCGTAGGCCACGCCACCGACGCACCGCCGCGCTTCGACGGCAAAAAGCACTGCGGCTACTACACTCAGGATGAAGTGCGCGAAATCGTCGAGTATGCGCGCAGGCGCTTCGTTACTATCATTCCTGAAATTGAAATGCCCGGCCACGCCTCCGCTGCTCTGGCCGCTTACCCGGAACTCGGCTGCACGGGTGGACCCTATGAAGTGGCCAAAACGTGGGGGGTCTTTGAAGATGTCTTCTGTGCCGGCAATGAAAAAACCTTCGAATTACTGGCCGACGTACTCAAGGAAATATGCGCCTTATTCCCGGGCGAGTACGTACACATTGGCGGCGACGAGTGCCCGAAAACGCGCTGGAAGGCCTGTCCCAAATGCCAGAAGCGCATGGCTACCGAAAAAATCAAGGACGAACACGAGCTGCAGAGTTATTTCATCCGTCGCGTGGGTGAAATGCTGAAGCGCAATGGCAAAAAACTCATCGGCTGGGATGAAATCCTCGAAGGTGGCTTACCCTCTGGCGCCACCGTCATGAGTTGGCGCGGTGTGGAGGGCGGCATCGCAGCCGTGCGCGCCGGGCAAAATGCCATCATGACGCCCACGTCGCACTGCTATTTCGATTACTACCAGAGCGACCCGGCCCAAGAGCCGCTGGCCATCGGCGGCTTCCTGACCCTGCAGCGGGTGTACGACTACGAACCCGTGCCATCTACGCTCATCGAAGAAGAAGCCCGCTTCATCCTCGGTGCCCAGGGCAATGTGTGGACGGAGTACATGCCCACACCTCAACAGGTGGAGTACATGGCCTTTCCGCGCGCCTGCGCCCTGTCCGAGGTACTCTGGACGCCTGCCAACAAGCGCGCCCGCGGCGACTTCATGCGCCGCCTGCGCATTCATTTCCGTTTCATGGACAACATGGGCGTCAACTATGCGCGCAGTTACTACGACGTAAAGGCCAGCTTCAACGGCGGCTACGTATCGCTCTCTACCGGCGATGCCCTGGCCCAGGTCAAGTACACGCTCGACGGCTCCGACCCCAAACCTACCAGCCCGGGCATGTACTCGCCTATACCGCTGTCGAAGAGCACCACCCTCAAGGCCGCTGCATTGGTGGATAACAAGTTCCCGGGCCGCATACTCACAGTGTACTATGCCGTACATAAGGCCTTGGGCAAAGCCTACACGCTTTCTGTGCAGCCTATGCAGTATTCGGGTGGCGAAAAGTATGCTCTTACCAACGGCTCCGTCGGCGCCCTGCGCTCCTGGGCCAATTGGGTGGGCCTGCAAGACGCTGACTTCGATCCGGTCATTGATTTGGAGACTACCACACCCATCCAGAAGATTAGCGTCAACTTCTTAGTAGGCACCGGCTACCTCATCTATCCGCCGCGCAGCATCGAGATATTCATCTCTAACGACGGTGAAAACTTTGCCTCCGCCGGCAAACGCGACATCCGCGCAGACGAATTGGTGGGTAACCGCATCGAAACCGTCTCCTTCAACCTCGGCGGCGTCAGCACGCGCTACGTCAAGCTCGTGGCCCGACGCTATGGCCCCGCACCCAAAACCGGCGACAAGACGTGGCTGTTCTTAGATGAAATTGTGGTGGAATAAGGCGAAAATCTCCCTGCCGGCGCGTCGGGTGGGGCAAGCTCATACCCGACGCGCAAGCACGGCAACGACAGATATGCAAATTTGAAATTTCACCCGCATAGATGTTAAAGGCGGAGTAACTTAATGTAATAAAACGGCTGCTTAAGACAACAGTCCTGCTTTAACCCTTTGTCCGGCAGACCCTTGAGCAAGGATAGTTTCTACATGTGATAGCTCCACCCGTTGCCGACCTTACCGCCTTCAACCCGTCCGAATGTCGTAATTTTGCGCCGTGCTTGCGGCATGTGCCTACACGCTATTTTCCCTTTCCTCTGCTGCCGCCTGCCTTCTTTACAACATGGTCAAGTCAAAATCAAACGCTTCCGCTCCTGCTATTTCGCCCATCACAGAGGCCTATCGGCAGGAAGTTCTGCGCGATTATCGCATCTGTTGCCTCAGCCGCGAGGCCAGTATCCTTGCTCGCAAAGAGGTGCTTACCGGAAAGGCCAACTTCGGCATCATCGGCGATGGCAAGGAGGTGGCCCAGGTGGCCATGGCCAAAGCCTGGCGAAGAGGCGACCTGCGCGCCGGCTACTACCGCGACCAAACGCTCATGCTCGCCCTCAACCTGATGACGCTGGAGGAGTTCTTTGGCCAGCTGTACGGCGACCCGGAGAACGACCCCTTCTCCGGCGGGCGTCAGATGAACTGCCATTTTGCCACACCTTTTTTGGATAAAAATGGCGAATGGCTCGATTTGAAAAACCGCTTCAACATCTCCGCCGACGTATCGCCCACAGGCGGCCAAATGGCGCGAGCGCTGGGGCTGGCATTTGCCTCCAAAAAGTTTCGCGAAAACCCGGCCCTGTGCGGGCAGCTCTCCGATAATGGCAACGAAGTCGTCTTCTGCACCATCGGCGACGCCTCCACCTCCGAAGGTGTTTTCTGGGAAACCCTCAACGCCGCTGGTGTCTTGCAGGTGCCTTTGGCCGTTTCTGTGTGGGACGACGGCTACGGCATCTCTGTGCCCAAAAAGTACCAGACCACTAAGGAAAGCATCTCAGAAGCGATGTCGGGGTTTGCCGGTGCTATGGACATCTACGCCGCCAAAGGCTGGGATTACCCAGGGCTGTGCCGTCTGTACGCCGAAGCCATCGAGACCATGCGCCAGACGCACCGGCCTGCCTTGTTTCACATCGAGCAGGTTACGCAGCAGCTGGGCCACTCCACCTCCGGCGACCACCGGCGCTACAAATCGCCCGAGCGGCTGGCCTACGAAGAAGAATACGACTGCAACCGCCGCATGGCCCGCTGGATGATAGAGACCGGCATTGCCACGGAGGAAGAAATCACCACCATCCAATCGGAGGCCAAAACAGAGGTCATGGCTGCCGCACACCGCGCCTTCCGCCATTACCACGACGCCGTAGAGACCCAACGCAAAACCTTACGCACGGCCCTGCAAGCCGCTGCTGAAACCCACCCCGGCGCACGTACCTTACCGCAGCTGGTTGCCGAGCTCGACCGCCTGCGCGAACCCTTGCGCTTTGAACTCTTGCGCACAGCTCGCCGTGCCCTCTTCGCGCTGGCGGGCCAGCACAGCCCGGCGCGCGACCAGTTGGCCGCCTTCGCCCAGGCCGAAATCCGAAACGGCCGACATTGGTACAGCACACACCTGTACAGCCAAACGCCCCGCTCGGCCCTCCAGGTGCCCGTGGAGCCGGCGCGATTTTCTGAAAATTCGCCATTCAAAGACGGCTACGAAATCCTCAACGCCTGCTTCGACGCCAACTTCGCCCGCTATCCGGAGCTGTTCGCCTTCGGCGAAGATGTGGGCCACATTGGCGACGTCAACCAGGGCATGCGCGGTATGCAGCAGAAGTACGGTGTGGAGCGCGTATTCGATACCGGCATCCGCGAATGGACTATCATGGGCCAGGCCATCGGCATGGCTATGCGCGGTCTGAGACCCATTGCCGAAATTCAGTACCTGGATTACCTTCTGTACGGCCTGCCCGCCCTGTCCGACGACCTAGCGACCGTCCGCTGGCGCTCTGTGGGCCGACAGGCTGCCCCAGCCATCATCCGCACGCGCGGGCACCGGCTGGTCGGCATCTGGCATTCCGGCTCGCCCATCGGCATGATGCTCGGCTCGCTGCGCGGCATGCATCTGTGCGTGCCCCGCAACATGACCCAGGCCGCCGGCATGTACAACACCCTGCTGCAAAGCGACGACCCGGCCATCGTCATCGAGTGTCTCAACGGCTACCGCATCAAGGAGCGCCTGCCCGACAACATCGGTACGTTCACCGTCCCGCTGGGTGTGCCCGAAATCGTGCGTACAGGCACCGACATCACACTCATCACCTACGGCTCCAGCGTGCGCGTGGCCGAAGAAGCCTGTGACCTGCTGGCCCAGCACGGCATCTCTGTAGAAATCGTGGACGTCCAGACCCTGCTGCCCTTCGACCTGCCCCACCTGTGTGCTAAATCGGTGCAAAAGACCAACCGCGTTGCCTTCTTAGACGAAGACTTCCAGGGGGGCGCCAGCGCCTACATGCTCCAGCAAGTGCTCGAAAAACAGGGCGCCTACCGATACTTAGACTCCGCGCCTCTCACCATTACGGCCCCCGACCATCGGCCCGCTTACGGCCAGGACGGCGACTATTTCAGTAAACCGCAGGCGGAAGACGTCTTTGACGCCCTCTATGCCCTCATGCGCGAAACCGACCCGGCAAAATTCCTCCTTTAGCACTGTAGCGGCCAAACTTGTTTGGCCTTCCCCCTGTGAACATCCTCATCTACCAGTGGTTTCTTACCCACTAAAAGCGACATCCATTTCCATCCAAACAAAACCCTCGCCCTCTCTACAACCGGCGAGCGCGCCAGCAACGGCAAAACCACCCAGCAGGCTATTTCAGTATGGCAAAGACAGTTACGGGCTTTTCAAAATGGAGCAAGGCGCAGAAGATTGAATGGCTTACCCAAAACTTCTTCCACGACCCTGTGGCGGCTCAGGCCGCGCTGATGGCATGGCACCGACCCGAAGAGGAGCAGAAAATCATTGACGGATTTACGGAGAACGCCGTCAGCAACTACACCCTCCCGTTTAGCGTGGCACCCAATTTTCTCATCAACGATAGGGTGTATGCTGTGCCGATGGTCATTGAGGAGAGTAGCGTGGTGGCGGCGGCTTCCAGTGCGGCGCGTTTCTGGCTGGAGCGCGGCGGCTTTCACGCCGAAGTGCTTGGTACGGTCAAGTTGGGTCAGATACATTTTCGTTGGGGCGGCTGCACCGAGCGCTTGCGGGCGTTGTTCCCGCGTCTGGAGGCGCATCTGAAGAGCAGTTGCGACGACCTGACGGCCAACATGCGCCAGCGCGGCGGCGGTATTCTGGGCATTGAATGGCTCGATTTTACCCATCTGGAGCCTCATTACTATCAGCTGCGCATCTCGTTTGAGACGTGCAACAGCATGGGTGCCAACTTTATCAACTCCGTGCTGGAGCGCATGGGCGACCAGCTGGAGTATTTTCTGGAAAGCGAACCTGGCCTGACCGACGCTGAGCGCGACGTAGAGGTGGTCATGTGTATTCTCTCTAATTTCACGCCCAATTGCTTAGTGCGCGCCTGGGTGGAGTGCCCGGTGAGCGAATTGGAAGACCTGGCTCAGAGCGCCGGCTTGCCCGGTCATGCTGCCGTAGATCGCTTTTGCACGGCCGTGCGCATTGCCGAGATAGACCCCTATCGGGCTGTTACGCACAATAAGGGTATTTTCAACGGTATAGACGCCGTTGTCATCGCCACGGGCAACGACTTTCGGGCGGTGGAGGCCTGTGGGCATGCCTACGCCTGCCGCAGTGGGCAATACCGAAGCCTGAGCCGTGCGGAAGTGAAAGACGGGCTGTTCCGCTTTGAGCTAGAAGTGCCGCTGGCTATAGGCACGGTGGGCGGGCTGACGGCCCTTCACCCCCTGGCCAAACAGGCGCTGGAGATGCTGGGTAAGCCTTCGGCAACGGAGCTGATGACCGTTATCGCCGCCGTCGGATTGGCCCAAAATTTTGCTGCCGTACGCTCTTTGGTAACTACCGGCATCCAGGATGGCCACATGCGCATGCACTTGAATAACATCCTGCTGAACCTAGGCGCTACAGAAGCGGAATGTGAGGCTGCGCGCAACCACTTTCAGGGCCAGACAGTCAGTTACAGCGCGGTGCGAGCGTTTCTAGAGGGCTTGCGCGCGGTGCGGATTTAGTCGAGTGTGTAGCTGACGCCTATGCGCATCAAGCGTCGCGGTTGAGGGTTGTACAGCAGGTCGTCGGGCGTCTGGGTTGCGTCTATGCCGGCGTAGCGTCGGTTGAAAAGGTTGCGTGCTTCGAGATAAGCGGAGAAGTAGTCGCTCAGGAAGAGACGAAAGACGACGTCCAAGGTGGCAAAGTTGGGCAGTGTTGCGGGCGCGCTAGTGCGCTGGTAAAGTGCTGGGTAGGCGACGGAACTGCTGCTAAGAGCAGCACCGCGGAGGTAGAAAAGGTTCACTTCCCATTTTCGGCCGTAAGCCGTCAGGCTCAGTTGCGTCAAGCGACGTGGGTAGTTGCGCACGTCGGCGAGGGCAGGGCGGTCGTCGGCGAGCCATTCCTGGCCTCGGCTGTATTGGAAGGCATACTCGGCGTGGAGGTTTACCTCGTTTTTGCCCAGTTCCTCTCGTTGTCGGCGGGCGTGGAACAACCGTCGGCCAACGACAGCCTGGATGCCCCACAGGCGTAGGGCCAGGCCGGGCGTTTGCCGGAAACCATAGCGCCAGCCGGTGTCGGTGGGTTCCAGATGCCCGTCGCGCATCAGCCGGTGAGCTTCCTGGTAGAAGGCTATGACTTCGGCCGAAAAGCCAGCGGGCTGGAAGTGCAAGCCTGTCTCTGCGGCTCGTGTACGCTCGGGCAGGCCTGCGAGGCTGCCATCGACGATGAGGGGGCGTGCGTCGATAGGGCTGTTGGTGCCAAGCCGGTAAGTGCGTGCGGCTCGGAAGGCTAGAGGGCGCTGGAGGCCTTCGGCGTAGGTCAGGCGCACCGATAGACTGCTGTCGAAGGCGTGGCGCAGGGCCAGGCGTGGTGCCAGTAGGGGCGGCCCGTCGAGGTCCATTTGGAAGGCCAGGCCACCGAGCAAGAACGTCCGGCGTGTGCGCCATACCGCCTGAGCAAAAAGGTTAGCATCTAAAGTGGTCTGGTTTCCTGCGGGAAGCGGAAAGCTGACGGGAGGGTCAGTTTCACCGCCGACGGAGACGGTTATGGGTGTTCGGAAATAGCCCATGGACGGCACCCCGCTGGCCAGATTGGTCTGCAGGCCGACGTCTATGTGGAGGCGTGCGGCCGGGGCGGTATGCAGGCGCGACTCCAAGCGCAGGTCCACGCCGTTGGCGGCCATGTAGCGTTCCTCGTCGGCATAGCGTTGGGTCAGGGCTTGCACCAACTGGCGGCGTCCGTCGTCGGTGTCAGGCATTTGGGTGGCGTACAGGGCCGTGCTCAGGCCGTCGAACACGGGCGCAAAGGCCGAAGAGCCCTGCACCGAATAGCGCGTCAGTGATAGCAGGTGCGTGGTGGTTGTCCGTCGGCGTGTGCGTTGGAGGCTGGCGGCAAACGACTCTATCTGTTCAGCTACGCGGTTCGAGGGATTGGCATACGAAGCGGCCAGCGGGCTTAGACCCAAGCTGCTGTGCTCAAAGCGGCTCATGCGGTGGTACTGAAAGCGGATGCCGCGCCAGGTAAAGTGCAGCCCCAGCAGGCGGCTTTCGTGCGGAATGACGGCCGTGCGCGCCACAGAGTCGCCCGGCATGCGCGGGCGGTAGTTGGGCAGCAGCCGCAGGATGGACGTATCTAAGCCAAACGGCAGGTAGCGGGCCGGGGCGAACACCCCCTCGTCGTAGTAGTAATCTGTGGCCTCGCGTACGGTGCTGCTGCCATAGAGGCTAAAGCGGAAGCTGTTTTTGCCCTTAAACAGCTTGCCGCCCAGCGTCAGGTCGAGCCGGTTGAAGCCGTAATTACCCAGCGACAAGTCGGCCTGCGTATAGACTGGGCGTTCGCTTTCCTTCAAAATCAGGTTGACCACGGCCACACAGGCGCCATCGCCGTAGATGGCCGATGCCGGCCCAATGAGCACCTCGACGCGTTCGCACTGGCTCAGTGGCAGTTGTGCTCCAATAGGCATACCCGGCGCCGCCGAAGGGCGTATAGGCACGTCGTTAATGAGCACGCGGGTGTACGCATTGCCTCGCAGCCCGCGCACCTGAAAGAGTTCGCCTTCCAGCGCGTTGCCCGGCTGCGATACGCGTACGCCTGGCACGGCTCGCAGCACATCGCCCAGCGTAACAAAACCATAGCGCGCAATTTCTTGCGCCGTAAACACCCACACCGTTTGCGGCACTTCCTCTACCCCTTCCAGTGAGCGTGTGGCCGACTGGGCTACCCGCTCTACTAAATCGGTTCGTCGGGTTAGAATGTTGGTGTCCGAAAGCGCCTCAGGCACGAGAATAAAAACCGTATCCGTCTGGCCAGTCATGTTACGGGCCAGAAGAAACAGGCAACAACACATAAGCGCTCGCATACGAATAGTGAGTGTTCGGATTGCAGGGCCAAAAGAACGAAAAAGGTGCGGGCCGGCAACAGCCGGGTATTTGGAAGGCTGCCTGCGTAACACGAAGAAGCCTCGCCAGCGTCAATCTGGCGAGGCTTTCTGCGGGTAAAGTGCAAAGGGTTATCCCGAAATCTTGACGTTTGGTGGGCAAGTGGGGCAATAGCAAGGAGGCGTGAGCACCACGGTCGTCATTTCGGACGGAACGGTGAACTCGCACAGGTCGAACAGCCCTAAGCGGCCGAGGTCATCGGGCAGGGCGAGCTTGAGCTCCACGTTTTGCGGCCGGCCAATTTTGCGCACGGCAAACACCAGAGGCTGGCCTGCCGGCGGAATGGGCATGTTGGTCAGCTGGCCGTCAATGTACACCTGGATGCGGCTGCGATAGCGGTCGAGACCTTTATCCAAATTGACATATACCAGCACGTCGCGGCATTCGCAGACGGCCGTGAGTTCGAGCACCGGCCTGTCGGTGCGACCGCTGGCCTGGCATTCGCAGTTGGCATCGCCGACACGCACGTTGATAGGCTGGTTGTTTTGCCTTGCCCAAAAGACAACCTGGGTGCCATTGCCCTCTAAGTTGTAGTCTTTCTGGCGCTTGTCGTTGACATACACCCACGGGTTGTCTAAGCGCCGCGGCAGCGTAATAATCACCTTGGTGGACCTCGCAGAGCCGCCTGCCGTCGAGGCCGACGTACCACTCGAGCGCGGCTTAGGTGTCGGCGCAGGTGATGTGCCGCCGAAATAGCTGGCGGGCGCCAGGCCCCGGCGTTGTCCTGTAGCGCTGCCATAAGGCTGTGTGGTCAGGGTAGCGCCTCTGCCCACGCGGCCATTGTAAGCATACACGGTAGGAGCAAGGTCATTTGCGTTAGGGTCAACGATGCGGAAGGTGTGTTCGCGCGTCGTCTCGCAGAAGGGGATGACGTATTGGTGATACCCTGTGCGGGCGCCTTTTAGCACGTACTTTTCATCCACGACGACTAAGATGGTGTCCACATCCAACGGCACGTCTAAGTACATGCGGCAGTTGGTTACCGGAGCAGTGCGCGGCTCGCCGGTGCGGTCGTTGTGAATCTGGTATAGTTCCAACGGCACAAACATTTCGCCCTGGCGAACGGTGCCGATGAAGTCCAGTTCACCATCTTCGACAATGAGCGTTTTGGGCAGTTCTATGTCGCGTGCGTACACTTTGAGTTTAATCATCCGCCGGTCGGTGCTCAGCACCTCGTAGGTCATCTTGCCGGCGAAAAAGAGCATGGGTGCGCCAAATTCATGGTTGGCCGTGAAGGCAAATTTGACTTCTTGGTCGTCCTGTATGCTGTTATAATACCAAATGGAAGCGGGCAGCAGGGCCAGCAGGAAGAGCAACACAAGCAGAACGATGTTTCGGCGCGAGCGTTTCTGAGGTTCCGGGGTGGTCTGAGCAGTGTTGAGATTTTCCATGCGCGGTGGAAGAAAGGGTTAAGGGTTCGCTTTTGCGCGTGTAAAGGTAGGCGAAATACGCACGTATGCGCGAAAATTTGCCTGATAGCCCACCGGCATTTCAATAGAAAATTACCTCGGTGGCCCCGTAGCCGTATTTGCGGTGGTATTCGTTTTTGAATTTCCACACTGCCGGATGGCGGCTGAGCTCTTCAGCTACGGCTTCACGCAGTTTGCCTTCGCCGACGCCGTGAATGATGAACACGCGCGGAATACCTAAACGTATGGCTTTGTCTAAGAAGTTCCGAAAGTGCACCAATTGGAGGTGCAGGATTTGTCTGGGGTCGAGTTTTTCGTAGTTGGGCAGGAGTTTCTCGGCGTGCAGGTCTATTTCGTTGCTAAATTGGGCGAGTTCGACCACACTGTACGGGTCAATAGGGCGTACGTTTGGGTGTGTGGTTTGGGCGGGCTTTCGGCTGTATTGGCGGACTTGTTCGCGCAGGTTGGCTTCGCTACGCTTGGGTGGGGGGGCGGTCAGTTTTTCCAGCAGGACGAGGCGGTGTGCCTCTACGCCCAGAATAGGCACAGCCTGGCGGGCATTGAAGAATGTTTTGGGCCGGATGCGCACCTGCCGCTCTACAGGCGCTTCGAGGCCTTCGGTGCTGATGCGGCGGCAGCTCAGGCGTGCTTCCGGGTGGTCGCTCAGGTCGTCGGCGAGCATGGTGCCCAGCTCCAGGGCAGTAGCGGCACCTATTTTTCCTTCGGTCTCGAGTACGACGCGCACATCGGTGTCGAGGACCATCTCGAACACCCCTTCTTGAGCGGTATCGTTGAGCAGCCACACCGTGTAGCAGGACACCGAGCCGTCGCGCCCGGGCATCGGCTCAAAGACCAGCGAGATGCCCTGGGGGTTCAATGCGGTCTGTGCGCTGGTGATTTGGCGCCGTGGCGGTGCCTCCGGCGGCCGAGATGAGGTCTTAGCACCTGAGAGCGGCACCTTCGAAGGTGCGGCGGGCGGTAGCAGGTCTTCCTCGAATGCCGGAATTTCCACATCTGGCGCGTCTTCTAAGCGCACCATCAGCGTGTTGTCGTCTATGCGGCTCACGACCACAGCATTCTCGCCCGTGTAGCGAAGCCTGACCCTTGTGCCCGGCACCAACAGCATAGCAGTAGGTGTTGTGTATTTCTTTGGAAAATGCCTGCAAAAGTAGCACCATCAGCGGCTTCGGGGCAAGGGCTTGTGCGGAGGCGCCTGGCTCTCGCCGGTATTCTTACGGCGCCGACAGCGGTCGCTGCAATAGCGCACCTCGTCCCAGCAGCGCTCCCACTTCTTGCGCCAGGCGAAGGGGCGCCCGCAGGCCAGGCAGACCTTTTGCGGCAAGTTTGCTTTGTTGGGCTTTTTCACTTTTACTTTTTTAGCCGCGAACGAGAGGCGACAACTCTGAAAAGGGGCAACCACAAATGCACAATTCTGCTTGACCATTGAGGCGCGAAAAAGTTCACTAAGGCACCGGAATTTTTTAAAGGAGAGGGTAGGGGTGAGGAGCGGCCTGTTTGTACGCCCGGCATTCAGGCGAAAACTATAGTAGTCTTTTTGAAATTCTAAAAGGCTGTTTTTTATTGGGAGAATAACACCCGACTGAATGCTTCAGGGGGTGGCATCCGTTGTCTCAGACCTTTCGGTCGTATGGGTTAGCGCCTCTTCTCGTTGCACTGTGTTAAGTTTTTGTTTGTTGCCCTGAAAGAAGGAATGATACAAATGCCGCTTTTTCTTATTTTTGAGCGAGAGAACGCTATTTTCTTACCAAACTCCTTTTTCAGCATGCGCGTACTTATTCTTCTTCTCCTAATGGCCTTTGTAGGGTGGCAATGCAAACAGACGCCTAAGACGCCGTCGGCGCCGACGGCGGCCGAGTCGGTGCCGCCCGTCACAACCACCCTGCGCGGTCATTTTAGCAAGACCGACCAGGGCGCTGTGCTTCGCGCCTGCCCCGATGGCAAAAATTACCGTATCAGCGATGCCTCTGGTCAACTAGACTCGCTGTACCAGCAGGCACGTATGCCGGCTCCCATACAAGGTGAGGCCGTCTATGCCGTCCTGACGGGTGTGCTCTCCGAAGATGGCCAGACCCTTATAGTGCAAAGCGCCGACACCCTGACCGCTATAAGCCTC
>FQKF010011475.1_pt1 | contig 18910 bp, 11 predicted proteins | sample 1504521 | NCBI WGS metagenome assembly FQKF01 (sample SAMEA4475357, study PRJEB15587) | soil metagenome | biome: Soil; feature: Field | place: India | collected 2015-03-11 | depth 0 m
TAGAGCGAGCGCCTCCTAAGCGCTAGGCCGCGCGTTCGAATCGCGCCAGTCCCGTTTGTTGCAAGCCTGATAGAGGGGTGAGCCCCACTCCAGACGACGGGCTTGAGCACCTGAAAGGTTCAGGGTTGCACCACAGAGGCACAGAGGGCACAGAGCCAGTTCTCTGTGTTCTCTGTGCCTCTGTGGTGCAGCTTCAGGCCATGGAGTCCCGATTTCTCAGCGACAATGAGCGTTTTTATGGCTTAATTAAGTGCCGCTGGGTTTCCCGATAATCGTTGATTAACCGAATCCGCTGCACAACGGAGTAGGACACTAACGCAACTAGGGGAAGACTGCCCCCCAAGAGCGGCAGCAGCACCCATAGGTTGAGGATGCCAAAGGTTAAACCAATCCCTAGACTGCTCGCTGTTACTAGGGTGAGGAAGGACACTGTGCTGGCAACGGGTGACGCCACATGCCTACGGAGCATGGCTTCGATTGCTACTCCAGTTGCCACCCCTGCCAGCGTTCCTGGAATGAGGCCAAGGAATGCCCCCATCATGGTGCTGCCAAAGGCATTAAATAACTGCCCTGTGCTGGTCATCAACAAGGCCAAGGCCCCCAGAGAAAAACCAGCAATAATACTGGGTTTGGTGCCTTCTGAAGCTTCTATTGCTTCTAGGATGACGGCAGCAAGGATGAACCCAATCGCGGCTCCGGCGATCGCTCCACAGGTCAATGCCAGCGACGACTCTGCCCCAAATGCCACTAACAATTGGGCAAAGCCAAAGGCGATCAAGCCGAGGAAGCCAAACAGCAACAAAAGCGGCCCAGTGGGCAAGGACTGGCTTTTCTGCGAAGCCGATGGTGCGGTTTGCACCTGCAGGTCAACGGTGTAGGTCTGTACTGCGGTGTTGGTGTGCAGTCGCAGTTGTCGCCGAAACAGACGACCATGACAGAGCTGGCGGGTATCTACCGTGACCTGACAGGTGGGTTGGTTATCCGCAAAGGCGGGAGGATAGACCTCGATCCAGGCATGAAAGGAAGCGTCTGGCGGATCGCTGGGATGAGGCACCACTTCCCACTCTCCCCGCAGCAGCGTATCGGGGATAGGGTTGCGAATGGTGATGGCTTGGGTTAGCCTTTGGCGCGAGCGTTTGGCCACAAAGACCAGTTCGGTCTGGCTGAATTTGGCATCGGGGGCGTAAAACTTGTCCTGGGGCATGGCTTCCAGGGCGGCGATCGCGTTGGGAAAGCGATTTTTGAGGCGTGGCTCGACCATCCGCTCCAGCCAGTGAATCCAGTGGGGGCTGATTTTCGGCAGCACTTCTTTGAAGTTGACCTTGTAGGTAATATCAACCAGATTGCCGACATCAACCGATTTTGTGCCAGTCAGTAAACAGATCAGCGTCATCCCCAGTCCGTAGAGGTCCGACGCTTCAGTGAGTTGACGGTTAAATAATTGCTCCGGTGGCATAAAACCGAGCGTCCCCTTGACGACGCTACTCATGCCAATTTCTCCCTCTCCCACGCGGGCAAACCCAAAATCAACCAGGTATACGTTGAGTCGGTCATCCACCAAAATATTGTCGGGCTTGAGGTCGCGGTGAATGATAGGCGGCACTCGGTTTTGCAGGTAGACCAGGATCTGGAGGACGGCGATCGCAATCTGTCGAATTTCTTCTAGGTCAAAGGTTGAGAAGGCCCCCAAAGACTGAGCTGCCTTATACTCCTGCACCATGCAGAAGCCATCTCGCGTCTGAAAGGAATTGAGATATCGGGGAATGCCGGGATGGTTTAGCCCGCGTAGGACGTCAATTTCTCGCTTGTAGGAATCGTACTCGGCCCAAGTAGACCCGCTCTTGGCAAACTGAAACTCCTTGATGACCACCTTTTCCCGTGATTCTAGTTCCGTTGCGAGATACGTCACCCGCCCACCCGAACGGTTGGCGCCGAGTTCCTGAGTAACTCGGTAGCCGTGTCTAGAAAAGTCTGGAAATTGGCTCATACAGCTTGAGTGGGAGCAAGATACTCGGCGATCGCAAATGCTCTCGAACCGCAAATGAATCAACAGAATGAAAAACAGTTAGTGAGGCTTCAAGCGAAACCGAAAGGCCGGCTTGGCTGACACTACCTGACGCCGAGGGGGGCGCTGAAACGGTTTGTAGTACCCAAAAGAGGCGATCGCCTGACGACGCGGATGGTTTGCCACCACCCCTAGACTTTGCAGCCTATAGGTAGTGATGTGCTGCATCACTTGCAGCGCAACCGAGCGCTTGGTTTGCCGCACCCCAACCACCATCAAAATGCCATCGGTGTTCGCCGCCAGAAATTCAGCATCGGTAAGACCAAGGAGATGGGGAGTGTCGTAAATAACAAGATCGAAGGACTGGCGAAGCTTGGCCATCACCTCTTGCATATGCTTGGAGGCCAGCAACCGGACTGCACCAATCGACACTTGACCGGCTGCAAGAATGGAGAGGTTTTTAATTGCAGTCGGTTGAATCACACTCTCCGGGTCGAGCCCGTCAAGGAGGACTTCACTCAGCCCCTTCTGGCTGATTAAGTCAAATCGATTGTGTAGGTCAGGGTGGCGGAGATTACCGTCCACCAGCAGAACGTTTCTACCCATACTGGCAACAGTGTCGGCCAAATGGAGGGCGATCGTTGTCTTGCCGTCTCCCGGTGCCGCAGAGCAGACCGCTAAAGACCGAACCGGAACCCCTTCCGAGAGAAAGCAAAGACTGGCATACAGCGTGCTAAATCCTTCTTGAAACAGACTGACAGGAACACCCTCGTCGTCAGGCAGATCGTCTTCCAGTAGATCGTCGTCAGGTAGTTCGTCTTCGCGCGGGGGGAGGTTATCCTGCAGGTAGCCAGCATCCCGGTCGTAGGGAACTACCCCCAACACAGGTAGATCGATTGCATCCTGGACATCTTCAACCGTGAAGAAGATATCTCGGAGCTTGTCCAGCAGGAGCGCCAGACCAGCCCCTAGAATTACTGAAGCCAGCATCATCGCAATCAACCGTCTGCGATCGGATGGAAAGGGAATAGGATTTCCTGCTGCATCTTTGGGAAGAGAGGGGGGCACGACCAGTTCCCAAGGCACCTCTGTTTGAGCAGACTCAATCCTTAACGTCTCACGTTGACTACTAAGCTGGTCAAGATTGCGAGTGGCAATTTGCAGTTGTCGGGTTAAGTCCGTATATCGACGGGCAATTTCAGGGAACTGCTGAAATCTTGCCTGGAGCTCTCTCCTAACCCTTGCCACTTCCTCATTTCTGGCTTGTAGAACACGAATTTGATTCGAGGCATCGACCATCTTCTGAATCAGCCCCAAGCGCACATCATTCTGGAATGCCATGACTTGAGGATTGCTCGTGGCACCGCTCAAATTTTGTCCCAGAATTCGTTGGGCGTTTTGGGCCATCAAGTTCTGTAGATTACGCTGCTTGGCCCGGTGAGCGCGCATCACTGGACTCTCTTCACTGAGTCGAGCAGAATCGATGGCAATCTGTTGCTCAAGAGATTGCATTTGCTGCTGTAGGTTCCGATAGCCTGGATCCTGGCTGAGAGCAGAGGCGGCAATTCCTTCTTCGGGAGATAGAGACAGTTGGCTGCGCAGCGTTGTGTAAAGGGTTGCCTGTTCTCGGAGTTCCTTACGTGCTTGATTTTCCTGCTGCGCAATCTCATTCAACTGGCCAGAAATTTGGGCGGCCTGTGCATCAGGGCTAATGACGTCATACTGCTGCTGCAGTGATTGCAATGCATTCTGCAAAGTATTGACTCTCTCCCGGAGTTCAGGGAGCTGACTGTCGATAAACTTAATCCCTTCACTGAAACGGGTTTTGCGGTCTTCCAAACTGTATCTCAAATACCGTTTAGCAGTTTCCTCAAGGACAAGTTCAACCAAGTGAGGGTCTGAACCCGTGTAGCGAACCTCAATGATCTTGGGTGACTCAATCAAGACATCACCCACTCGGCCTACCGTTAGTCCACTGCGGAGTTGACCTTCTGAAAAACTTGGATATTCTTTGCGTACCGCCTCAACAATGGAAGCCAACACACCAGGACTTTGCAACACTGCGATCTGGCTCGGATAATCTAATCCAAAGGCTTCACGGTTGGGTACACCGCCATCAGCACGGGTCACTGCCAATGGGTTTGCGACCCGTGCTTCCGTCGTCAACGGCTCAACCAACAATTGAAACCCCCCTCCATAGACGGGAGGTTGAGACGCACTACGAAGCACAGTAAACGTACTGAGTGCCGTAGCAAACCCTGCAACCAACCACAGGTTGCGGACAATACTCCGCACATAGGGACGAAAATTCAGCCCTTTCCGAATAAGTTCATCAAACTCGTTAGCAGGTTGCTGGGGCGCTTTACTTAAGTTGTGATTCGAACTGGCTTCGAGTGTGTGTTCGTTTTCCATACGTCCTGGTTTCAACTTAATAGTACAGCGGTATCAGCATTGCAAAGATACTTGGTAAGAGTGCCACTCTTATGTAACTGACTGCAACCGACCTTACGCTTCGTCAGAGAACGGTTTGTGGTTCTCACCTTAGTCAGCCCACTCAAGTGGGAACCACAAACTTAGAGATTGGAGGCTGACATAACATATAACGAGAGATCACAATGAGTCATGCTTCACACGTCGGTCTTGATTGAGCCTCAATCACAGTAGGTACCAGTTTAGCGGCTGGCACTAAAAACCTCCAAACAATCGAAGAATACTGAAAATGCCAACTAGAGGGTTGAGTGGCCCTAACAGAGTATTTAAGAAATCGCCCGTCGAGGCCAGTCCCGAACGCCCGACCACAACAATGTCATTGTTCCGGAGAGGCGGATTAGTTTCGGCATTAACACCTGCTGAGAGATCAACCTCAATAGCCTGACGGGTTGCCGTTCCATCAGGGTTGATCCGAATCAATTGCACCCGATCAACCCGAGCGCGACTCCGGTCAAAGCCACCTGCTGCAAGGATGGCTTGGTTAAGAGAAACGTTGGAGGGGAGAGAAAGCGTTCCTGGTTGTTTCACTTCTCCAACCACATTGACGCTGATCGATTGAGGGGAGAAATTGGCTGCTGCAAGACGAGTTGCTTCTGCGGCGTCAATGGCAGATATGGTTGGAATGATCAAAGTGTCTCCGTCTCGCAGGGTTCGATCCTGGTTCAACTCACCTCGGTTTAGGAATTCCCACAGATCGACTCGCAGGACTTCTTCTCGATTATCAATACGAGGACGGCGAATTTGTATATTGCGCACATCCGCCAGTTGAGTAATGCCACCTGCTGCTTGAATTGCTTGTGTGACTGTGCGAATTTGGGTTGTGTTGGCCTCTGAGGTAATAGTTCCGCCTGCAGTTTGGCCAGTAATGTAAGCGCCGGGGCGATTGACCTCACCAACAATGGCAATGCGAACCGGCCGGGGAGCAAGCAGACTGATGGTAATTAACGGATCCCGCACAAAGCGCGCATACCGTTGGCTGAGCAATGCGGCTGCCTGTTCAACAGTCAAACCGTGTACGGAAGTCTTGCCAATCCAGGGCAAGTTAAGAGACCCATCGACCAAGATGGTATAGGTTGTTCCAGACAGTTCTGGAATATCAAAGACATCAATGCGAACTTGGTCTCCAGCCCCCAGCGTGTAATCGTCCTCTCTGGATGCTGGATTTACATCCTGTGGAATGGTGTGAAAGGGGAGGAAGGCAGGACTAGTCTGACTCAGGTTTGTCTCAGCGGTTGTAGGTTGGGATGCGATCGCAGGAGGCAAAACCACCCCACAGCTCATCAGACTCAGGCCAAGGTACGTAAATACCTGCTTGGCAGTTGCCCCAATATCCTTGGAAAAACCAATTTGACGAGAAGTTACGGTTTCGTTATTTTTCCCGTTATTAAAAGACTGACCAGACCTAGTTGCTCGAAACCGTGACATAAAGCGCATTCCTATGATTCAGATGCAGTCCTAACTAACTTAACTTGATCCCCGTCTGAGCGATCAAGAGCGATCAAATTGCAGAGATCACTGGCGATCGTCATCTCTTGACTTCTTCACTCGACTTCTTCAATAGATACCCTGAGCCGCCGTGAACACCTTCCATAACGTCATTCCAGGATTTCTCGACAATACTATTACCTGTGAAAACACGGTTGCTACTAATTCATCGAATCTTTAACGTTCCTGTGCAACATGTCAAGTTTCATAGGATTGGCTCAAAGTTTTGCGGTTTCGAGCAAGTGTAACTTGGCATTCAGCAGCATCCCACTCAATGATTGCAGTTGAGGGCAAGTCAGTCCTTAAGCAAAAGGTGAACAGAGCGCCCCACTGAACCGTTGTTGTCTGTGACAGGGTGACGGAGAACACAATTTTGCTTTTCTTAAAGATTTAATGAACTCATTGACTCACTTGGTCAAAGCATAGAATCATTGAGGGAGTATAGCCTAGTAAGATTATTGACTGTGCTCCGAGTTAAGTTTCCAGTTCCTGCCTACCACTTGCTTGATTTGGGAGGTTTTTCGCCAAGCCATTGATGGGTTTCCTGGCTCATCTCATAAAGTATGCTTCAGTAGTTAAAGTTTTTGGGTACCTTGAGTCTTGTCATCTCCTGATGATTTCTGACTCGTCTCCTGAGGCTTTCTAACTGTAATGAACTCCTTGCTTTAGAGATTGGGTTTGAGGGCATTTAAGTCTCAAAATCTCACAGGAAATTGCGCCAGAGTTGTCATAGAACATGAAAATTCTGTTGCTTTTTCGTTAGACTCTAAGGCATTGCGGTCTTAAGGTGGAAAGTTTTGGCTAGGAGATTGGGTTCTTGGCCCTTAGTGACTTGATTATCGTGCTTTGTGAGCCAGACGAGCATTATCTAGTTTCAGATCTTCCTCCTCTAAAGGAAGATAGTGTCACACTGTTATTCTCACTAGTTATTCCGACCTACAACGAGATTCAAAATATTGAGAAAATTGTTGAAATCCTCACAACAATTCTAGACAGCTTTATTCCAAACAGTTATGAGTTGATTATTGTTGATGATGACAGTCCTGACCGCACTTGGGAAGTTGCACAACATCTAATGCTTTACTATCCACAACTCCGAGTTATGCGTCGTGAACGGGAGCGAGGGCTGTCTTCAGCAGTTGTGCGAGGATGGCAGGCAGCAAGGGGTGAAATTTTAGGGGTGATTGATGGTGATTTACAGCACCCCCCGGAAACCCTGATCAAGCTACTCAAAGAAATTGACAACGGTGCAGATCTGGCGGTTGCAAGTCGTCATATTGAGGACGGTGGAGTCAGTAACTGGAGTCTAATGCGACGTGTTCTTTCAAGGGGGGCCCAACTCTTGGGATTATTGATATTACCTGATGTGTTAGGTCGAGTGAGTGATCCCATGAGTGGCTACTTTCTAGTTCGTCGTAGCGCGATCGCCAATTGCTATATGAACCCAACGGGGTACAAAATTCTCCTAGAGGTGTTGGGTCGTGGAAACGTGCATCAGGTGGCCGAAGTTGGATACGTCTTCCAGGAACGCCAGGAAGGTGAGAGCAAAGTTACCTGGAAACAGTACGTTGAATACATTACTCATCTCCTGAGGCTGCGTTCGCGTGGTCGCATTGGTCGTTTACAGCGTCGGTTCCAACCGCCGATTACGCGTTTCTTGCGGTTCGCACTAGTCGGGTTAAGCGGCGTTTTTGTGGACATGTTTGTCTTCTACCTGCTGAGCGACCCCACCAAGCTAGGCTGGGGATTGACTCGGAGTAAGGCGATCGCAGCCGAAATTGCCATTATCAACAACTTTTTGTGGAATGACCTGTGGACATTTGGCGATCTGTCTCGGAAGCAACGCGGCTGGCAGCAGCGCTTCAAGCGCTTCATCAAGTTCAACATTATTTGTCTTGCAGGTCTGGTTCTCAATATCTTAATCTTAAATCTCCTCTTTAACGTATTTGGGCTGAATCGATATCTTGCAAATTTGATTGCGATCGCTGCGGTGACGGTGTGGAATTTCTGGGTCAATCTGAAGCTTGGATGGCGAGTTACAGAGATTTAGATAGATCTTGAAATAAATTGCATCTTTTGGAATCTCTTAAAAATAATCATTAATATGACTGTGAGCTTTCAGACGCATAAATAGATGAGAAAGGTAAGAAATAACAAGCTTGAGCTGTAGCTTAGGACAGAAGAAAGAGTCGTTCACTTGATGAGCTTTTCTCAAGAGGTTGCTATGAAACTATGCTATCTCGACTTTTGCTGTACCTTACTAATTAAGAAACACTACTATATGTTGCAGAAAATTGTGAATAGAGCATCTAGAGGTTTGAGAGGACTGAACAATCTCAATTGGTATTACGTTCTAGGAATTGTTGTCATAGGACTTGGAATATTCTTTCGTTTTTTTAACCTGGATCATAAGATTTACTGGGGAGATGAGGTTTTTACCTCCTTATGGATTTCGGGCCGCGCTCAAGCAGATATCATTACAACGCTTTACTCAGGTCAGTTGCTAAGCCACAGCGATCTGCAAAATTTTCAGACACTTCAGCCTGGGACTAACCTTGTTGATACAGTCCGCTCTCTTGCGAAAGATGCTTCATTAATTACACCTTTGTATCATATCTTTTCAAGACTCTGGGTTGTACCTTTTGGTGATTCTATTGCTAGTGTGAGAGCTTTATCCGCTGTTCTAAGTGTGTTGGCCTTGCCATGCATGTACTGGTTGTGCATAGAACTTTTCCAATCGTCAACCGTCGCTTGGACAGCCGTTGTGATATCCGCTGTCTCACCTTGGAATGTGCTTTTTGCACAGGAAGCAAGGCTCTACAGTTTAGCTGCTGCAACTATTCTGTTGTGTAGTGCTTGCTTAATTAGAGCGACTCGTATCAGCTCCTTAGGAGCTTGGTTTTGGTATTCCCTGACTTTGGCATTAATGTTTTACAGCTTTTTTCTCAGCTTGTTTGTTGCTTTTGGGCATGGGATTTATGTTTATTTCACACAAAAGATACAGGACGGAGAAAGTAGAAGGACGATACTGCTTTACACAATTTCCTCATTGTTTGGTTTCTTGCTATTTAGCCCATGGTTTCTAATAATTTACCTGGTTAAACCAGGTAGCCAGACCCCCGATGAGGCCTCAGTAGTCCCTTCATCTTTGTCTCTGGTTACTGTGTTTGTGAGGCTCGCTGGTATCAGCAGTCGTGTTTTTTTTGACGCTGGCTTGAATTCTACTGATTCAATCTCTCGGATAATTCAATTTACTATTCCCTTGCTTTTTACGTTAGTAGTTATCGCGTATTCATTTTACTTTCTTTTTTTTGGCAAAAACACTACGATTTGGCTCTTTCCTGTTTCTTTGACAGTAATAGTGACACTACTCCATGCCCTGATTGATGTTTTGAAAGATTATGGTTGGTCTTTTCTAACAACTCCGCGTTATCTAGTTTCTCTTGTTTTGGGAATTCAGATATCGGTTGCTTACCTACTAGCTTCTAAAATTTTTAGTTCTTATGAGAAGAGAACAGTCGGCTGGAAAGTCATCTTGTGTATACTTTTATCTCTCAGCATTGCTTCGTGTCTCATCTCTTCTCAAGCAAGAGTCTGGTGGAATAAGGGTGCATCTATAACTGCTGATGATTACAAAATGTCTCTTATTATTAGTCAATCTAAGAATAGTTTGGTGATAAGTGATGCAATGCTCTGGCATACGATGAGCTTACATCATATGCTTCCAGCAGATACGTATCTTCAGTTGGTTGGAGAGTCACTCTATCCAGGCAAGTCCCAGAACTTTGAAAATATATTCTTATTTAGACCTTCTGATAAGTTGCTTGAAAATTTCGCACAGGCTGGAAATTACCAAATGATTCCTTTGTATCAAAATTACTTATGGAGCGTACAACACAAAAAATAGGAATCATACCTTTCAAGTTAGGGTTAAAATTCTTCGCAAAAGTTTCCAGTAAGTTCTTTTATCTTGTTTCTCTATGACCTTGCCTGAGAATTTCTTCCAGTAGTAATCACAATTTGTCACATGAAGCACTTTATCAAAGATCAGAAGTCACAAAAAGGGTTTCACGATATCTACTCCTTCTGGATTTACTTCTTGTATGAGTCACTTCTGTTGCCGCTCATACTGCTATTCATTGTGACAACATTGATTGTTTCTCCCGTTGGAGAGTTTGCCTTAAATGATGATTGGATTTTTGCACAGGTAGTTAAGGAAATCTTAGAGACTGGTTCTTATCGTGGCCATCCTTATCTGTCAGCAACATTTGTTGCCCAAGCTTACTGGGGGGTATTCTTTTGCAAAATTTGGGGGTTCAGCTTTACAACGTTGAGGGCCTCGACGCTCGTTTTGAGCTGTATTGGTGCATGGTTGGTAGGGAGATGTGCTTTATCGCTTGGCTTAGGTCGCAACTTGGCTCTGGCCTGTGCTTTCCTTGTTGCAGCGAACCCAATCTATCTCTCTCTGTCATATAGCTTCATGACAGATGTGCCGTTCTTTACAGCGTGTGCTTTGTCTGGATGGTTATTGCTGGAAGCGCTGAGAAAACAGGATTTTCGTTTGATTTTTTTGGGCAATGTGTTTGCAGTGATTGCCTTCTACGTTCGTCAATTTGGAGTTTTGATTCCGCTTGCATTTGTCATTACACTTGGAATCCTTTGGTGGAAGAAACAGTACCGCTTCTCCTGGCAGTGGCTTGCTGCATTGCTGCTACCTTGGTTTTTTGGAGGCTTGATTCATCTTTATCTAAAAGCAATTCAAGTGCCTGGATCAGGCGTTTTCCAGCCCATTGGTGAGCGTCTCCCTATGGTCATCATGGATGGGGTTCGCATATTTCCAATTGCTTTTTGCTATCTAGGATTATTTTGCCTTCCGATTGGTTCGGCAATGCTTTGGCAGTATTTTTGTGAAAAGAAAACATGGTTAACAAAACAAGTCATCATCCTGATGTCATCCATCGCTTTGACGCTTCTAGTCTTTTTTCTGCCACACCTCCTCTCTCACCTTTTATTCGATGGACAAAAGCTCTGGCTTAATTCCTATCCCGTCCGATTGCCACTGCTACGGGAACCCAAAACCCTGCGGGATTTAGGTCTAGGGGGGCCTTTACTACATGATGCACCGCCACCTGTGCAGATTCATGATTTTTGGTGGCTTTTTACACTCGCTGCTCTTGTTGTCCAGGCTTTACTTGTGCTGAAATTCTTTGATATTGCCCAAAAGGCTTTTGCACAGCAGTCAAATCGTGTTGAAACGATTCAGGTTCAGCAGCAATTGTTCTTGGTCGTTTGGATATTCCTTTTTATCGCGACTGCATTCAACCCCTGGCGAACAGTCATCCCTGATCGCTATTTCTTGAGTTGCTTAATGCCTGCACTAATTTTGCTTGCCTCTGACCTGAGAGAATTTAGATTAAGAGGAGCTTTTCAAGGATTTGTTTTAACTGCTGCCTGTTTCTATGTCTTCAGCATTGTTGGCATTCAAGATTTTATGGCCTGGAATGGGGCAGCTTGGGCGGCGAGCTACAAATTAGTGAATCAGTATGGTGTGTCTTCTCATGTGATTAGTGGGGTAGGCACCTTTAATGGATGGCATAATAGTGAGGCCTATATGCAGCGATACAATACAACGGATTGGAATAAATCTAATGAAGGTGGATTTGGAGATTGGGCACTTGATAATCAATATGTTATAACGATGGATGAACCTAAAGCAGGTTACGAGGAATTCGATCGGGTGTCCTACTTCTCCTGGCTGGGGATGACTGAGCGAAACATGACAATTCTAGAGCGTATTGATTGAAGATATTACTCCCACAATATGAGCAAAAAGAATATCGAGTCTTGTTTTCTCTCATCTCCTAGCCTCTTCTCCCTTTTTGGGAGAAAGAGAGTTGGTTTGGAGAGTCCCTCTCCCCACGTAAGAGGGAAATTTAGGGTGAGGAGAATTGCATTTCATTTGATTGCCGGAATAATAGTTGACGCAGTCATAGCTGTAAACTTCTGGGATTAATTTATGGAAATTGCCAAAGGGCCTTCTCTCAAAAAATTGGCGATTAAAGGTATCGCTTGGACTGTGGTTGGCTACGGTGCTAGCCAAATCCTTCGCTTTGGCAGTAATTTAATCCTGACTCGGCTGCTCTTTCCAGAGTTGTTTGGCCTGATGAGTCTAGTATACGTTTTTATTACTGGCTTACATCTATTCTCTGATTTAGGGTTAAATGCGAGCATCATTAAAAGCAAACGAGGCGACGAACCTGACTTTTTAAATACGACCTGGACATTGCAAGTTATTCGTGGCACCATTCTGTGGTTCTGCTGTCTAATCATTGCGCTTCCAGCCTCTCGTTTCTATAACGAACCTAGTCTAATGTGGTTGATCCCGGTGGTTGGGTTTAATACCTTCATTTCAGGTTTTAACTCAACTTATTTTGCAACACTTGAGCGGCATCTTGCTGTCAAGACTAAGTCCCTATTAGAGCTGGGTTTTCAGGTTATTGGGCTCGTGATTACTGTGGCCTGGGCGTGGCTTAACCCATCGATTTGGTCCCTTGTCGGAGGTGCCTTGATAGTTTCACTGCTTCAACTATTTGTAAGCCACTGGATTAACAAAGGCGAAGCCAATCAATTTGCTTGGGATCAGAGTGCATTTCAAGAAATTTTCTCATTTGGTAAGTGGATGTTTTTATCTACTGTAATCTGGTTCTTTGCCTCCCAAACGGATCGATTAATTTTGGGTAAGCTTTTCTCACTTGAGATGTTAGGAGTCTATGGAATAGCCTTTACTCTAGCCGATATTCCCCGTCAGATAGTTTTTGCAATTGCAGCAAGAGTGATCTATCCTACTTACTCCAAATTAGTAGACCTGCCACGGGAACAATTCCGAGCGAAGATTATGCATTATCGTAAACCCCTACTAATTGCTGCAACGGTAGGAATTGCCTTGGCTGCGGGGTTAGGTGATTTAATCATTGATTTCTTGTACGATGAGCGCTACGCAGCTGCTGGCTGGATGTTTCCGCTATTATCCTTAGGGGTATGGCCGCTTGTGTTGATTCAGACTATTGACCAAGGATTATGGGTTTTGGAAAAACCATTCTATTGGACTATCGGTTTGTTCTTCAGTTTTCTGTTCTGTTTCATTGGAATACCGTGGGGGTTCCACTCCTCATTGGGCAACAAAGGAGCAGTGTTGGCAGTGGCTGTCAGTAATGTTCCAATTTGGATTGTTGTACTTTATGGGCTCTGGCGAGAAAAGCTTTTAGCGCTCCGACAAGATCTCCTGATGACGGTTGTTCTCATGATAATTTTTGCTATGGTCGTCGCAATTCGCTTGAGTTTGGGTCTTGGCTCACCCTTTAATGGATTGATGGGTGCATAAATATGCAATACTTCAGTAGCTGAACCCATTTAGAAATCTAAGAGATTGAGTTTATCATCCGTTGTCACCTATCAAAAAAGATAACTGTGGTTTGCGTTCTTACCTCAAAGGACTTATGCAGGAATCTAAATTAAGTTTTGCTAACGTATCACAACAAATTAACAGTATGGATAAAGAATACACCCGTGTTCTTTCTGTTGGCTACTTTTCACCAGGTTGGCCGCGAGAAGCATACCCCAACGGTATTGTGTCCTACGTCGCAACAATGGTTGAAGGACTACACGCGATTGGGCATCGCCCCTATATTCTGTGTGAAAACCTATCTCCTTCCAAGGGAGATAGCACCACTCAAGCAGAGATTGTTCCATTCTCTACCAGATCAACTTCGTTTACAATTCGGCTGTTTGACGCAGTTTCCTATCGGTTGCGATCGGATATTGCGATCGCAAATACATTGGCCCGGGGGTTGAGCAGGGCAGTGAATGACCTTGCGAACACCTCGAATTTAGACCTTTTAGAGATGGATGAGAGCTTTGGTTGGGCCGAGTTTGTGAGGAGAAAGCTATCAATTCCTATCCTCATCCGTCTTCATGGTCCCCATTTTCTCAATGGAGCAGTTTCGGGAGCTGTTGAAGATAGAGTTTTTACCCGCCGAGTTGAACTGGAAAGGCAAGCGATCGCGAATGCATTTGCAATTTCAGCCCCTTCCCTCAATGTTCTAGAGCAAACTCGCCATTACTACAATTTGCCCTTAGAAAAAGCCGTTGTTGTTCCTTGTCCAGTTGCTCAAGTCTCTCAAGAGGAACGTTGGAAAGCAGCCGATTGTGATCCTAATTTAATTGCCTTTGTTGGTCGATTTGATCGACACAAGGGAGGAGATTTGATGATTGATGCGTTTGTTAAAGTTGTACAACGGTATCCAGCGGCGAGGCTGCAGTTTGCTGGACCTGATAGTGGGTATGTTGATGATATCGGAAAGAAGTGGCAGTTTAAGGAGTATGTTCAAGCTCGATTACCAGGAGCTTTAGAGTCTGGCCAAGTTGAATATTTAGGGCATCAACCACCAGCTAGATTGAATGCCTTACGTAAACGCGCCCAAGTCACGGTTATTGCATCCCGTTATGATAACTTCCCGTATACAGCGCTCGAATCCTTAAGCCTAGGATGCCCGATGGTTGCCTCCTGTGCAGGTGGCATTCCTGAAATTGTGACCGATGAAGTTTCAGGATTACTATTTCAGGCCAGTGACGCTGAGAGCCTAGCTTCACAGATTATACGAATGCTTGAGAATCCTGGACTGGCTGCCCGCTTAGGAGAACGTGCAAGTGTTGAGTGTGGAAAAAGATTTACACCAGAAGTTGTTGCCAAACAATCTGTTGCTCTCTACGAAGAAACCTTAGATCGCTGGTCTCAGCGCCGCTAATTCTTTGATGTCACTTTATTTGCCAGAAGATTCTTGAAACGCCCACCTAGAAAGGATTTCAAGGATTTCCGAACCCATTACCCAGCAACTCTAACACATTAAACACATTTCACAAAGCCATTGAATCGGCAAGAAGATAGGAAAAGAAAAATAACATACACCGATCTCTTCTTTGTCTCAAAGTAGGAAAGATGTAGATTTGGTGCACTAGGCTGGAAAAGATCTTCATCAAATCTTCATTTGGCTCTTCATAAAGTGAAATCTTTGTACAGTGTATTCACGGATCTCTTTACATCACATACCTTTTCATTAAAGTAAAAAGGTGTACTCTGAAGATGCTCTGAGTATGTTTTGCGGAGCCTTGAGCGCAGCGCTTAACACTCGAATGGAGCAATGTAGCAGAGTCAAGCTCGATGATGGAAATGAGTTGGATTGCATGAGGCAGTGCGTTTCTAGTGTTTATGCTTGATTTAACTTCTTCTGAGAAGTTTTGAGCGTTTCGTCACTATTTAAGCTCTTGTACCCCTGCTCAAACCTTCTGCCTATTGATGAAGTATCTGTTCTAGGATTTCTGATCTCTCCCTCCTAACCTGTGGTTTCAAGTTTTAATTATGCTTGCAACAAACGAGATTAAGACAACTTTACCCTTTTGCCTAGATAGTGAATATTTGATGGAACTCGCTGAGAAGTACCGACTTGCTTATGCTCAGGCTGATCCATTCCCTCACATTGTGCTTGATAACTTCCTGCCAGAACCTATCCTAGATGCTGTTTTGCAAGAGTTTCCTCAGCCCAATCAAATAGATTGGCAGCAGTTTAATAATCTCGCTGAGAAGAAACTCGCATCTAAGAGTGAGTCTCATATGGGAGACATGACTCGGTTTCTTCTCTATCAACTCAACTCTTCAATCTTTATTGATTTTCTAGAGAAGTTAACAGGCATCGACGGATTGCTCCCTGATCCGCATTTTGTTGGAGGTGGTTTACACCAAATACAGTCGGGTGGTTATCTAAAAGTGCATGTAGATTTCAACCGTCATGAGCGTCTAAAGCTCGATCGCAGACTTAATCTTCTAATATACCTAAACAAAGATTGGCATGAAAGCTACGGTGGTTGCCTAGAACTCTGGGATCGACAGTCTAAGATTTGCCATCGTAAGATTCACCCCTTTTTCAACCGTTGTGTCATTTTTAGTACGACTGATTTTTCTTATCATGGTCATCCAGAGCCATTGACTTGTCCTAAAGATCGTACACGAAAATCGCTAGCCCTCTACTACTATTCTAATGGTCGCCCGCAGGAGGAAGTATCCGACGAGCACAGCACGATTTTCTGTGATCAAAACGGTGCCATCACCCCAGACGAACACCTGTTCAAATCATTCTCAGGTAAATCTCTCATCAAAAAGCTGCTTCCACCCATCCTTTTCGATATCTTATCCGCTGCCAAGAAGTGAGTTTCCGCCCATTTTTTCATCAATCTTTGTTGCACTAGCATCAAATTCGTTTCAAAAGCCTAGTCAAGCTTGAGGAGCTAGGATAAAGCCCTTAACACATAGTAAGATTCTTTAATTCTAATCAGAGGCGATCAACTAGGCTTGATAGGATTTGTTTGAGTAGAGACTAGAGATGATTGCTAATCTTTGCTGCTTTTAGAGCTATGAATACTGTCAAGTGTCCGGTATGCTTGTCTACCCATACTCATACGCATACAGAGGTCGATACTGCGCAACTGGCTGCGCTCTACTCAGAAGAGGTACGTATTGATGTTGCCCCTTATTTCTCAGGTAAGATTAAACTTACAATGAGATTGTGCTCTGATTGCGATCTGCGTTTCTTCGAGCCCATGTTTCCGGGTGATGAACTTTTCTACGAGCATTTGCAGCAATTTGACTGGTACTACCGGGACGACAAAACTGAGTACGAGTTTGCCAAAAACTACATAGGGGAGCGTGCAAAGGTTTTAGATGTTGGTTGTGGTCGAGGAGCGTTTAGAGCCTGGCTACCTGAATCTATCTCTTATACTGGTCTTGAGTTTAACGATCGGGCAATCGAGAAAGCAAATTTTAAAAGGCTGAACGTTATCAAGCAATCTGTTCAGGTTCATGCAGATCTTTGTCCAAGCACTTATGATGTGGTTTGCTCATTTCAAGTTTTAGAGCATGTCACTGAACCAGAAGCTTTCGTCAAAGGGTGTATTAAGGCATTGAAGTCGGGTGGTGTTCTGATCCTGAGCGTGCCAGCAGAAGATAGTTTTTTGCAATTTGCAGTCAATAACTGTCTTAATATGCCCCCCCATCATGTAACAAGATGGACTGATCTAGCGCTGAAAAACCTTGCTCAGCGGGAAAACCTATCAATAATTAATCTTTGGCATGAACCAGTTTCCGATCACATTCGAGATTGGCATACATTTGTATTGGCACAGTACGGTCTTTCAGTGTTTAAGCCCAATCCGAAGCGGAACTTAGTTAGATGGGAAACATCTGATCTGCGGACAAAATTAATTAACCATTTACTAGGAAAAAAAATCATTCGATCTTTCGTAGCTTCAGTTGTTGCCGCTCGCCATCCCGCTGCGAAAAATGGACATACGGTAATGCTTATTGCAAAGGTTCCTTGATACTTGATTTAGTCTATTTTGGTGACGTTTGGAATCGGCGTCAGCATAAAGATTTACTGGTACCCTACTTCGATGCTTCCTCCTAATCTCGCTCTGATTCTGGGTTTTTTCTGTGTTGTTTACCTGTTTAAGTGGGTGCCAACGCAGCAAGCCGCGATTACGAGCTATATTGTAGGTTACACGCTTCTTCCCCAATTTGGCTTCGTGTTCCCCATGCTGATTCCTGGTGGAAGAATGGCAATTGTGACCTATGCTGTCATTCTAGGAATCTTGTTATTTGATATTAAATTCGTTAAAAACTTTCGATTTGTCTGGCTGGATCTGCCTATTATCATCTTCTGTATTTGCCCATTTATCTCATCGATTGATAATAACTTGGGCGTATTTGACGGCGTCAAAGAAGTTTTTTCTCGAACGATCAGTTGGGGAGCTCCTTACTTTATTGGGCGTATTTTTTTGAGCAGCCTTCATGGAATGCGGAAACTGGCAATCACATTTTTTGCAAGTGGTGTGGCCTACATTCCGCTTTGCTGGTACGAAAGCTTCCGAGGGCCATTATTGCACTGGCAACTTTATGGAATTAGTCCATTTCCTGATTGGAGTCAAGCGCAACGATGGGGAGGATGGAGACCCATCGTTTTCTTGAATCATGGTCTTGAGGTAGGGCTGTGGATGATGGCAACTGCACTCATTGGCATCTGGTTATGGAAAACAGGAAGCCTTAGGCGGTTTTTGGGGATGCCTATGAAACAATTGTCTCCAGTTCTGTTCCTTACATTTCTGTGGGTGAAGTCAACAGGAGCATGGATACTCATGGCAATTGGATTGGCTGTTTTCTTTACAGGCCGCTGGTTGCGTACTAGCTTTTTGATGCTAGTGCTTCTTATTAGCATCTCCTTTTACTTGTATTCAGCAACATTAACGCCTGAAGCAACAGTTGGATCTCAGATTCTTCCAATCATGCAGAGTACTTTTGGTCAGGATCGAGCTAGCTCTCTACAGTTCAGGCTGATGATGGAGGATATGCTAGTCGAAAAAGCCCACCAGCGTCTTTTATTTGGTTGGGGTGGCTCTGGGCGTAGCCGTGTTTTAGATCCGATAACCGGTAGAGACAAAGTAGTTACAGATAGTCACTGGATTATGATTTTTGGAGAAAATGGTCTGCTAGGGATTTTTAGTTGGCTGACATCGTTTCTACTTCCGCTAGTTGCATTTATGAAATGCTATCCTACTTTTTTGTGGTATCACCCAAAAGTTGCTCCAACTGCCGCACTAGCTGTGGTCGTGTTACTTTTCATGGTCGACAGCTTGCTAAATGCTGCATCTCCTACAATTTATTTAATGGCTGTTGGCGGAATCGCTGGTGTTTCTAGTGGTTTTCACGCAATTGAAGGCTTATGGGGGACAAGCACAAAAGTTGCATCGAATTATGCAAATCATGACTCACAGACGGCAGTTAAATAAGCACATCTCATACGGAATCCGTTGCTTGTAGGGTCGGTT
>FQKF010036163.1_pt1 | contig 18853 bp, 18 predicted proteins | sample 1504521 | NCBI WGS metagenome assembly FQKF01 (sample SAMEA4475357, study PRJEB15587) | soil metagenome | biome: Soil; feature: Field | place: India | collected 2015-03-11 | depth 0 m
CCCTCACATTAAAAGTGTGATGCTCTACCGGCTGAGCTAGCGGCCCGACCTCTCTGTGGTATCATTCCCACAAAGGAGATATATTATACACTATTTTTTCCGATTTGTCAAGAGACGAACACCAGCCGTCACCGGAGCCGCAATCATCACAGAGGAATAGGTTCCACTCACAAGCCCTACAATGAGAAGGATGCTGAAGTTGCGTAACACCTCTCCTCCCCAGATGTAGAGAGCCACAGCCGCAAAAAGAGTGGTGAGAGACGTGATAATAGAACGCTCAAGGACTTCGGTGACCGAGCGGTCTATCACAAGAACAAAATCCTCTTCCTTGTGATAGGCTTTGCGCTCACGAATACGGTCAAACACCACAATGGTATCGTTAATCGAGTACCCAAGGATGGTGAGAATAGCGGCAATAATGGTAATATCAATCGGTATCCGGAAGAAAAGAGCAAAGGCCAACATAATCAAAAGGTCATGAAGAAGAGCCACAATAGCCCCAACTCCATAGCTAAAATCAAACCTCACAATAATGTACACAAGGATAATCAGAGAAACCACCCAGATGAGATTGAGTGCCCGATAGACAAAAGACTTTCCAACCTTGGCCTCAATCGTTGTTGTCCCTACAAACTCAACAGATCCCTCTCCATACGCCTTCGTCAATACCTCTTTGATGGTCGCAATACCATCCTTCCCCTGTTCAAAGGGTACGGTGATCACAAACCGATTATCCTCTACCAGACCAACCGTAGTGATATTCGCTTCAATACCACGATTTTTGAAAAGGGAACGAAGCTCTCCTATTGACACCTTCTGTCCGATCACTACCTCAGCCCGGCTTCCCCCCTTGAAATCAATACCAACCTCAAATCCACCCCGTACTATAAACATCACCAATCCTGCAAGCACAATCACAAGCGACAAGCCGATGGCATACGGAGCCATTTTCATGAAAGGGATAGGCTTATGTTCCGTCATTGTTTTCTCCTTGTCCCCGTCTTAGATAGAAACCTTTTTGAGCTTCAAGGTATCAAGCAAAAAGTCATACACCAAACGAGTCACGAAAAGCATAGCAAACATATTGGCAATAATACCAGCTGCAAGTGTTGTCCCAAATCCCTTGATACTTCCTGTACCAAAGAGAGAAAGAGCGACTGCAGCAAAAAATGTAGTCAGGTTAGAATCCCATATGGTCATGGACGCATGCTTATACCCTTCATCAACGGCATGCCTGAATCTTCCCTGACGCTTGAGTTCCTCACGAATACGACTGAAAATAATCACATTGGCATCCACAGCCATACCCACGGTGAGCGCCATTCCCGCAATACCAGAGAGAGTGAGGGTGGCCTTGAGAAGCCCGGCCAAAATAGCAAGCAAAAAGTACATATTGAACACAAGTCCTACCACAGCAATAACCCCACTTCCCTTGTACCACACCACCATAAAGAGCGCCACCACAATAATAGCCACAATCAAGGCTTTTGTTCCACCCTCAATGGCATCGGCACCTAATGAAGGACCTACAATCCGCTCTTCCACCACATTCAACTTCACAGGAAGGGCACCAGCCTTGAGAATATTGGCAAGGAACTCCGTCTCCTGATAGGTAAATCTTCCAGAAATCTCTCCTCTTCCTCCAGGAATTTCTGAATTGATCACAGGGGCACTCTTCACACGTCCATCAAGCACAATAGCGAGTCTTCGTCCCACATTCTGCCTTGTTACATCAGCAAAAATCTCAGCCCCTTCAATAGTCAAAGTAAAAGAAACCACTGGTTGTCCGGTGGTTGGATTCATATCCGAACGAGCACTTTCCACATAGGTTCCATCCAGCACCGTTTCCTTTTTGAGAACGTACCAGCCCCTCAAACGGGGAATACCGTACTCATCATTTTCATAGAACGGATACCACTCACTATCAGCAGGAAGCACAAAGTTCGTCGGCACATTCTGAAGAGTCATCACCACGCCACCACTCATAGGAACACCCAACTCTCCCAACTTCTTCATGGCCTCTTCATCCACAAGCTTGAATTCAAGCCGTCCAACTTTGGAAAGAGACTCACGAATAATCTGTGGCTCACTCACGCCGGGAAGCTCAACACTGATACGCCCATCAAATGTCTTAGCAATCGAGACCTCACTCACCCCAAAGGTATCCATACGGTTTTTGAGAATCTCCACCGCCCGTTCATTGGCTTTGTCCATTTCCTCACGAAAGGCGGCATCAGATATCTCTCCTGGTGTCTTCTCTGAAAGCATAGCCCGGAGTTCATCAGCGTCCACCTCAAGAAGAAGGTTGGCCCCACCCTGCAGGTCAAGACCAAGGTTCATTGCCTTCTTACGAAGTGCCTTGACTTCGATCACCTGTTTGCGCACCTCTGGAGAGAGCTTATCCATCTCCTCTTCAGAGACCTTGATCAGATCTTTGGTTTCCTGGGGCAAAAGAAAATACCATGATATGGTAGGCCACATACCCCAGAAGCCCAATCCTACCAAAATAAGGAGAAGAACAAAACGAGAAAGTTTATTCATACATCCTCCTATTTTTTGTCTGCCTCAGGAGTGATCACAGCCGCAATGAAATCCTTTCTCACCTCAATCTTGGAATCGGCCGTTTTGATGTACACCGTTTTATCACCAACAAAATCAATCACTCCCACAATCCCTCCATTGGTAATCACCCGATCACCCTGTCTCATGGAAGCAATCTGTTTTTCTAAGGCTTTTCGTCTTTTTCTTTCAGGCAAGAAAATCAAGAGATACATACCAAGAACCAGAATAAGTGGCATCACCAGAAGAGAAAACGTTCCACCTTCTGCACCCTGAGCCTGTAATAAAAGCCAATTCCACATACTTTTCCTCCATTTTGTAATCAGCACACCATTATAGCGACAACAGGGAAAAAAATCAATACCTTTTTTCCCTTATGCCTGCCATACCTTAATCATATTGGTACTTCCGGGTATTCCTACGGGTACCCCTGCGGTAATCACCACAAAATCTCCCTCATGCACTAACTGTTTGAAACGAAGCACCTCTCCCGCCCCATCAAGAAGTTCATTGACGGTTGAGACTTCACCAAGTTCATAGGGAGTCACACCCCAGACAAGAGCAAGCCTCCGGGCTGTTGCCTCAGACGGACTAAACCCAATGATAGGAATAGGAAAACGATACTTGGCCACACTCTTTGCCGTTCCTCCACTATGCGTGAAACTGACAATATACTTGGCGCCAATCTTATGGGCAAGCTCCACCGTAGCAAAGCTAATAGATTCCATCACATTCTTCCTGGAGCGTTTCATCAGTTCAGCCTGCGTTACCGTACGACCGGAGAGCATTTTCTCAAAGAGTTCACTATTCTCCACCTGAGCGGCAATCTGAGCCATCATCTTCACCGCTTCTACAGGATACTGCCCGGCGGCGCTTTCTGCCGAAAGCATCACGGCATCCGTCCCATCAAAAATAGCATTGGCCACATCGTTGGCTTCCGCACGGGTTGGACGTGGATTATTGACCATGGATTCAAGCATCTGAGTCGCGGTAATCACTGGCTTACCGGCAATATTACACTTACGGATAATCATTTTCTGGATCACAGGCACTTCCTGGGGAGACGTTTCAACACCTAAGTCCCCTCGTGCCACCATGATAGCATCACTGACATCAATGATATTGTCAATATCTTCAACCGCCTCAGGTTTCTCAATCTTGGAGATGATAGGAATACGGCGACCATACTCCCGAAGCATAATATCAATCAATTCTTTCACATCATCCGCACTTCGCACAAACGAAAGAGCCACATAATCAAGATTGTGCTCAAAGGCAAACTTGAGGTCGTGTCTATCCTTCTCAGTAATAGCCGAGATATTGAGTTTGATATGAGGAAGGTTCACTCCTTTTCTTGGTTTGAGTTTTCCCCCATTGACAACCTCAGTGTAGATATTGGTCCCCTCTATCTTCTGGATCCGAAGCTCAATGAGTCCGTCATCCAAAAGGATCCTTCCTCCTACCTTTGCCTCATTGTGCAAATTGGGATAATCAATCGATACCTTTTTCTGGCCATCGATGACCCCTCCCACAATCTGATCAGTGGTAATCACAAGCGTATCACCCGCATTCAGCTCAATAAATTCAGACTCCAGTTTTCCAACACGGATTTTCGGACCCTGAAGATCCTGAAAGATAGCCACCACCTTGTCCAGTTCCTTGGCGGCTTTGCGGACATAGGTTACGCTCTCAAGGTGATCATCAAAGCTTCCATGAGAAAAATTGAGACGAATCACATTGGCACCGGCTTCAAGAATCTTATAGACGGTTGGATAGTTTCGTGATGCTGGCCCGATAGTGGCCACAATTTTGGTAAAACGTTTCATATCTTCCCCTTGCGTTTCTCTCAGAAATTTTGAGAGTATATTGTAGAGAAAAAGTTTTTTTTTTGCAAAAAATCACAAGGGGAAAATAACCGTAAATACCGAACCTTCTCCCTCTACACTCTCCACAGAAATAGTCGCCCCATAATAGCCTAAAAACTTCTTCACGAGAAAAAGCCCGAGCCCGGCACCCTTGTCATTGAGTTTTTCCGAACCAGGAAGACGATAAAACTGTTCAAAAATAAGGGGCTGAAACTCAAGGGGTATTCCTCTTCCTGTATCCCGAATCTCAATCACATACCCACCACTATCCTGATAGGCGTAGATGGTAATACTCCCTTTTTCTCGATTATAATAAACAGCATTACTGATAAGTTCATCAAAAATGGTACGGAAGATATCTTCGTTGCCCTTCAGCAAAGGAAAACGCTCGTGAATTTTCACATTTACGGTGAGTTTGCGCTTTTTGATTTCCTTTTCGTAATTTTTGAGAATCCGCTCTATCATAACACGGATATCCACATCCTTTTTGAAAATATCTTCAATATTGGCTCCAATCTTTCCCAAGTTAAGGGTCTTTTCAAGGGTGAGAAAGATCTGGGATAGCCGTTTATGGATCTCTCCAAAGTGGGTAGAACAACTCTCTGGCACTTCTCCTTTGATAGTCTCCATGAAATGAAGGGTATTCTCCAATGGCCCCTCAATATTGGCGGTAATCTGACGAACAATCTCATTCTTGAAGTTGGCCAACTTGAGAAGCTCTATCTGCTGGGCTCTCGTGGTTTCATACATCTGCCTGTAATACAGAGACAAACCGGCCTGGACGACTAAAATATGAATAAGATCAATATCAAGATTTTCCGAATGATTCTCAAGATCCACATAAAAAACCCCATAAAGGTTTTTCTCCCTGGCTACAGGCAAAATCATAAAAGTGAGAAACGTCTCTTTGCCATCCTTGACCACAGGAAGTCTTTGCTGCATCCATCGAAGAGAGACGGAAGCCTCAATGATATCTGACATAATATGAGAAAAGTAGGGTTTTTGCCGTTCCTCTTCGTCTATATGAAGAGAAAGTCCCCACTGAAGTCCCTTCCCCTTTTCAAAACGAAAATAGACTGCCCTTTCAAATCCAAAAAGTGAAAGAAACGCCTCCAAAAAAATCCGAACGAGTACATCCTCACTTTCCTCAGGACTGCAACTCTGAACGCGGATAAGAACCTCAAGAAGCCTGTCTTTGAGTTGAAGTTCATGAAAAGCAAAGTCGAGGAGTGGATTTTTTCTTGGCATTTTACCCCCAATATATTATATATCGGAAGGGGAAAGTGATATCTCAAATGCTCTTCTTTATCTATCCAGAGCCACTGTCTGCCCTTTTACTTTCTCTCCCAGCCAATTACCGCAGTGATACTCTTTTCTGGAAGAAGGATATACGACTCCGGATGAACCGAAAGCCCGATCTCTTCAGCCTTCAACACACGAAGAATGTCGGGCTGAATATCTAATTTCCAATCCCCATACCCTGGACTGAATCGCATGGTGGGGGAAAAGCCAAGACGTAAGCGTTCTCTTGCGATGATAGCCTGCATCCAGTCCACAAAATGCTCCACCGATTCACTTGCTATGGCATCAAGAAGTGTTGCCTGGGTCAACTCCCCCGAAGACAAAAGATGGTGAATTTGTTCCAGAACAGCCCTGCCAAGCGTAGCGGCTAAAAGACTCACTTCCGCACTGTGAGCGAGCACAGACGCAAGTCTCGTTGAATTCAAAACCAGGCCATTGTCAAGCGTTACCTCTGTCTCTGTACGAGCAACAATCCGGGAAGTATCCACAACACCCCTCGCTTCAAGAAGGGATGAAAACTCTCCAATAGCCTTTTCTACCCGGGAATCCCAATCCCCGCTTTCCGTCTTCTTCGGGTTGTACCCAAGCCTTCCTAAAACGGCTGAAACAGACGGAAGACTACGCTGAAGGTGAAAGAGTCTTCGCATTTTTCAACAAGGGGAAACCTAAGGCCTCACGCTTTTTGTAGTAGGCCTGAGCACACAAAGAAGCAAGCCTTCTCACCCTGAGAATATACCCCTCTCTCTGGGTTACCGAAATCGCATTCCTGGCATCAAGGATATTAAAGACATGGGAACACTTCATCGTGAGATCATAGGCCGGAAGAACCGCATCAGCCTCTAAAGCCTTTTCACATTCCTTTTCAAAATCATCAAACAAGCGTCGATAGAGTTCTATGTCCGCAATCTCAAAATGATACCGGGAGAACTCTACCTCCTCCTGTTTCTGGAGATCCCCATAGGTAAACTGTTCATTCCACTGAATATCAAACACATTATTCTTGTTCTGCAAATACATGGCTATACGCTCTGTCCCATAGGTAATCTCCACAGGAATAGAAGGCAAATCCAGCCCCCCAACCTGCTGAAAATAGGTAAACTGGGTGATTTCCATTCCGTTGAGCCAAACCTCCCAGCCAAGCCCCCAGGCTCCAAGGGTTGGAGATTCCCAGTCATCATGAACAAAACGAATATCCTGATGTTTCAAATCAAGACCAAGTTCCTCAAGGCTCTTGAGATAGAGTTCCTGAATGTTATCAGGAGAAGGCTTCATAATCACCTGAAACTGGAAATAATACCCCAAGCGGTTGGGGTTTTCTCCGTAGCGACCATCAGCAGGACGCCGGGAAGGTTCCACATACGCTACATTCCACGGCTCTGGACCAATAGCCCGAAGAAAGGTATCCGGATTGAAGGTTCCCGCTCCCTTCTCAAGATCATAGGGTTCTCGAATCAGACACCCCTGATCACCCCAGAATTTTTTCAGCCGAAAAATAATCTCCTGATAGGTTAGCATACCGACTCCTTTTTCCTTCTCTCATTATGGCAAAAATGATAGCTTTTCTTTCGTTTTTCCTTCATCAGGAAACCCCTGCCTTTTGCGTGAGTTGTTGCTTGAGATAGGCCAAAATAAACTCATCAAGCTCTCCATCCATCACGGATTGAATATCACCTACCTCTACATCGGTTCGATGGTCCTTCACCATCGTATAGGGTTGGAAAACATAGCTACGAATCTGGTTTCCCCATTCAATATTCTTCTTTTCTGGTTGAAGCTTGGCAAGTTCAGCCTCTCGCTTCTGCCGTTCATACTCATACAGCTTGGAACGAAGCATACGCATGGCCATTTCCCGGTTCTGAAGCTGAGAACGTTCGATCTGACAGGCCACAACAATACCCGTCGGAATATGGGTGATACGGACGGCTGACTCAGTTTTATTCACATACTGGCCTCCAGCCCCTCCCGCCCGGTAGGTATCAATTCGTAAATCATCAGGATTAATTTCTATCTCAATGGTATCATCAACTTCAGGGGTTACCGTTACCGCACAAAAGGATGTCTGACGTTTATTGTTGGCATTGAAAGGAGAAAGTCTCACCAACCGATGAATACCACTTTCTGCTTTGAGATATCCATAGGCATACCGACCTTTGATGTAGAGGGTAGCATCTTTGATACCGGCTACCTCACCAGGATCATAATTGACCACCTCCACGGTGAAACGATGCCTCTCAGCCCATCGCTGATACATGCGAAGAAGCATCTCTCCCCAGTCCTGAGACTCCGTTCCTCCGGCTCCAGGATGAATATTGACAAAAGCATTTCCCTTATCCACCTCTTCAGAAAAGAGCATATACAATTCAAGCTGCTTGAGTTCCTTTCCTATGCTCTCATATTCCTTGGCAAGTTCTTCTAACATAGCATCGTCACCTTCTTCTTCCGCAAGAATCACCATGCCTTTCAGGTCCTCAAGCTTGCGGCGAACCTCCACCCAGTCTTCTATTTCCTTCTGAAGATCGCTCAGCTTTTTTTGAAGTTCTGTATATTTCTTATGATCCTGCCAGAGAGTCTCATCCTGAAGTTCGTTACTCAGTTTTTCCTGCTGCTTTTGTTTCCCGTCGATGTCAAAGTACCCTCCAGTTTTCAAGAAGTTGACTTTCCATCGCCTCAATCTTCTCACGAAGTGCGCCCATCATTTACCCCTACGAAAGTTTTTCTATTATTATATAATACTCCTGCCCAGAAATCAAGAAAAAAAGCCTGTACAAAACCAAAAGCTTTGTTTTCTGAGAACGATATCGCATCTGAATCCCCGAAAAAGGCTCCTCGATCCATTCTACCAGTTCATGATTCAGCGCATACCCCTCCACCGTTTCCCTATCCAGGGCCTCCAGCCCCAGTCGCTCTATCCAGTGCTCCACCACCGCAACGTCATTGGTACCCACACATTGCCATCCCCCACCAGCCTTATAAATCCCTACGAGATCCTGCAAAAAGGCAAGAAAAAACTTTTCCGGCACATGGAGAATCTCAAGAACCCCCTCTTCAACGGGAACCCCCAAAAGATTTTTGACAATCGGATAGGAAACCCCTATTTCTATAGTATCCTCTTCCGTCTTCCCCAGTCTTTCCCGAAGGTAGTGTTTGGTGGCAGGCCGAATGATCTCCTGTATCACCTCATGGGTCCATGTCTTCCATTTGTGCCGCATACTACTTCTCCAGAAGGGTTTCTGCCCCATCCCACTTCTGTGGGGGGTTGGCAAGATAGTACTCACAACGCTCTCTATACATATACGCAAGATAATCATGTTCATCCTGTTTCACACTTTCCTCAAAAACCCCAAGAGCCCGTTTGAATTCTCCCTGCTGATAAAGCCTGAGCCCCTCCTCAAAGTGTTGATAATAAGAGAGTTTCCCCTCTACCTCATGCACAGGAAAAGGCTCATAGATGAGAACAGGCTTATCCTTTCCCTTCACCCTCACAAAATCCAACAAACGGAAATAATAGCGTTCAGGCCTTTTCAAAGCCCCTCTGGTAAACTCACTCACCACAATACTTGCCTTGTATTTCTTGGTCAGCCCTTCAAGACGAGAAGCAAGGTTTACCGTATCCCCAATAACGGTATAATCCACCTTGTTTTCACTTCCAATATTTCCCACAATGGCTTCCCCTGTATTGATGCCTATACCAATACGAAAGATAACGCCATACTTCGTCTCAGCCATCGCATTGAAAACCCCCACTCCTTCTTTCATCGCAAAAGCGGCCGCTATGGCCTCATCAGGATCATCATCATGCTGAACCGGGGCTCCAAAAATCGCCATGATAGCATCCCCAATATACTTGTCAATAATTCCCTTGTGGGAACGGATGCGCTCATCCATAATACTGAAATACTGATTGAGGACTGTGACCAAAAAGTCAGGAGAAAACTGCTCCGAAATATGGGTAAAATCCCGAATATCAGAAAAAAGAACCGTGACATTTTGTTTAGTACCTATCAAGACACTATCCGAAGAAATATTGAGAATACGATTGATCACCTCGGTAGGAACATATTTCTGGAAGATAAAACGAATCTTCTCCTCCCTATTTTTCGCCTGGATAGTCTGGTAAGCATAATTTTTAATCTGATGATAAGCCAATTCCAGTTCTCTCACCATGGTATTGAAAGAATAGGCAAGGTATCCGATCTCATCGTTGTACTCCACTCTTGCTCGTTTGGACAAATCCCTCGTCCGGGTGATCGTCTCAATCGTTTCCACCAGATACCCCACCGGTTTCAAAAGATAACGAATATACCCAAGCATCACCACTGTCGCAATAAAAACTGAGAGAGCTAAAATCACGCCAACAGCCAAAAGCATCGTGTTCACAGGTTTATAGAACTCCTCTCTCTCATTGGCCAAGAGAAGATACAAACCCCAATCAGAATAATAAATTCCCACTCCTACATAGGACTTTCCCCCTGCAGTAAACTCGACCCACCCACCCTCTTTCTCTCCAAGTTTCGTATGAAGAAAAGTCTTTTCCGCTTCTGTCATCTCTACGCTACTTCGGAGAAATTTTCCCTCCCGAGAAAGAAGAAAAAAGGCTCCCTTTGTCCCACCCAGCGTTCCCATGCCATAGGAAAAGAGTGAGTCATAGACACTTTCTCTATCCGTTAGTCCCATTTCGCTTGCTAATGCCACCTGTCGGCTTGTATATTTGTAGATATCCATCACCTTGTATCCCAAAAACTCCTTGGCAATAGCGGTGATTCCATTCCTGGCCGTATAATACGCCATAAACCCCACAAAAACCACCGTCAAAATGAGAAGAGGTAACATCACAGCCACAATCTTTTTTCGAAAAACGGCTTTTTGTTTCATGTCACTCCCCTACTACCAAATCACCGGGACGAACCGTATCAAAGGCTTCCCGTATTTTTGCCTGTATAATCATTTGATTGGCCCGAATAACCTCTCCCTTTCCGATCTCCTCAACCTCTGTGGTATTTACTCTCCTGTAGATCTTTACCTGTTGCCCTGCGACAAGACTCTCTCCCTTTGTCACAGAGAGAGTGAGAATATTCCCCTCTACTACCATAACCCGACCCTTGACCATAGCCTCAATCTCTGCCATCTTTTTTCTCCCCGCAAGCAAGCGATAGTACACCCTATCTAAACTCTCTAAGCTCTTGTCCACATACGAAGAAAGGGGACATCGCAGGATAAGACGCTGATAAAGTTGCAGGGCTTTGCTATAATCCCCCTCTTTTTGTGCCTCCTCCGCCTGGACAAAAAGAAGTTTCGCCTCTTCTTCTTGTTTTTTCTGAAGTTCCTCCATATTTTGCCCTGTACTTTTTGAAGCATAGATCTTTTGAATATACTCCAGAGCCAAGGGAACATAAGACGTCAAGGGCTGTTTTTCGATAACAGAGACAAAACCAGAGAGTGCCTCTGAAGGGTTTTTCCTGTACACCTCAAGCGCATTGGTGAAAAGCCTGCCTGCTTCCCTTTCATCCCCTTTCAAGACAATACGTACCTCATTGGTGATGACATTGGTGATCACTCTTCCATTCTGACTTACTAAGGGCACATTGGTTATCACCACCATATTCGTCACAAACACCTGATTGGTGGAAGCAACCGTATTTGCATTGGTCACAACCCGCACAGCTACCAACTGCTGCCACTGATTCATCGCCTCAGCCATCCGCTGAAAGACCTCCTCCCTTCGGGTAGTGAGGGGATAACGCTTCGCAAGGGCCATATAAGCCAAAAGAGCTGCCTTGTAATCCTTGAGAGCATAGAGGCTATCCGCTCGACGAAGTTCCTCCTGGAGCTGGGTTGTCTGCACCCGCCCAAGAAAATCCTGATACTGACTGTAAAAAGCAAAAACCTCTGGAACCTCTCTTGCGAGTGCCCTCACCTCTTCCATCAGTTGATTGGTATTTCTATCATAGACCCCTTTCTGAAGGGATTCGGAGAGCGTTTTCAACTTAGCCAAAGAAACAGAAGAAACCTCCTGAACAATACCTCCCTGCTTGAGACGAATATAATCCTGGAGTGCCTCAACAAAAAAACTGTCCAAAGCCTGCTTTGATGGAGATATCTCGATATCCTTTGGCTTCTGGTTATAGAGTTGTCCAATCTGAGCCAAACGACTCTGTGCCTCGTCGTACCTTCCCTCTCTTATGAGTCGCATGGCTGTGGAAAACACCGCTTCCACCTGAGTACGAAAGGCTTCCTCCCGTTCTCGCCCTGCTAACTGAGCTCGCAAAAGGTTAATAGTCTGCTGGTTGGTCTGTTGAAGGGCTCGAAGCCGTGCCTCATATTCACTCTGCATGGAAGACAACTCTCTTTTTGCCGTTTCCAGGGCTACCTGCTGGTTAGAAGCCTTCGATAACAATTCCTGCTGTTCACGGAGAAGCTGTTCCTGGTAGGCCTTTTCTTTTTGAGCGTACTCCTGTTGAACTATCTCAGAGAGTTTTTTCTTTTCTTCCTCATATTGAGCAAGAAGCCTTTTTCTCTCAGAAGCCGAGGCTTCCTCAAGGGATTTTTGAAGCCTCTCTTCAAGTTCTCTTCGTCTCTTTTCAAGATCTGCTGCCAGATTTTTCTGGAGTTCTTCCCGGTAGGAACTCATTTTTTTCTGAAGCTCTTCTAACCGAGCCTTTGTGGAAGCAAGTTCCGCCTCTTTTTCGGCTAACTCCTTGCCTATCTTTTTCTGAAGCTCCTGGTAGAGAGCCTCTTCCAGTCCCCGAATACTCTCAGGCTTTCCCACGAGATTATACTCTGCCGCCCGAAACCTGAGATACACCCCAAGCCCGCCACCAACAACGAGAAGAAGAAGCACCATATTGATAAGAAGCACCATGAGATAATTGCTTTTGGTACGAAGAGGAAAACGAGACTTTCCCGTCTGAGAAGATAGAAGTTCCTTCTCTATATGCGCAAAAATCTCTTCACGACTGAGTTCTGGCCTTTCTGCCATATCCCCACCTTCACAGGCTATTATCGTAGCAGCCTTTCTACATCTCTCCAATCACTTTTCATCACATAGTCCCAGACAAAATCTTCAATCACCGAAGAACTTACCTTTTTGATGGGAATAACCTCAATCGTGATACAAAAACCTTTTTCAAGGGTATTCTCTTTTTCTTGAAGAATTCTCATGGTGTGATAGGTGTTTTTCTCCCTCCAGAGAGTATAGACCACATTCTGGTTTGTTTTGCTCTGCCACCACAAGGCACTTTGCTGAAGATAGGGAAGACTCTTCATCAAATTGTAGCTCCGCTCATTCTGCGAAGCACTATAAAGCCATGTAATAGTGGAAACAAAATTTTCGTTGCTTACCATCGCTATTATTCGGTATTCATAATCAACAAAATCCTGGGAAAGAGTCAGATAATAGCTATTCGTTATCCCAAGCCTTGCCATACCTAACGGAAGAGGAAGAACCGTCTGAACTCGCATAAGAAAATTTGACGCCGACAGATGAAATGCTCTCATTTGAGAAGAGAGGGCACTCTCCCATCTTCCCCTCCCGATTGCCTGCGAAGCCAAAGAAAGCTCCGCCGATTGAGCATAGAGAGACCCCGCCAAAATAAACAAAAGACACAAAAACACTCTACTTCTTTTCATCGGCCACCTCTATCCGTACCATGGTCACATCAGGATGGGCAAAAAAACGCAGCGGAAGATAATGACTCACTCCCACTCCTTTGGAGACATAGAGAACGGTATTATCATGCACAGAAGCCCCCCTCGCCTCACGACGGCGTATCTTTGCCTTGGCTGTGAGAGGATATCCCCATACCGTGATCTGGCCACCATGGGTATGACCACTAAAAACCACATCCACCCTTCCCTTGATATGATGAATCACATCGGGAAAATGCGCCAAAACCATCTTATAACTCTCATCATCGGGGATAGCCAAATCAGGCCAGCTGTACCTCCCCTGAAGAAAGTTGTCTACCCCTATCAAGGTGAGGTTATTTCCATTATAGGAAAACGCAAGCACCTCATTACGAAGCACCCTCACACCCCCCTTCTTCAACACGTCAAGCAGTCTTTCCACATCGGTAGACTTTTTCTCATGAAGAAAAAATAGCGGAGAAAACACATGAAGCACATTATATTCAAAATAATCATGATTCCCCAAAACAGCATACACCCCACCCTTTGCCTTCAAAAGAGGCAAAATTTCATCCCGGAGAACATCAATACCTGAATTCTTATCAATCAAATCCCCCGTAAGAAAAATAAAATCCACTTCTGTCTGAGAAAGCTGTTCTTTTATCACTTCACCAATACGACGTAATCGGGAACGACTCATCTCCCTGAAAAGATGTAAATCCGAAAGATGCATAATAGAAATCGGGGTCCTGATATCACGGGTATAAAGGGTCAAATGTTCAATATGAACACGTTTGGCTTCTCTATAAGCATAGACCGTCCACCAGCCAACTACCACCACTGCAAGCGCAAGGAAAACCACTATCCACATGATCGCTTTTCACTCCTCCCTTAAGTATACGGCCAAACACCTCTTTCGTCAAATCTCCATCTTAGCCGAAGGAAACCTCTCAAGAATCCAATCCAAACACACCTGCAAAATCCCTTTCGATAGCGTTTGTGGCTTTTCTTCTGAAACTTTCCCCGGCAATTCCACACGATACACATCACGGTATCCGACCGGTGTCACCTTCACCCCGGAAGAAAAGGAAGGCAAAGAGATTTTCGCCCTTTCCATCATCAGTTCCTGAAGACGGGTCTCTGTCAACGTAAGTATCTGAGAAAAACGCCGGATCTCTCTTTTTGTAACCAGAACATTCTGACGCTGTTCAATCAAGAGAAATCCGATCACAAACAGGAAAAAAAGCGCGGACAACACAAGGAGCGCCTTCACACCACGGGGTATCATACACTCTTCTCCACCACCCGTAGCTTCGCACTCCGGGAAGCCCGGTTTTTCTCGATCTCTTCTTCCGAGGGAAGAAGAGGCTTTGGGGTCAGGATACTCACTTTGCCCTCCTTGGCGAGTGATTGAAAACTCCTTTTTACTATCCTGTCTTCTAACGAGTGAAAAGTTATCACCGCTAAACGACCACGGATATATAAATTATCGGCAGCAGAGGGTAAAAAACTTTCGAGAATTTCTAATTCTTTATTCAAAAAAATTCGCAAAGCCTGAAAGGTTTTTGTAGCAGGGTGGATCCTGTGGTGGCCATGACTTTTCTTTGCCTTGAGAACCACTTTCGCTAATTGAGAGGCCGTCCGAAAGGGTCGATTCTGGCAAATAGCACGAGCTATTTTGTAGGCATCATACTCCTCGCCATAGGTGTAGAGAATATCAGCAATCTCCTTTTGCGAAAAGGTATTGAGCACCTCAGCGGCTGTGATACCCGCCGTTTTGTCAAGCCGCATATCAAGACCCTCATCATCCTGCAGACTGAATCCCCTTCCCTTTGTCTTCTCATGAAGGGTAAAATGATACATAGAAACCCCAAGATCAGCCAAAATGGCATCACACCCATCAACTCCCGCGTCTTTGATCACCTCTGGAAGCTGATCAAAGGTGGCATGATAGAAACTCACCCGTGGAAAACGAGAAAGCCTCTCTCGGGCCACCTCCAGTATCTCCTGGTCTCTGTCAATGCAGATGAGTCTTTTATACTCAAGGCGAGAGGCTATTGCCTCACTATGCCCCCCTTCCCCACAGGTAGCATCCACAAACACCCCCCCCGCACACGGGGTAAAAAACCGTATCACCTCTTCAACCATGATAGGCGTATGATAAATCACTTCTCTTCCTCACACACAGGTTTTTCAAAACGCATAAGCATCACTACCTCATTGCCTGTTCGGTTGTACTTGACACGGTCCATCAGTTTCTTCATCATAAAAATACCCCGTCCCGAGGGTTTCAAAAGATTTTCCTTGCTGAGGGGATCGGGCACATCCTCCGGGACAAAGCCCTTGCCTTCGTCTCTCACCTTGATCACAATGGCCTGAGAAAGAATCCGATAGAAAACATGAACCCGCTTCTGGGCATCAAATCTGTTGCCATGTTCTACAGCGTTGATAAGTGCCTCATACAAGGCCGTATAGAGCCGCCACCTTTCATCATCATTGAGATCCACCACAGCCTGGATATTCGCCTGAATTTTCACAATAGCGTGATCAATTTCCAGGACGTTAGAGGGAAGAGAGAGATATTGCTTGGTACGAAGCGGTGGTTCAAGCACAATCATCACCATGGTCGCATCATCCTCCGTCAGGGGTACATAGGATTTCAAGAGAGTATCATAGATATCCGGAAGCACACGCCTGATCTGATTTTCTGCATAACGGGAGAAAAGTTCAAGAAGTCCCTCCTGATTGAAGAACCCTTTTTCATTGCGAAAAACAAAAAGCCCATCTGTATAAAAAAGAAGACGCGTATTCTCTCCTAATTTCTCCGTCCGAATATAATCCGAAAACACCACCGAATGAGCACTTCCTAAGGGAGGAGCCATTCCCTCAAGAAAACCAATCTTCTTCTTGGGATAGGAAACATAGAGGGGTTTGGGATTTCCACAGTTGATATAGGTGATCGAATAGGTTTGTGTATCAATCACCCCATAAAAAAGCGTCACAAACTGATCCGGGGGAAGCACCTTGGAGAGAATATAGTGCAAATATCGTAGCACATCGGAAATTTTGTGTGGGTCCTTGGGATTGAATTCAAAATAAATCTTGAGCATAGAAGTAATAAGAGCAGCAGAAACCCCATGACCCGACACGTCTGCAACCACGACACCGATATGATTATCATCTATGGCAAAAAGATCATAGAAATCCCCCCCTAAATGAGAAGACGGTCGAGAAAAAAACTCAAACCGAATACGAGAATTATAAATGGTGGGGACTGTCAGGATATGCTCCCATACCCTCTTGGCTGTCATGAGTTCTTCTTCTACACGACGGGACTTCTCATCAAGCTGACGATAGAGTTCATTCTCAAGACTCACATCCTCAAGGGTAGCCTGCAATACCTCCTTTTCTCCCAAAAAGAGCGGTCGTATATGAACAGAAAAAACCCTGTTTCCATACTCAGGACGAATCCCCAAACGAAAATACAAAAGAGGATTTCTCTGCACCTGCTGAAGAATATTTCGAAAATCTGTCTCACTGATATTCAGAATATCCCGAATATTTTTCTGATACACCTCATTTTCATTGTACACATTCACCAAAAACAAAAACGCCTCATTGACAAGATAAATTTTGCCTGTTGGTTCAAAGATAACAAGCCCCACAGGGAGTTGCTGAAAAAGTTGACGAAACTGTTCCTCACTCTGGGAAATCTTTTGACTGAGAAGATAGCTTTTGGTCTCATTGATAACCGAAAAAATATACCCTCTTACATTTCCCGTATCATCATAAAGCGGAGCACCTTTGATATGAAGGTACAATTCCTTATAGTTTTTCAACGTATCCAGATATTGATTTCTCTTCAAAAACTCAAATTGTTCCTCCCCTATCAGAAACTGAATTCGCTTGATCTCTCCAGCAATATCAAAGAATTCCCGGTTGTACTTCCGAATAACCCCTTCCTTATTGGTTAACCCAAGACCCACAGGATTTTTATTAAAAACACTGAACAAAAACTCCTGGCTCTCACGATATCTTTTGGTTTCCTCTTCAAGATAGAGATTCAAAAACAGTTGCCTCATGAGAAACATTGCCACAGAAGATTGTTTTTTCCCAGGCACATGCTTTGGCATCACAAGGAGAAGAAAATATTTCACCTCAAAGGGATAAAGTGGCAAAACATACACCCAGACCACATGAGAACGGGAAGAATACGCTGGTGCCAAAAGAGAAGAAAGTGGCCCAATATCGTACAAAACCACAGGCTGATAATAGATAGAGGAAGAAATCTCTGAGAGAAAAGGGGCAAGACCAGAGAAAGAGAGTTCTACCGAACGCCTGACATCCAGAACCTCTTCAGACGTAAGTCTCAACAACTCATAGGACTGAAATCCCATCACCCTTTGAAAAAACTGAAGAATTTCCTCACGATTCTCGCTGGCCTGCGGAATAGACACATCCCGTCTATAGAGATTAAGAATTCTGGCTAACCAGAAACTATCCTCCCCCTTCTCCTGTGAGAAAAAAAACCGTATCACTCCCAAAGTGGCAAGGCCACCCAAGGCTGCCCCAATTCCTATCCACAATACAAGTGACATGGAATTACTTAATCTGACTCAAATCATCAACAATCTGGAAAAACTCATTTAAGCGAAAGGTAATAAAGAGGTCTTTGATATCCTTGTTGAGACCTGTGACGTAGAGTTTGCCCCCCATATCATCAAGTCTCTTGTAGGCTAAGAGAAGTTTACCAATGCCACTACTCCCAATAAACACCATATCAGTAAAATCTATAATGATCTCCTTTTTCCCGCTATCTATGAGGTTGGTCAACACCTCTTTGAACTCCCTGGCATCAGGATCCGTCACCAGGTTTTCTTTGATCTTCAAAAGTGTTTTGCCATTGTACTCAGAAAGTTCATACTTCATACAACTCCTCCTCTCTGTGGCTGAGATATTATACACCCTTTTTTTACTTCTTGCAATCTTTTTTACTCTCCTTTTTGATGAAGAGAGGTTAAAATTTGCTTGGCATACTGAAGATATCCATAGGTTTTGAGATACGCCTCTTTCATCTGATCTACCCGCTTCGCCATAATCATAATCATCCTCATCGCAAACTGGGGATGAATCTCCACATAATCAGCTAGCATTTCTTTACTGGAAATAGGATACACCTCTACCGGAGTGAGAGCCACCACACTGGCATTTCTTGGCTGATCAAGAAGAAGGGCTGTCTCACCAAAAAAGTCCTTTGGCCCTAATTCCGCCAGTGAGACTACCTCGCCGGAAGCTGGATCTTTTGCCTCCACTCGCACCCTCCCCTCCATAATGATATACATCGTTTTGTCCGTATCCTCTTCCCGAATAATATACTGCCCCGCTTCATATTTCTTCGTTGGTATCATAGGTGCCTCCCTTAGTGGTTTTATGAGTGTATATTATTATAGCACAGGAAAGAAAAAAAATATAGTAAGAGACCCTTGCACGGGTGTTTTCTTCCC
>FQKF010029235.1_pt1 | contig 18848 bp, 13 predicted proteins | sample 1504521 | NCBI WGS metagenome assembly FQKF01 (sample SAMEA4475357, study PRJEB15587) | soil metagenome | biome: Soil; feature: Field | place: India | collected 2015-03-11 | depth 0 m
AAACGCACTCACGGCCACATATTGGCAGTTCACCACATTTACCTGGATTTCACGGTAGTGTGTATTGATCAGCTGATTATTTCGGTATTCTTCCACACAAACTTTCAGAACATATTGTCCGTTTACGGTGGGTTTTCCGGTCATATATCCGGTATTGGGGTTAATTTGGATGGCGGGGTTGGAGGCGATGGGATAGGTTCCGGAATAGGGAGTTGCATAATTGAGCAAGCCGTAAGGAGGGGGAGGCACCGTTGCGGCACACAGGGACGGAGGGTTAATACACCCCGGGCTGTTGGAAGGATTATATGAATTGTTAGTTGCAATAGGACAGCAGGGGTCCAAACCGTTAAAAGCGGGGCATAAGCTGTACTTCAAAACATCACCGTCAGGGTCTGTTGCATTTTGAAAAAAAGCCAATTCGTTTCCGTTACAAATAAAAATGGGAGGGTACTGAGAAAACCGGGGCGAACTGTTTACGGCGGCTTTTTCCGGACCGGGAATGTGATTCATGTAGGTGGCTCCGGCATCCTGAGGCATGATGATATTATTGATGGTGTTGTTACGGCAGCACCGCTGATATACCAAATAATAACCGCCCGTAACAGGGGGAAGGGTAACGGTAACCGTATAAACCCCTTCTTCCACGCAAATGCCACCCGGGGGGATGATGCACGGATTGTTGATGGAGGGCGGAATAGGGTTGACAACGGGCAACCCCATGTTTATGGAGGAATGCAAGGTTCCGTTTGCCAAAAAAACAAACACATAGCACGAGGTGTTGGCAACCAGACCGTCGAATCCGGTGGTCCCCGGCTTACAGTCGCGAAAAACTTTTAGTGTAATGCGGTACTGGGAATTTCCGAGGTAATCATAAATCAGTTCCCCTCCTACGATATGTGTTGCATAGGATTTTATTCCAAATAAAATGGATAAGAAAAAAAATATTTTGCCTGCGATTTTCAGGATTAGGTAACAAATTTAATAAAATCCGCGAAAGTAAAGATGTTAAGAATTATCAGGGTTTTAAAATCCAGGCCGTAGAAAATTCACGACGAATTTTTTCAAGTTCGACTTCGGCCAATTCCGCAGTGGGGGCGCTGGAAGCAGCAACCATCTGTAACCCCTTGGGGCTTGTTCCGGCCAGAGTGGCATTATATCCCATGGACTTTAATTTTTTTAGAAATTTTAAGGCATTTTCAGGTAGTGAAAAGGAACCGGTTATAATGTAGTAATAATCGCCCGGATGAGGAACATTTGAAGAACCGTGCGGCTTAAACAGAGGTGCTCCCGAATGGTTATCGGATGAAATGTCCGGCATTTTGTTAGCCGTTGAATGAGCCACCAGGAAATCCATTCCGCGGACATTAATGGTTGTAAGGCCTTTTTCATCAAAAAGGAAGGCGGGAGAAGGATATGAAAATATTTTAATTTTTGATTCCGGAATTGTGTTTTCGAATGGCCGATAACGGGTGATGTTATCATCTGAAGTGAGCACAGATGCCAGATAAATTTGCTGACGATTCCATTCCTTTTTGTTTAAAAACCAAGAAAACAGAACTAAAAGAAAAACCAATAAAATGAGTGCTGCCGCACGCATTAATGGAATCCAACGTGTTTTCCGGGCTACGTTAGTCGGTTCGTTATTTAAAGAATTGCTTTTATTTTCTTCAGGATTCTTATTTTTTTCGTTAAGATGAAGGGCTGAAGCGGTACTGTTTGGATTTAAAGTTAACGTATTCGGGTTAGATTGAGTTTTTAATTCTATAAGAAAAATACTTTTCTTACCGATATCTTCGGGATGAACCAGTTCAGACAACAGGTAAAAGTGGTTGGCTTCGTCCGATACAACGGTTCCTATACCCGGCAAGCGAACTTCCTTTTTCCATTCAAGCCAACGGCGTAGATGTCCGGTATTTTGCTGAATACAGGCTTTAGCTTCATTTTCGTTCAGCCCCGTAAGTTTAATGAAAAACGGAAGCAAAAAGGGGTCGGGTCGTGAAATGCCCGGGTTGAATCGGGCTTCGGTTCTGGGTGGGATTAATGCGTGCGTGGAGGAAATTATTTTTGCCGGTGTTTTAAATAAATAAAACGTTCCGAAATCTTCCAATGAACAATATCCTTTTTCGATCAAAACATATCGAATGGTGTCATAAAAATGTTTTTCGACTATGTTGTTCATTTAGCCGTAAAGTTATGAAAATTGACGTATTTTAGCGAATTGTTTTTTAAAATGAAATTATTTAAAGACATTCAAGGGCCAAGGAGAGTTTTTTTAAACTTGGCTATGGTTCTGTGTTTGTCTTTTACATCGTTTTCAACAGATCCGACAACAAACCCTTTTGAAATTTTAAAGGACTGTTTGGAAAAAATTGATGAAATCAAGGGCTTGAAATATCACTTAAAAATTGTAGAACGTAGTAAAAATGGAGGATACAATAACTACGAAAGCATGGTTAAAATTCAAAAAAAACCCAGAAAAATTTATATATACATCAAAGGAATAGAGGTGCTTTGGGTTGAAGGTTGGAATAAGAATAAAGCCCTGGTTAAGCCCAACAGTTTTCCTTATATGAATTTAAACTTAGATCCTTTGGGCGATTTGATGCGACAAGACCAGCATCATACGCTTTATGAAATGGGATACGACTATTTTGCGGAAATTATTCGACACAACATTGATAAATTGAGACACAAAGAAGGAAGCGTTGTTTATGAAGGAATAGTCAAAAAAAATCACAGAAATTGTTATAAGGTAACTATTTACAACAATGAATTCGACTATATTCCATACATTGTAAAAGATGATGAAAGCATAACTTCCATTGCCCGAAAACATTATGTGTCGGAATATTTGATTTTGGAAAAAAACAAAAAATTCAAGGACTACTTTGACAAACTAAAAAAGGGCGAAATTATTTACATCCCTAATTCCTATTGTAAAAAAGTTGAAATTTACATAGATACTTTTTATAAAATTCCTCTTTCCATAAGGGTGGAAGACGATAAAGGGCTTTTTGAGGAGTATAATTACTTCTTCGTTATTATTAATCCTGAATTTGAGAAGGATGAATTCACCAAAAATTACAAGGATTACAAATTTTGATCATCTTGTTTTGTTTGAACGAATGTAAAGTAATGTCAATTAAAAATAACTCATGAAAAATTAAGTAAATTCGATTTAAAGTTGCTGATAAAAGAACGGTTTAGGTTGTAGGAGATAAAAATAAAGGAATTACTTTTTAACGAATTCACCCATTTTATTATCGTAATTCAGGAAGTAACCGCCTTTAGGAAGATTTGAAACATCAATTTTGGAACCGAAGCCCTTTTTAACAATGTTGCCGTATTGGTCATAAATTTCATACATGGTTTCGGCAGGTTTGCCTTTTGCTTCAAATGTGATTTCCTTGGTGGCTTTAGCAGGTCCGAAAGTTACTTCGGGTAAATCGCTGACGAATTCTACCGCTTTGCTGACACGGGGTTGACCGGTGTAATCGGTTTGGCGAACGCGCACCATATTTTTACCGCTATGCGGAGTGATTTTAAAGGAGTAATCATTGGTCGTCGGGGTTCCGATACCTTCAACTTCACCTACTTTTACCCATTTGTTCCAGCGAAATTGTTCAATGGCGTAGGTAAGCTTACCGGTTTCGGATTTAGTGGAAAATTTAAAATTTCCTTCATTATCGATAGTCATGGATACCACTTCAAACGTGCTTTTGGGCTTAAGTACTTCCGGGTTTAAAACTTTTGGTTTACAGTCTTCTTTATGAAAAATTTTAATTTCAATTTTATCTCCGATATTGAGTTTCCAGGGCTTTAAGTCAATTTCAAATGCACTTGAGTTGGTTTCATCAGTAGTAATGTTGCCGTTAACTTTTACTTCCGTTACACAAAAACCTACCCCATTGGCTCCAAAGGGATTTTGAACATATAAGTTTTTGCCTTGATAGTTACCTTCAAGAATGATGACTCCCTGTGCATTTATTCTTCCTAAAAAAACCGTGCAAAGCACAATGGCAGAGATAATTTTTTTCATCCGTTTATTATTAAGTGCAATATTAAAGGGTTATTTTGAAATAACCAAATTTTTTAAAACAGGCCTGAAATTAAATTTAAGTTAAGTATTTTTGTATTGAATATGAAAGTTTTTAGACTAAAAGTAAAATGTTCTGCACTTCTATTATTATTAATTATTGTTTTTTTTAATTCGTGCACCGACGGTACCGGCTTCTTCGGTAATAAATTAAAAAAATTTGAAGGAGGGAATAAGGTGTTACGGGTTTGTCAGGCTTTTCCGGTTAAAAGTTTAGACTTCAGGCAAATTACCGCCATTTCTGATGCCAATATTACTAGTTTACACACCGATTGTCTATTTCAAACAGACCCTCAAACATTTTCCGTTATTCCACATTTGGTCGAAAAATACGAGGTAAACGAAAAAGAAAAAACTTTGAAATTAGAATTAAAAAAGGGGGTATATTTTCATTATTATGAGGAGACGGGAACTGAGCCCGTCGAATTAACAGCCGAAGACGTGAAGTTTTCTTTTGATTTGTTATGTACGAATGAAGACGGTAATGTCCAGTATGCCGTAATAGCCAAAGACAGAATATTCGGCGCTAAAGAGGCATATGAAGAATCGGGAAAGAACGGAGGAAAACTTGCGGACGTTAAAGGCATTAAGATATTGGACAAATACACTTTGGAATTCAAGTTATTAAACTCACCTTATTCTTTTATGGAAATTTTATCTTACCCCGGGGCATCCATCATCAGTAAATACTACTATAATTCAATAAAAAAGCAGGTTGGCACAGGGCCTTTTATACCGGTCTTTAAGGATGATTATTCCCAATCCATACATTTTTATAAAAACGTTAACTATTTTAAAAAAGACAAAAAGGGCAATCCGCTTCCCTACCTTGACAGCGTTGTGAATTATTTTGTGAACAATTCGGAAGACGCCTGGCTGGGTTTTGAGAGCGGTAAATTTGACATTATAACCTACTTTCCTGCCAACAAGTTGAAGAAAATCGTTGAAGAAAATATTACATCTTTTAAAACGGTTCCTCCGAAGTATGTGGTTCAAAGAAACATGGGTTTTCAAATTGATTATTTGAGCTTTAATGTGCATAAATATCCCTTTAATCAATTAAAAATTCGAAAGGCCATAGCACATGCCATTAATAAAGATGTATTAATAGAAAAAGCACTATATGGCCAGGCCTATGGCCCGGCTGAACATGGTTTTGTTCCTCCTGTATTTAAAAATTATCACACCGACAGTGTGGCCGGAATCCCCTTCAACCCGACCGAGGCCCAAAAATTATTAAATGAGGCGGGTATAAAGGACGGATCTTCTTTAGGAGAGCTAACCATGTATGTTGGTAATAATTTTAGTATCAACAGTTTGGTGGCTGCCGAAATTCAAAGGCAATTAAAAGAAAATCTTAATATTAATATAACTTTTGAATCTTTGGAACCGCATTTAAAATTATTGCTACAATCTCAGGGGATTGGCCACATGTATAAAGACGGTTGGGTGGCCGATTATCCCAATCCGGAATCATTTATTACCTGTTTTTACAGTAAATTTATTCCCCAAGATACTCTTGCATTTTCCTATCCGAATTTTACCAGGTACAGAAATCCGGTTTTTGATGAATACTATGAAAAAGGTCGGGATGTGGCTGACCCTAAGCTGTCCATGTATTACTTTAAAAAAGCAGATGAAACTCTTGTTAATGATGTTGCGGGTATCCCTTTATGGTATAATAATGATTACATTTTACTTAAATCCAATTTAAAAAATTTAAATATTTCTCCGCTGAAAATTTATAATTTTTCGCAAATAGACAAGGAATAAACAAGAAAGGTTTCTTTCTCCGAAAAATACAAAATCATTTATTTTGCATCTGCTATAAAATTTTATGTATAAACCTCTTTTTACCATTAAAGAAATTTTATCAATCCAACCCAAGAATCAAACTTTAACCATCAAAGGTTGGGTCAGGACATTCAGAAATAATCAGTTTATTTCCATGAATGACGGAACTTGCCCCGAAAATTTACAAGTTGTGTTGGAGCTGGGAAAATTTGAAGACGGCATTTTAAAAAAAATAAATACAGGCGCCTGCCTCAGTATCACCGGAAAGTTGGTCCCGTCTCCTGCAAAAGGACAAGCAGTGGAACTTTTAGCTCAAACCATTGAAATTTTAGGCGAATGCGATCCTGAAAAATATCCCCTTCAACCCAAAAAACATTCCCTGGAATTTTTGCGTGAAATCGGGCATTTAAGAATGCGGACGCAAACCTTTGGCGCTGTATTCAGGGTTCGTAATACTGCAGCATTTGCCATACATGAATTCTTTCAAAAAAAAGATTTTTTGTATATTCATACTCCCGTCATTACGGCCAGTGATGCCGAGGGTGCCGGAGAAATGTTCAGGGTTACCACACTGGACCTCAATAATGTTCCAAAAACCGGGAGCGGAGAGGTGGATTATTCTAAGGATTTTTTCCATCGTTCGGCTAACCTGACGGTTTCCGGTCAACTGGAGGGTGAATTGGCCGCCATGGCTTTTTCAAAAATTTATACTTTCGGCCCCACGTTTCGTGCCGAAAATTCCAATACTACACGCCATTTGGCCGAATTTTGGATGATTGAACCTGAAATGGCATTTTATGATCTGGAGGATAACATGAATTTGGCCGAAGAAATGCTGAAGTATGTTATTTCCGAATGCCTGAAAAAGAACACGACCGATTTGGAGTTTCTGAATAAACGCTGGGAGGATGAAGAAAAGCAAAAACCCCAGCAAGAAAGATTTCCGTTGAATTTAATGCAACGGCTTCAATTTGTGCTTGAGCATCCGTTTGAAAGGTTGACCTACACCGAAGCCATTGAAATCCTTAAAAATTCCAACTATAATAAAAAGAAAAAATTTAAATATCCGGTTGAAAGTTGGGGTATTGATTTGCAAAGTGAACATGAGCGGTACCTGGTGGAAAAACACTTCCAAAAGCCCGTTATTCTTATCGATTACCCCAAAGACATCAAAGCATTTTACATGCGATTGAATGATGACGGAAAGACCGTAAGGGCTATGGACATCCTGTTTCCGGGTATTGGAGAAATTGTGGGCGGAAGTCAACGTGAAGAGCGTCTTGATTTTTTAACGCAACGTATGAGAGAAATGAAGATACCGGAAAAGGAATTGTGGTGGTATTTAGACACCCGTAGATTTGGAACCTGCCCGCATGCGGGCTTTGGTTTGGGTTTTGAACGCATGGTTCAATTCATAACCGGTATGGGTAATATTCGTGATGTGATTCCTTTCCCCCGTTATCCGGGACATGTGGAATTTTAAAAAAGATTTTCATTTTTTTATTTTTAACTTTTTATAAATACTCTTTTATACTGTTTGGAAGATTTTTTTTCTGAGGAATACTATTTTTATACTATTTATTAACTTCGTAAAAATTTCTTTATGGAAAATGTATTGCGTGTTCTGGATTTACTTAAAAGGTTAAAAGTCCTTCCAAACAATCCTTCGTTTTTGAATAAAAAAACCAAAAACGGTTGGGTATCATTTTCTACCAGACAATTTTTAGAGTGTGTCGATGCTTTTTCAGCTTTTTTATTAGACAGTGGTTTAAATCCCGGAGATAAGGTTTCAGTTTTGTCGGCGAATAAACCCGAATGGCTTATTCTTGATTTTGCCTGCCAGCAGGCGGGAATTATTCTTGTCCCTCTTTTTCCTTCCGTATCGGCCAAAGATTTTACCTATATTGTTCATCATGCGGAAAGCCGTGCTCTGTTCTTGGGTGATGCGAAATTGTTTGAAAAATATGCTCCGTTGTTTACAAACAATTCAAACGAAAAAAAAATTTATTTACTCGACGGCGATTACCCCGGCATCTTCAATTTTCAGAAGATAATAGAACACGGTCGGGCTGCTTTACCAAAGTATTCGGATAAAATAGAAAGCATCCGTGATACAATCAAACCCGACGGTCTGATGTGTATTCTATACACCAGCGGAACATCTGGCGACCCTAAAGGCATAATGCTTTCGCAAGGCAATGTGGCTTCCAACATCATGGCCTGCAGGTGGATAGTTCCTTTTAAACCGGAGTGGAAGGCGCTGAGTTTTTTGCCCTTGAATCATGTGTATGAGCATACGGTGAACATGATATACATGTATCACAATATTTCCATCTACTATCTGGAACAATTGGAAGCCATCGGAGATACGGCGCGCGAAATTAAACCCGATTTGTTTGTGGCCGTTCCACGGATATTCGAGAGGGTGTATGAACGCATTTCCGGTGCCGGAGAAAAATTGAGCGGACTCAAAAGAAAATTATTTTATGCAGCCCTTCATCATGCCGAACAATTTAAAGGAGAAGGAGAAAACACTTTTATGTATGAATTAAAAAGAAAAATATTTGATAAGCTCATTTATTCCAAATGGCGGGGGGCCATTGGCGGGAACGTGAAATATTTAATCAGCGGAGGAGCCGCGTTGAATCCGAAACTCGAACGCGCCTTCACCTGTGCCGGCATTAAAATTCTGCAAGGTTACGGATTAACGGAAACCAGCCCCATCATCTCGGTAAATCTTCCCGGCAAGGGAAATACCAAATTCGGAACCGTCGGACCCGTTATTGAAGGATGTACCGTTAAAATTTCCCCGGATGACGGGGAAATCTTAATGAAGGGGCCGGGGCTTATGTTGGGATATTACAAAAACGAAGCAGCCACGCATGAAGCCATCGATTCCGAAGGATGGTTTCATACGGGGGATGTGGGTGAGTGGGTCGATGGAAAATTTCTGAAAATTACTGATAGAAAAAAAGAAATTTTTAAAACATCGGCCGGAAAGTATATTGCTCCGGCTGCCATTGAAAATAAAATTAAAGAATGTCCGTTTGTGGAAAACTGCATGGTGGTGGGCGAGTATCAAAAGTTTGCTTCGGCCATTATTGTCCCCAACATATCCAATTTTAAGGAATATTGTTCCAAAAACAATCTGGAGCCCACGGATGAACGTTTGAACGAACTCATCCAAAATCATATCAAAAAAATCAATCAATCGTTGGCCGATTTTGAAAAACTCAAACGGTGCCGGGTGGTTAAAGATAATTGGGGAATCGATACAGGAGAGCTGACTCCAAAATTAAGCCTGAAAAGAAGAGTGCTAAAAGAAAAGTATGCCGGCCTGATTAATGAAATTTATAACTAACCGGAGGTTTAATTCACCCTTACCTGATAGGGCCACCAGGCCCAAATACCTTTCTGTTCTTTTTTAATCATTCCAAACGTTTTGTAGGCATCTTTTAATTCTCTGTTATTCATGAGCTTAATAATAACAGACGCATCATCCTGTGAAGTTTGATTACCCAAAAATTTTGTCCAAATGCTTTTATATTCCGGGTATTCGATTAAATTAAATTGCTTCGTATTGGCAAGTTTGGCTGCCTCTTCCACGGCTTCTTTTATTCCACCGAATGCATCCACAAGGCCAATGTTTTTTCCTTCCATTCCGCTCCAAACCCTTCCCTGTCCGATGCTGTCTACTTGCGATTTAGAAATATTCCTGCCTTCCGACACGCGGGTTATAAACACATCATATACATTCTCTACCGAGGCCTGAATGAACGCTTTTTCTTTATCAGTATAGTTCCTGTAAATCCCGCCCAAATCACTGAATCTATTGGTATTAACGGTGTCGGTATAAATACCGGCTTTATCTTTCAGTAATTTTGATACATTCGGAATCATACCAAATACGCCAATGGAACCCGTAATGGTGTTTTTTTGTGCAAATATTTTGTTGGCTGCACAGCTGATATAATATCCTCCGCTGGCCGCATAGTCGCCCATGCTGACCACTATGGGTTTTTTCTTTTTGGCACGCACGATTTCCCTCCATATTACATCGCTGGCCAATGCACTTCCGCCGGGGGAGTTAACCCGCAGAACAATGGCTTTTACTTTTTCGTTTTCGGCCGCTTTGCGGATGTATTTGACAAGACCTTCACTGCCGATGGTTTCGTTATCGCCCTCCCCGCCTTCTATTCCACCGACAGCATAAATGACGGCAATTTTTTCGGACGAAGGTTTTTTATCCGGATTTATCCACGATTGAACGGAATTTCTGGTCAGATAATGAATTTTTTCATTATCTTTTAATTTGAGGAATGTGCGGATTTCATTTTCCGCTTCATCCCAATACGTTAAGTCATCAACCAACCCTTTTTTGAGAGCATCTACAGGATTCTTAACGGAAAGATGGTTGGCCATTTGTTGTAATGAATCAACAGGAATTTTCCTGGAAGATGAAATGTCGTCTAACATGTTTTTCCAAATGGCATTTAAAAACGATTCATATTGCCTGCGGTTTTCATCGCTCATTTTATCAAGGATGAAAGGTTCTACGGCGCTTTTGAATTTCCCGTGCCGAAAAACCTGAACTTCGATGCCCAGCTTTTCCAGCATTTCCCTGAAAAACATGATTTGTGCCGAAAGCCCGGTCCAACGAATGTCGCCCTGTGGATGTAAAAAAATCTTGTGGCAAGCGCTGGCCAGGTAATAGGAACCATGACCGTAATTTTCCGCATAAGCCCAAAGCGGTTTTTTGTCGGACGTATTTTTTCTGAATTCGGTCAGCATATACCGAAATTCTTCATGCGACGCCATACCCCCTTCAAGATTTTTAAAAATCAACAATATGCCTTTCACTTTTTCGTTTGCGGCTGCATTTTCTAAGCATTTTCTGATTTTATTCAGACCAATGGCACCTTTATTTTCAGAAAAAGAGAAGCCGGAGCCCAGGTTTTCCAATGGATTGTCATCAAACTCGCGTTCGGAAAGGGTGCCGTTCAATTCGATTTTTAAAATACCTTCTTTGGTGATTTCCGTTCCGACTTCATCATCGGCATCTCCTTTTATGCTCTCTTCCAGGCCTTTAATAGCAAAAATCATCACCAAAAACATCAATCCAAATGTCAGTAACACTCCAAGACAGGAACCGAAAAAAGCACCGAAAAAATTTTTCATGTCTACATCAATTTTGTTCCACAAAAATATAACCTTTGTGTTAATGAAACATTTCGTGTATTACATTGGAATTGGAACCAACCGGGGCTTCAGGCACGATAATATTTTAAAGGCAGTTTATGAACTCCAGAAATACACACCCGAAAAAATCCGTTTATCCTCCATATATACCTCTAAACCCGTTGGTTTTCGTTCGGGAAATGATTTTTTAAATGCAGTGATGGAGTTTAAAGCATCCAAAAGTCCCTTAAAAGTTTTAGAAATTTTAAGAAAAATTGAAAAGCTAATCCACCCGCAGAATCAAAAAAGAAAATCCGACAACACGTATTCCGACCGTTACCTTGATTTGGATATTCTTTATTATGACGGACCGGTAATTTTATCGGATGAATTGATGGTGCCTCATCCGCGGCTCCTCGAGAGAAATTTTGCCTTGGTTCCTTTATTGGAGCTTAACCCGAATCTTATTCATCCCTTAACCAGCATGCCTTTGAAAAACTTTGTTGATAAGAGAAGCAAACTTATCAAGTGGAAAGACAAAAATCAAAAACTTATTTGTATTGAGGGCAACATTGGGGCGGGAAAAACCACGCTTTTAAAAAAATTTTCTTCGAAAAAAACAAAAAAAATATACGAATCCTTTAATGAAAATCCTTGGCTGGGAAGGTTTTACGAAAATCCTGAAAAATATGCTTTAAAAACCGAAATGTGGTTTTTAAAAAACAGATGTCATGAATGGCGTAAGTTTTATCCCTCAAACTATAAGCTCATTATTTCCGATTATTTGTATTTAAAAACAAAAGTGTTTGCCAAGATTAATTTGAAAAAATTAAAGGATATTCGGATTTTTTCCGATGCATTTGAAAAAACATTATTTTCCGTTCCTCAGCCCGATGCTGTTATTTATATCCATGCGCCTTTAAGTGCATTAAAAAAAAACATTTTACAAAGAAACAGGAATTATGAAAACGCCATATACACTTCATATTTGAAAAACATCCATCAGGCATACCATGAACTTTTTCGTGAATATCCTCATTTAAATATCATTCGTGTTAAATCATCCGAAGAAGCTGAAGAAAAACTGAACAATTTGCTAACTTTACGGTAGCGAATGAAGGGGTTTTGTATAGCTTTACTGTTGTTCATTTTGATTCGTTGGCCTTTTGCGCAGAATATTCTTATTGGCCATTTAAAACATGCTGAAGTGCCGGTCAATCAGGTGAGTATAGAAATTATTCCGGAAAAGGGTTCGCCTTTTCGTCAATTCACAGCCGACAAATCCGATTTTCAAATAACCTTGCCGTTCCAAAACACTTATACCATAAATTTTCTTCATCCGGAATATCATAAAACTTACATATGGGTAAATACAAATGTTCCTGAAGATAAAAAGAGCTACAGAATGATAACGGAATTTGAGGTTTTATTGTATAATAAAAATGACGAGGATGTTAATAAAGAAGTTTTTAATGAACCGTCTCAGAAATTTCAATTTAACGGAGTTAACAAAATAGTGAATGACACGGCTTGGTTGCGGAATTATTATGCCCGTTTGGTACGCACGAATGTATTGCATCAAATCGAATATAACCCCGGTGCGGCTAAAATCCCGGTAAATGTGTGTGCCTTATTTTATTTGGAGAACATGAATGCCATTCCGCTTGTTTTGGAAGAGGTTCATCTTTTGGACAAACAAAACCAAATTGTAAAAAGAACAAGAACAAATCGGTTCGGACAATTAATCTTAACCGGAATTTATGCCGACCAATTAAATGAAATAAGACTGTTAACTAAAAAAAACCAAACGGGAGGAAAAGATATTTATATCCGCAACAACGACTCTACTTTTCTCAAAAAGACAGTATCTGACCGTGATGGTATTTATGTTTGGAAATTATCCGGCGAAGAGTGGAAAAAGCTTTTATGCAATCAGCCGGAATATTATATCGGAGGAAAATTGATATTAACAACAAAGAAAAGTAAGGATTTTTATTCTGAGAGAAATGTTTATTTGTGTAATCAGTTTAACACCGTTATTAAAACCACAAAAACTAACCGATTGGGCATGTTTGCTTTCGAGGACGTAAAGCCCGACCAAACGTATTTCATCGGTGTTGACACTAACGGAATTCAAAGAACCGACCGGCTGGATTTGCTGAATAAAGAAGATCGATTCGTTGGAAGAATTGACTCTCTTGCCGGAAAAAGATATATACACAGGATTGTAACTGACGGAAACGACAAACATCAAATGTTACTCCTTTCGGAAAAAGACCTCAGAATGGATATCAATGCCAAAATCTATCAGAAATCACCGGGCCAGCCCCTGGACGCCAAAGTTACCGTGATGAACGAAAAATACAAACCCATCGACAGCGTAAAAGTCAACAATATCGGTGATTTTACTTTTAAATACCTGCCTTTTATTAAGCGTTTTTATCTGGAATTCGAACCCGAAAACGAAATCACTTTTGACCAACTTTCTCAGTTGCTGCTTTACGGCAAAGAGGGGGAATTTATCAAGGCCTTTACAAATTTAAAAGGAAAAAAATTTGTTTATAAACCTATTTCACCGGAAATTTCGAAAATGCGTGATGTCAATATGGAAGACCCATGGCTGGAATTGTCACTAGGGAACAATCAAACGAAATTTGCACAAAATCAAAACCCTGTCATAACAGAAAAAATACTTTTTGAATTTAATAAATATGAAATTCAGGAGTCATCCAAAGACATATTGGATAAAATTGCTTTTGTATTGAAAGAAAACCTTGACTATCAGTTAATTATCTCCGCCTTTACGGATTGCATAGGAAATGCCAGAGATAATCTCGAATTAAGCATCAAACGTGCCGAGGCCGTTAAGCAATATCTTGTTAAGAAAGGCATTCAGGCTTCACGTTTGCAAACCAAAGGGTTCGGAGAAGGCATACCTTTAAATCATTGCGTGGACGGTGTAAATTGTTCTGAAATGGAGCACGCCGTAAATCGAAGAGTTGAATTTACCATTATAACCAATAAATAAATTTTTTTGATGAAAACATTTGAATCCTGGGAAGAAATAGAACCGAATATTAGCCAATTAATGGAAAGGCCATTAAGTTCGACCAACGAAAGAAGAAATTGGCTTTTAGACAAAAATCATTTACTGCAGGAAATTTCAGAAGACGCCGGATGGCGTTATATCAATATGACCTGCGATACGGCTTCTGAAGTTAAAAAGGAACGGTACTTGAAATTCGTACGTGAAATTGAACCCCGGCTCACTGAGGCGGAATTTGAGCTCCTGAAAAAATATGTATCGGCCCCCGATCCTGAAAATTGCGATTTACAGGGTTCGGATGTTTTTGTAAAATTGATGAAAAAAAGTTTGGATCTGTTCCGAAAAGAGAACATCCCCATTAAAACCCAATTACAGGAACTTGCACAAAGATACAGTGAAATCAGCGGGGCTCAGTCGGCCGAGTGGGAAGGCAGCGTTCAGCCCCTGCAAAAAATTGCCGTTCATTTGAAAAGCCCCGAACGAGAAAAAAGAAAGTCGGCCTGGCATGTGATTCAGGGACGAAAATTGAAAGACGAAAATGCTTTGAACTCGTTGCTCAATGAAATGATTGAGCTGCGGCATAGAATGGCATTGAATGCCGGATATTCCAATTACAGGGATTTCAAGCACGAAGAACTGGGACGACTGGATTATAAAGTCGAGGATTGTTATCGATTTCATGATGCTGTCGAAAAAAGTGTGGTGCCTTTGTTCAGAAAACTGGAGGAGGATAAAATCAAAAAAATGAATTTGACAGGGGATTATAAACCCTGGGATACGCAGGCCGATGAATTTGGTAAGGAGCCCGCTCGTCCGTTTTCGGACGGAAACGACCTCTATCAAAAAACCCTGGAATGTCTTAGACAAACCGATTCTTATTTTGCGGATTGTTTGAAAAAAATGCACGATGCCGGACGTTTGGATTTGGAAAGCCGCTTAGGTAAGGCCCCGGGGGGATATCAGTATCCGCTTTATGCTTCCCGCATTCCGTTTATTTTCATGAATGCAGCCGGCACCGTTCGTGATGTGGTAACACTTCTGCACGAAAGCGGACACGCCGTTCATTCTTTTTTATCGGGAAATTGGCCGCTGATGGAACAAATTTCCGTTCCGTCGGAAATGGCCGAACTGGCCAGCATGTCGATGGAGCTGATTACCATGGATCACTGGGATGTTTTTTTTAATGACGAGTCGGAGTTAAGACGTGCTAAAAAAGAGCATCTGAGGGATATTATTTCTACTTTGCCCTGGATTGCCACCATTGATGCCTTTCAGCATTTTCTATACATATACCCTAATCATACGATTTCCGATCGATATGCGGAGTGGAAAAATTTATTTTCCCGTTTTGGTAATACACACGTTGATTATACCGGATTGGAGCATTATTTTAACATACGCTGGCAAAGTCAGCTTCATATTTTTGAAGTGCCGTTTTATTACATTGAATATGGAATTGCCCAATTAGGCGCAATCGCTGTTTGGAGAAATTACAGGAAAAATCCAAAAAACGCATTAGACGCCTATAAAAAAGCACTTTCCTTGGGATATACTAAAAGTTTACCTGAATTATATCAAACTGCCGATATCCGCTTCGACTTTTCCCGGAATTATATATCGGAACTTATGGAGTTTGTGTTGGATGAGTACCACAAACTTTGTTAAACCCGGGTTTTGTAAACAAACAAAGCTCGATATACACTCTTTTGTTTTAAGGCTGATTTGTTCGAATTTCCTAAACTTGCATTACGGTGAAGGAGGTTGATAAAAAGAAATCAAAATGGCGATGGCCTTATCGTTTGGTACTGTTGAATGAAATCAGCCTGGGCGAGGTGTTTTCTATACGTCTCACACCCTTAAACTTTCTGATTTTTATCACGGGAATTACTGTTTTTATGAGCACGTTGCTGACAAGCGTTATAGCATTTACACCCCTAAGAGAACTTATACCCGGATACGGAACGGAAGAAGAACGTTTGCAAATTCGACGTCTTTCTCAAAAAACCGATTCACTAGAAAAAATTATTTATTTTAATGACTCCATACTTTCCGTCATGAAAAATGTCATCACCGGTAATATTTATGCCGTGAAATCGGAAAAACCTGTAGAATTAGGTCAAAAAAAATTTGATGAAAAAGAAAACGAATTCAAGTTTGCCTCTGATTTTGATAAAGAATTGGAGGATTTGAAAAAAAAGGGCATCTCATCTCCTTCAAAGTCCGCAATTACTCTGACACGCTATTTATTCCCCTCGTTGGACAATGATATAAAGGCCTATGTCGATTCCCTTCAACGTCTTTGCCTTGAATCTAAAAAGGAAATGCATGTAATTAGTCCGATAGATGGAAAAATAATACCTGCTGCCGGTAAAGAAAACATTATTATCATTTTGGGCAAAGAAAATGAACAAGTCATTATAGAAGGTCTTCATATAATATCCGCTGACAAAGAAATGCAAGTTAGCAAGGGTGAATATTTAGGCAGTTCCTCAGGAAAAGTTTATATCCGTTTCTACGACAACGGCAGAAGAATAAATCCTGACGAAATTTTTTAAATTTGCCGACCCAACCTGCTTGAAAACACTTCATCTTTATTTAAAATATTTTAGTTTTTCTATACTCTTATATCTGAAATCTCAGGAAGCCGATTCGGTTCAGTGTCGAAAATGGGAATGGAAAGCCGGTTTTTCTTCCGGACTACTAGCCCAACACAGGGCTGTTTTAAATCAGTTGATAAAAGGGTATCCGAAGTCGGCAGAGTTGGATTTGCTCATCAGAACAAACGGAGAAAAATATTGGCATTACGAAAACAATCAGCCCTGGATCGGCATTCACGCTTCTTTAACCGGCTATGCCAATCCGCAACGATTGGGTTATGCAATCGCCCTGGCACCTTTTGCCGAAATTCCGCTGAGGGAAAAACGTACTACCCTTTATTTGAGAATTTGTTGGGGGGCTGCCTGGCTGACTAAAAAATTTGATGTTTATGAAAATCAAAAGAACATTGCCATTGGAAGCCACTTGAATCACTACATTCAGTTTCGTTGGTTTTGGAAAATACCTTTGAACAAAAACCTTTGTTTCGAACCCGGATTCATGGCCATGCACGTGAGTAATGCACGTTTTCAATCACCGAACTTAGGATTAAATATAGTGGCCGTTCAAACGCTTTTACATTTTTCCAAAAACAGTTCATTCATACCGATGCAAAAACCGGCTGCTGTTCTCTTTTTCAGAAATGAAATCGCTTTGATTCAAACTTTTGGCTGGAACGACTATGAAGTTTATGGAAAAAAATTATTGTCGTCGGGTACGCAATTCCAATATCATTTTCTAAATAAACCTAAACATAGATTTATGGCCGGTGTGGATTTTTATTATGATCAGAATTATTTGCAAAATGTTGCATACTATGCAAGCGTTCCTAATTCTTTCTTGGCGCGCTATCGCTTCGGCCCGAAAATCGGGTATGCATATAACATCGGAAAAATTTCATTTCCGGTGGAAATGGGAATTTACATCTATCAAATCACCCGTCCCGACGGATTGTTTTTCCATCGCATCGGCATGCGCTATTATCATTCATCGGGTGTAATACTGAATGCTACGCTCCGTTCGCATTTTGCCGTTGCCTATTGCTTTGAGTTGGGATTAGGATATAACATAAAGTGGAAAAAGAAGTGAAAAACAAAGGCTTATATATTATCGTTTGTTTGATATTATGGTCGTGTAATAAACCCGATTCACCGGATTGCTTCAAGCAGGCAGGGGCTTTTGCCGTTAAAGAAATAGACGTTAATGGTCCTGTCCGGGAAATTGTTGTACAATCACCTTTACAGGTGAATATTCGCTATGCTCCGGTTGAAAAAATTGAAATCAAAGGCCCTGAAAATCTAATAAAAAAAATTTCTTGTTACCATGTCAACAAAGCACTTTATATTAAAAATAACAATAAATGCAATTTTGTGCGCGGATATAAGCATAATGTAATTGTATGTGTATATACTCCTTACCTGGAATTTGTCAGAAACAATGCCGTTGGTGAAATTCGCATAGAGCCATCGGTAATCTCCGATACCTTAAGAATAGAAACGGAAGCCGGCGATATTGTTGTGAATTGTGATATGTACAAATTATCCGGAAGTTCACACGGTAACGGAAACATCTATTTTTATGGCTCTGCACAACAGGCATATATCTATTTATTCGGAACCTGCTTTCTGTATGCGGCTGATGGAATCATTAACGGATATGCTTATGTGGAACAAGTTTCTGTTGGAGACGCTTATCTGAACTTAAAGGACGGAAGCCTGTTAAATTACAAAATTTATAAAAAAGGAAATATTTTTTACAGAGGGAGCATTGCCATGGATGGAATCCGATATGGAAGCGGAAATTTGAAAAAATTTTAATTAAAAATAATTTGTAAATTTGACTAAAAAGCTTATGAGAAGTAAAAGTACATTTTGTGTGATTTTATTACTATTTGCAAAAACAGCATGGGCGCAACTCTCATTCATTAAAGCGCCGCCGTTTAACAACAGTACCACACAATTGCGGGCACCTAACGGAACGCAGGGGCATGCTGTTCTAAGGGGTTGCTTCATCATTCCTGCATCTGAGCTATCTGCTGCAGCCAGCCAAACCTTTTTAACCTTTGGCTTTAACCTCACGGCTCAAGGAGCGTCGGTGGCTTGTCCGGGTACCATTACGGTTTATTTCCAAAACACAACC
>FQKF010204448.1_pt1 | contig 18806 bp, 22 predicted proteins | sample 1504521 | NCBI WGS metagenome assembly FQKF01 (sample SAMEA4475357, study PRJEB15587) | soil metagenome | biome: Soil; feature: Field | place: India | collected 2015-03-11 | depth 0 m
AAGTGTTTAGATGAATATACTTTTCCAAATAATCTTTTATTTTATTATCCTTTAAGATATGCATATTTTCGAAAACTGGTAATGCAAGTATAACCTTTTGAAAGCTTTCCTCTCCAAAATCTCCCTTTAGAATAAAATTACCTTTATAGGCCTCCAAAGATTTCACCTCTGCTTTAATTAAACAAAGGGGATTCCTTACAATTTCTTCAATTAATCTACCCATTCCTCTTTCTGGATAACCTACACCAGTAAAGGGATAACCAAGAGAAAGTAAAAGAGTAAGAAAGTTCACTTCTGATATCCTACTCTGAGCAACAATTTTCACATGAGAATCCATAAAATCATAATAATCCCCATCTAATTCTGGAAAATACTCTTTTAATCCTATCTCAGCAGGAATAAGAAAGTGCCTAAAATATCTAAAAATGAGATTTTTCATATTTAAAAAGGTTCTGATAGGACCTTTTATTGAAGAAAAATTATGATAATAATCATGAGTTAAAACTCTAAAGGTGGTCTCATAAACTTTGTTCCAAAATTTATAATTTCCCCTGTTTGGAAAAATTCTATCTATTTCATCAATTGTTTTATGAAAACAGGAAAATCTTCTAATTATTCCCTTCGGAGTGTGTACAGTAATTGAGGGCTCAACAACCCTTATATTTTCCTTTATATTAAAGTTTGAAAGTATTTTTTTTACTGGAAAACCCTCATTTAATCCTGCAATTGTAGTTGCACCCACATTAAAAATAAAGCCTTCACGTGTAAAACTTCCTGAACAGCCTCCAAGACGATTGCTCTTTTCAAATAGAGTAACCTCATAGCCTTTTTTTGAAAGCAGTTCGGAGGTACAGGCACCAGCAATGCCCCCTCCGATAACTGCAATCTTATTCCTAAGATTTCTGGGCATAAACTACATACAGTGGGTCAGACAGCAGAGCGCAACCAAAATATTTATCATCATAGGGTCTCATAAACCCTCTTATTGAATAGGTTTTAAAATTCTTAAAACCACCAGTCCTTAATAATAGCTCTAAAACATAGCCCATTCTTTCAAATTCATGTAAATCAATCCACAGTTTAATTACCTTAGGTGGGAAGTATCTATTAGAAAAACTTAAAGTAATTATGCCATTCTTCTTTAGAATCCTCTTTATTTCCCAAGTTAACTCAAGGGGATTAGTAACATATTCAATAGAGAGATCGCAGACAACAGCGTCAAATTCTTCATCTCCAAAAGGTAGCCTTGGCTCCTTATTGATATCATGGATAATATATTTATTTAATCTTGTATTTTGTTTCATTTCCTCTTCATTTAAGCCAAGCCCAATTACTTCAATATTTTCATTTTGTGGAATATGCGATTGATAGCTGCTCATTAAATCAAGAATTTTACCTTTTTCTGGAAGAATTTTTCTGTAAAGCTCTAAAAGATTTTCATGAGCCTTTGAGTCAATGTGAGTCGTGATTCTAGGTTCTTTATAAAAAATTTTATCCTCTGTCTCGTCCTCTCTTTTAAAACTGTCTGGATTTTCAATTTCAAAATCTGTTTGTATACCATTATATCTAACCTGCATACCCGGACCATTTTCAAGAGACATAGCACACCAGTCTCTGCATTCTCCACCCACATCAGCTGACTTTTTTCTCACGCTTAATATATAAGCATCAAGTTGTAAATCATACTTTGCTATCGGAATATTTGTATCAACTTTCAAGTCATCCTTACCGATGCCTATTACTCTTGTAGGTTTGCTATTCTCAGGGAAAACACCTTCTAATCCTAAGAAAAATCCAAGAGGATAAAATCTACCAAGCCTTGGTTTTATGCCTGTTTTAAAAGGCTTTGGAGGGTCAAACTGAAATGACTTTACATCTATTATATTCCCCTCAGAATAATTAAAAAGCTCACCCTTTTTGAAGTGAACAGTAAAACTGTCGCCCTCCCCTTTATCCAAAATTAGGGATTTTACTTTTTCTGGGAATAATTCAAAATCTCTCCAGACATTTATTTTGCAAAATTGAGATTCCTCATGCTCTCCAATTGAAGAGTTCCATTTAAACTTAAACATTACCTCAGCTCTTGTTCTTTCGTTTATTCTTTCCATAACAAACCTCCTTTTTGTTTATATTTTTAGTTTGGAGCTTATGAATGTCCTTTTGTAGTCTTTTTTTGTAAGTTAATTCCTCTCAATTTTCTTTTGAATTTGTTCTCTTAAAATAGTAAAATTGAATAAATGAGAATTTTAAATGTAAAAGAGCATTTAGGAAAGTTATTAACAGGAGAGTTTATAATAGGGGCTGAACTCACAAATTCCCATGCCTGTTATATGATTTACGGAGTTCTTAAACCTGAAGAAAAGGAAAGGTTAATAAAACCCGGCAAAGGACACGAAGAAATTGTCCTCATATTAAAAGGAAAAGTTAAGGTTACAGGCATATGGGAAGGAATACTCACTGAAGGAGAAGCTTTCCATATTGCAGGAGAGGAAAGCCTGTTTTTTGAGAATCTTTCTAATTCAGAAACAATTTATCTAATTGCAGGCGGACATTCAGAACAAGGGCATAGTCACTAAATGGATAAAATCTCTCCATCAGCTTCAAATCTTTTCAACGAAGAATACAATAACCTCCTTGCCATGGTTTTAAAGAGAATAGCCCTTGAATGTGAACACCATGAGATAATCAAAATGAAACCTTACTGCCCCTTTGCAAGTGAATACGTGAGGGAATTTGGAAAATTGCTAAGGATTGTCTATAAGTATAATCTTTTTGAAGCATTAAGGGAAGAAATTAAATGGTATATAAATCTTTTTTATGCTCAGAACTTAGGAATAAATGCTATTAATCTCATTGTTGATTGCTGGATTATGACAATACTCGGCTGGCTCAAGTCTCCCGAGTGTAATGAATTGGCAAATCCTCTAAAAAGACTTAAAGAGGATATACCCCTGATTATTAGGGAGACTCAATTTGTAGATGTGGAGTCCAATGGGGATTTGAAAAATTTTCTCAATTTACTACTCTTGGGCGACTTTAGAGAAATTAAGAAATTCACAAGTTCTCTTCTTGAAAAAACCCATCCTGAGGAAATAATTATCTCACTGATTATTCCCGCTGTTGAAAAGGTAGGCCTTCTATGGGAAAAAAACAAACTGGAAATATTTGAGGAACATATTTCCACAGTAAATATTGGGAAGTTACTTTACTACTTAACTTTCCTTAAGACTCCTCAAATTAATTATGAAAGAAACATCTTGCTTAGTTGTGTCCCCGGAGATCAACATGACTTAGCATCAATATTATTAGAGACTTTCTTAGAGTTAAAGGGATGGATTACAAAAAATCTTGGTAGAGGTCTCCCTGCAGAACAAATTTTTAAGGCAGTTAATAAATTCAAGCCCCCTGCAATTATTCTTGTTTTCACTATGCTATCCATGCTTGAGGAAACTCTTAAAACTATAGAAATGATTAAAAAAGCTCACCCTTCCGTTAAATTTATATTAGGTGGCAGAGGAGCAATGATGTCCCGTTCTTTGTTGACTGAAAGAGGGGTTAGAGTAGCAGAAAACTTTAACCGATGCCATGAAATTTTAATAGAGGAAATCCTATGAGGCTTTGGGTAGCCATAAAAATAGCAATTCATGATCGTTCATCAACAGCAGGTGCAGTTTTAGGAGTAGTAGCAATAATCTTTTTAGTTGGGCAGCAGCTATCTGTTTTTTTTGGATTACTCAACTTAATGAGTGTTCTGCCTGACCATAGTAATGCCGATGTTTGGATTATGAGCAAAAACATAAGAAACTCTGACTCGGGAAATTTAATTTCAGGAGCTTACATCGATAGAGTCATAGGTATTGGCCAAGTTGAATGGATTGAGCCCCTCTTGATTGGAAGCGCTTTATTCAGAAGAGGTGATGGTTCCTTTGAACCTGTTAGAGTTATAGGGGTAAGAAGACCCCGAATTGCAGGAGGACCGTGGAGTTTTTATAGCTCCGATGAGAGAGTTCTCTTAGATCTTGAAGCTATTGTTGTTGACAAGCTTGACTTGAGTAAATTAGGGCATCCATCTCTTGATGAAATAAGGGAAATAGGAGAGAAAAGAGTCCGAATTGGTGCTATATCAACTGGAGCTAGAGGGTTTCAAGGGACTCTCCTTTTCGCCCCCTTAGAAAAAGTAAGAGAGATAAGTAAAACACCTCCTGGAAGATATTCAGCCCTTCTTGTCAAATTAGATGAAAAATCAGACAAAGAAAGTGTCATAAAAAAAATCAAAGATATTCTTCCTAATTGTTCTGTTTTCAGCTCCCAGGAACTTTCAAGCCTTTCGAGGAAATACTACATAACAAACACTGGCATAGGCGGAAGTTTTCTCTTTTCCACCTCTATTGCCATTATGATAGGCGTAGTTATAATTACTCTGACCATGTATACAAGTGTTCTAAGTAGGAAAAAAGATTTTGCATTAATTAGAGCAATAGGGGGTAGAAAAAGAGATATTTTTATAATTGTGGTAGGGGAAGTTTTTTTTATAACCTTTATTGGAATCTTTATTGGATTTTTACTCCTTTCAACTCTTCTAAGCTACACTGTTAAATCTCAAATTCCAAGCTATTTGCCTTTACAAGTAGCTCCTCTCCTTGCCTTAGGAGCATTTATAGTAAGCCTAATTGGTTCCCTATTCGCCCTTAAGGTAGCCCTTGCCACTGATCCCGCCTCTGTATTCCATTAATATGAATATCCTAAAACTTGAAAACATAACAAGAGACTTTTATGATGGAAGACAAATAAGAAGAGTTCTTCACTCTACCAATCTTGCCTTTATTCCTGGAGAGTTAGTTGTTCTATCAGGGCCTTCTGGAAGTGGAAAGACCACTCTGCTTTCAATAATGGGGTTAGTGTTAAAACCTTCAGAGGGTAAAATCTATCTTAATGATAAAGACTTGACCCAAATCAATGACAACGAAGCTGCCATGTTAAGGTTAAAATATTACGGATTTATCTTCCAACAGCATATGCTAATAGAAGGTTTATCTGTTATAGAGAACATTCTTCTTGCCTATGCTGTTCAAGGTACCAAAGTAACAGGACATCAAAGACAAAAAGCCTATGGACTTCTCGAAAAATTAGGCTTAAGAGATACTGCTCATATGCAGCCCCTGTCTCTTTCAGGTGGTATGAAACAGAGGGTTTCCATAGCAAGAGCTTTGATTAAGGATCCCCTAATTCTTCTATGCGATGAGCCCACAGCGTCTTTGGATGCAGAAAATGGAATCACTGTAATGAAAATACTGAAAAAGTCAGCCCTTGAAGATCAAAGGATTGTATTGGTCGTATCTCATGATTCAAGAGTTTTTCCCTTTGCTGATCGTCTCATTAAAATAGAGAATGGTGAAATTGTATCTGACACAAAAGAAAATTATCAGTAATAGGAGGTTTTAATGAAAACCCGCAAGATTGCTTTCATATTTATATTATCACTGGCAATAATAATAGGCTTTGTATACATAAAAACATCTCTTAACAAAGCCTCTGCTCCCTATGAAAAAAATAAAACTCCATCCCTTGAAGATTCCCCTATAAGGGTATATGGAAGGGTAGAACCCTTAGGGAGAGAGGTTTTCTTAGGACCCCAACAGCCAAGGAAAGTGTTGAAAATATATGTAAAAGAAGGTCAAACTGTAAAAAGAGGACAAATTCTCTGCGAACTTGAATCAGAGGTAGAGAGGCAAGCATACTATTTAGCAATAGCTAAAATAAGAGAGTATGAGAGAAAACTTGATTTACTTTTAGATGAGCTCAGGAGAAAAAAGGAATTATTGAAAGAAGAAATTATCCCTGAGTTCAATGTAACTCAAAAAAATCTTGAAGCAAAATTAATTGAACAACAGATTGCCGTTGCAAAGGAAGAGGCAAAATTAAGAAAAAAGGATTTAGATACTTTTACTCTTCGTTCTCCCATAGATGGCTTCCTCTATAAGTTTGATGTTAGACTTGGTGAGCTTCTTACACCTGAGAAATATGAAAGAATTATAATAGGAAAACCACAGAGCCAGATAAGACTCTTTATTGAAAGCTTCTGGATTGATAGATTGAAGTTAGGAGATAAATTTATCATAAAAGATGGAGAGACAAATAGAGAATATGGAAAGGCAAAGCTTGTTTATATTTCAGAGTATGTGGGGACAAGAGATTTTAGAACAGAAGATTCCCTTGAGAGAATAGATACAAAATATGCTCAAGCCATACTGGAGTTTGAAAATGCTCAATCCATTAAAATTGGAAAATTAGTTCTATGTGAAAAAATTAAGGAGTAGTGAGGATGAAAACAGTTTTACTCACAGGTGCAACGGGTTTTGTTGGTAGAAGACTCCTGTATAACCTATTAAATGAAAAGATTAATATAAGGCTTTTAGTTAGGAATAAAAACAAACTTGAGTATTCAATATTAGAAAAATGTCAAATTTATGAGGGTGATACTTTTAATCTTCAAATCTTAGAGGAAGCTCTAAGAGGCACTGATGTTGCCGTTTACTTGATACACATGATGGGTAAGGGAAGGGATTATGAAGAAAAGGAAAGGCAGAGTGCAGAGAATTTTAGAGTCTGCTGTGAAAAAGCAGGAGTAAAGCAGATAATCTATCTTGGTGGACTTGGCGAGCTGAAGGATGCGAGCCCCCATCTTAGAAGTAGATACATAACAGGACAGATTCTAAGTGCTAATCCTGAAAAAGTAAAGGTGGCATGGTTTAGAGCTAGTGTAATCTTGGGTTCAGGCAGTGCAAGCTTTGAGATACTGAGAAATCTTGTGGAGAAAATTCCGATAATGATAACTCCTCGGTGGGTGAATACTCCAACCTGTCCAATATTTATAGATGATGTCATAGCATACCTCAAAGCTGCTATTTTCTCTGATACACTAATTCACGACAAAGTTGACATTGGCATGCCTCCTATGACATTCAAAGATATGATGTTAAAGACAGCAGAAGTTTTAGGTTTAAATAGATTAATAATAGGAGTTCCTATTTTATCTCCCAGACTTTCCTCTTACTGGCTTGTTCTTTTTACTCCTGTTAATTTTGAATTGGCAAGAGAACTTGTATTGGGTCTCAAATCAAAAACAGTAAAGAGCAATGAAAATGCTGAAAAATATTTTCCTCAAATAAAAATAAATCCCTTTGAGGTAGCTATAAAGAAAGCCATAGAAGAGATTGAAAAAAATCAAGTTATAAGTCGCTGGTGTGATAGCTCAAAGGGAACTGTCTGCGATGTTCCAAAAATTCCAGAGATTTCAAAGGCTATTTATGTGGACAGATACTCAAAAAAAGTTGACCCTAAATGGGAACAAAAAATCTTCGAAATATGCAAAGATCTAGGTGGACAGAGGGGTTGGTATGCCTTGAACTTTCTCTGGGGTATTAGAGGCTTTATTGACAAACTCTTTGGCGGGTATGGATTAAACAGAGGAAGAAGAGTTTCAGGAGACTTAAGAGTAGGTGATGTTATCGATTTCTGGAAGGTTATTGACATTGTAGAAGGTAGCCGACTTCTTCTTGAGGCACAAATGAAATTACCTGGAAAAGCCTGGCTTGAATTTACCATAAGCGATGAAGTATTTACTCAAACTTCCTATTTCTATCCTAAAGGATTATGGGGTAGGCTTTACTGGTATGCTCTTTTACCTTTTCATAAGCTCATTTTCAATATGATGTTGAATAGAATTGTTCAAGACGCCTCAAAATAATATCCATAGCATCTTCAGGAATTTCAAGGGAAATTTGGAGATAGCAGATTTTCCCCTTAAAATCGCTGAGGTATTCACGGATTTTTATGAAATCTTTTTTAGTTGTGATCAGAAGATCTGCCTTCTCAGAATTCCTTATTAATCTGCGAACAGTTCTCTCACTGTAAAACTTGTGATCAATAAATCTCTTGTAACCTAATACATTAATATTGATTTGCCCTAAAACATCTAAAAAGCTCTTGAAATTTCCAATTCCCGCAAAGACAAATGCTTTTTTACCTTCAGCACTCATTAAATCTCCCCTCTCATCTCTTAGCCCGTGAATCTTTAGTGGTGAGAAATATATCTCTCTTACTCCAAGTTCCTTTATTTTCTGTACAAGTTGTTGATTTTCCCTTTTAGTGATAAACAACAAATCTGCCTTATTAATCTCCTCTAAGGGAGAGCGTAGAGGACCAAGGGGCAAGAGCTTTGATTTTCCAAACCCAACTGTACCATCTATGAGTAAAATTTCTAAATCTCTATGAAGAAGCCAGTGCTGAAACCCATCATCAAGAATAAAAAAAGCTCTATTATTCTTAGTTAATCCTAATCTTTCAATTGCATAAACTCCAGCTTTGTAACGATCAATCCCTTTGAATACCTTTAATCCCTCCTCAACCATTAATAGGGGTTCATCTCCAACTTCATCAGCCTTGTTTTCCAAACTTACCATAATAGGACCTTTTAGCTTTCCCTTGTAACCTCTTGTTAGAATTACAGGATTAAAGCCTCTGTTAATTGACTCTTTTGCAAGCTCTATTGTAAAGGGAGTTTTGCCTGTTCCACCTAAAGTAAGATTACCTACACTTACTACTGGAAGGGGAAGTTTTTTTTGCGCTGCCAAACATTTATTTTTCTTCCATTGGTATAGAAGAAGATAAAATTTTTCAAGAAAGTTCATCTCCAGAAAACACCATTTAAAAGTCTTATCAAGGGATAGAGGTCATAAAATTCTATAATATTCAAGCAGGCAAAATCTTGTTCAATTCTGAAGATGTTTTCAAGAGGGATATTAAGAATATTGCATAAGATAACTCTGTTAATTCCACCGTGAGCAGTTAGTAATACCTGAAATCCCTTATACTTTTTAAGTATTTCCTCTATTGCCTTTTTTGCTCTAATACTTACTTCTATGGTACTTTCACCCTCAGGTGGTGAGAAATAAGCTGGATTTTCTCTCCATTTTTCAAAATCCTCTGCATAGGAAGATATAATCTCATCTATTGACATACCTTCCCACTTACCAAAGCTTCTTTCTTTTAATATATCCATTGATTTAACTTCAATTTCTAAGTTTTTACTGAGAATTTGAGCTGTTTCAAGGGCTCTTTTGAGAGGAGAAGACAGAATTATAGATTTATCCAATTCATATTTTGCTCTTATTTCCTTTAACGCTTCTGAGACTTTTTCAACCTGCTCTATTCCCTTTCTGCTTAAAGGAATATCAATATGTCCCTTATAAACTTTTTTGGGCCCCTCTGTCTCTCCATGTCTCAATAGATAAATTACAGTATAAGGTTTCATTAATATTCGATGCCCCTTCGAGCATTAACTCCTTTTTCAAAATAATGTTTAATACTTCTCATCTCTGTCACTAAATCTGCTCTGTCAATAAGCCATTGTGGCGCATTTCGACCTGTTATTATGATCTCTGTGTCCTTATTGATTAATGATAAAAGTTCCTCTGTCTCATCCTTGGATATTAGTCCTAAACTTATTGCTATTGCCAGTTCATCAAAGACTATCATGTCATAGGTCTCTTCTTTTATTTTAAGTTTTAATTCTTCAAGACATCTCTTTACTTTTTCTCTTTGTAAGGCCTTGCTCTCATTATAGACAAAACCTGTGCTACATCTATAAACATCTACTAAGGTTGGATAGTTATTTATAATAACAATTTCTCCGCTAAATTCTTCCTTTATAAACTGAATGAAAAACACCCTTAATCCATTACCTATCGCCCTGATTGTTAAACCCACTGCAGCGGTTGTTTTTCCTTTACCATCACCCGTATATAAATGCATTAAACCTCTCATATAGTCATCCTAAATTTAGTATTTTGACTAAACCTCTTTTAATCAAACTTATAGCTATAGCACTAAGCAATAAAGCCATTACCTTTGCAAAAGCCTTTATGCCATGAATACCAAAGATTTTTACAACAGTTTGCGCTTTTTCAATCATTATCCAGGCAATTAAAAGATTAAGAAAAAGGGATAATATTACCATTGGATAACCATAAGTTCCTGCAAGAATAATTAGAGTAGTCAGGGTAGCAGGCCCTGCTAATAGAGGTGTTCCTATAGGGACTACACCCAATGTTTCACTTATAGTAAACTCCTTCTCCTTTACTCTTAAAATTTCCGATATGGATAAAATTAAAAGAAGAATGCCACCAGCTATCATAAAATCTTCTAAAGCTATTCCGAGGATTGAAAAGAATATATTGCCTAAGAATAAAAAGGAAAGTGCCACAAAAAAAGCAGTTATAACTGACTGTCTTGCAATTTTCTTTTTGTCATATTCAGGCAGTCCTTCAACTAATGAAATATAAATAGGAACAATAGCTGGTGCATCAACAGCAACAAAAAGGGGTATAAAAGTTAGCAGAAAAGTATTAAAAATTTCCATCAATGAGGATACCTTTATTACCTATCTTTTTCCTCTATCTCTTCTTCTTTTTCTTCCTCATCCTCAATTTTAACAGTTACATCTCTTACAAAATCAGGACATTTTTGTCCTGCTTTAAGAGAAAATTGTTTTTGGCAGGTTGCTCTCCATGCACATATGACACACATGGGTTTTTCTTTCATATATTCCTCCGATGTCTATCCTTTCTTTTTTAATATAATATCATAATTTAACAGTAAGGGATATATGTTTTTTGATGAAAATTTCTACCTCATCAATTAGTTTTTCATTAATTTTAACTCTTTCTAAATGAGAAAGTTGCCATTTCAGGAAAGAATTTAAAAAGTTTATAACCCTTTCTGGCATGATATATTTCCCATCTTCTTTATTATCTTTATATTCCTGATTATTCTTTGAAAAACAACTACTGCATAGAATAAATCCCTTTAAATAATGAGACTGTCCATTAAGGCTTTTTCCACAGGCTCCACAATGCTTCATATCGGGAAGATATCCTAATAGGCTTAAAACTCTAATTTTTAGAAAAAGTGTATAATTCTCCCATTTATTAGAGTCTTCAATCTCTCTTAAAATACTTAGCATAAGATTGAATAATTCAGAATTTTTTTCTCTTTTTGGTGAATATTGAAGGAGGAATCTTATGATTTCTGCTAATTTAAAAAAAATTTTATAGTTTTCTCTGATTTTTTGAAAGGGATATAAAATATCTGACTGTATGATTTTCTGAAGTTTATCTTCTCTGCCAATAAAAGATATTTTAGAGTAAGTTAGAGGTTCAAGAGAACTTCCAAATCTGCTTTTAATTTTTCTTGGACTCTTAGCAAAAAGATTTAAAATACCAAATTCTTTTGTTAAATAAGTTACGATTAAATCTGCTTCCCCGTAATCTCTACTTTCAAGAACAATAGCTTCAGAAGAATATATCATCAAATTACATAATATTGCCAAAATCTTCAGGCTTTAGATTCTTGAGCCATTCTTCTAATTCATCACCTTTTCTTAATTCAAAAATTCCCTCTTCAACAAATATGGGTGCTTGCACTCTTAATGCTATTGCTACTGCATCAGAAGGCCTTGAGTCAATTGTTTTTTCCTTCATTCCGTCAAAGGTATAAATCAAAGCATAATAGGTATTATCAATTAGATCGGTAATTACAATTTTTGTTATTTTTACTTCAAGCTCCTCCAGTATATTTTTAATCAGATCATGAGTTAGAGGTCTTGGTGTTATTACCTTACCTAAAGCTAAAGCAATAGAGTCAGCTTCAGGTTTTCCAATCCATATGGGAAGCGTTTCATCTCCATCTACCTGTTGAAGCAAAAGAATATACATACCACTTCTTGGATCAAAAAGCAATCCTTCTACTTTCATCTCTATTAACATTTTAATACCCCAAAGATTTTAATAATATGTCTTTCTGTCTCCATTTTTTTCTTACTTTCACCCAAACTTCAAGAAAAACTTTTATTCCTAAAAGCTTTTCTATATCCATCCGTGCTTCAATAGCAATTTTCTTAAGTCTTTCTCCTTTTTTACCTATTATAATAATTTTTTGACCCTCTCTTTCAACATAAATATTAGCACTGATTTTAATTAAATTGTCACTTTCTTCCCATCTTTCAATATCAACTGCAACAGAGTAGGGGATTTCATCTTCCGTGTATTTCATTATTTTTTCTCTTATAAATTCAGCAACAATAAATCTTTCAGCTAAATCTGTTAACATATCCTCTGGATATAATTTTGTCCCTTTAGGCAAATAAAAAATTATTCTATCTAAAAGCCTTTCAACTCCGTCATTATTTAGGGCTGAAAGGGGGATAATTTCTTTAAAAGGAAAGAGGTCTTTGTATGAATCAATTATAGGTAGTAGTTCCTGTTTAATTACTGTATCAATTTTATTAATTGACAAAATAACAGGCTTACTTATTTTTCTTAGTTTATCAATTATTGACAATTCAGAATCCTTAGGAAGCTCAGGATCAACCATAAAAACAATAAGGTCTACCAACTCAATTGCCTCATAGGATTGTTTAACCATAAATTCTCCGAGCTTGTGCTTTGGCTTATGAATTCCTGGGGTATCAATAAAAACTATCTGAGCATTATGAGTATTCTTAATGCCTATAATCTTATTGCGCGTTGTTTGTGGCTTTTCAGTAACTATGGAAACCTTTTGCCCTAAAATTGTATTAAGAAGAGTGGACTTACCCACATTTGGTTTTCCGATTATTGCTACATATCCAAATTTAAATTCACTCATGAAATGTCTTCCAGCACCTTTTTTATCCTCTCTATACCCTTTATCAAATTATCAATGCTTGTTGCATAAGATATTCTTATATAACCCTCAGCACCGAAAGCTGAACCTGGCACGAGAGCAACTTGCGCTTGTTCAAGTAAATAAATACTTAAATCCATAGAGGTTTTAAGCTCGTAGGAGGCTATTTTTTTCCCAAGAAGTTCCTTTACATTAGGAAAAGCGTAAAAAGCTCCCTGCGGCATTTTACAAGAGATTCCAGGAATTTTATTTAATTCCTCTACAAGGTAGTTTCTCCTTTTTTCAAATTCCTCTCTCATCTCTTCCACACAATCTTTAGGACCCCTCAAGGCAGCAACAGCTGCTTTCTGTGCTATAGATGTGGGATTTGATGTGGACTGACTCTGTATTTTAGTCATTGCCTTTATGATTTCTACAGGACCCGCTGCATATCCTATTCTCCATCCTGTCATGGCATGAGACTTACTTAAACCATTCACTACAATTGTTCTCTCCTTTATATCCTCACTAAAGGACGCTATACTTATATGTTTATTACCATTATAAATAAGCTTCTCATAAATTTCATCAGATATTATATAGAGATTATTTCTAATTGATATTTCAGCTATTTCACGTAAAGTCTTTTCATCATAAATAAAACCTGTTGGATTTGATGGATAATTTAGTATGATAGCTTTAGTGTGAGGAGTAATTTTCTCTTTTAGCACCTCGGGACGTAACATAAAGTTATCTTCTTCATGGGTCTCTATAATCACAGGTGTAGCATCATTAAGCAAAACCTGATCTGGATATGAAACCCAATAGGGTGATGGAATTACTACCTCATCTCCGGGGCCAAAAAGTGCCTGTGCTATATTATAAAGGGAATGTTTAGCACCGCAGGATACAAGGATATTTTCCTTTTTGTACTTAATTCCATTATCTTTTTCAAGTTTTTCAATTATAGCTTCTTTAAGTTCATCAATTCCTCCAACAGGGGTATATTTTGTAAAACCATCTTTTATTGCTTTTATTGCCGCTTCTTTTATATGTTCGGGAGTATCAAAGTCTGGCTCTCCAACACCAAAATTTACCACATCTAAACCTTTTGCCTTCATCTCTTTTGCTTTTGAGTCCACCGCAAGGGTTGGGGAAGGTTTAACTTTTTTTGCTCTCTCTGAAATCATAATGCATGCCCTCCATTTCATAGATATATTTTTTCTTTGCTTTGCTCCCAAGAGAAGTTAAAACCTCGTAGGGTATTGTATCTGCCCAGGAAGCAATATCCCAAGCTGTAATCTTCTCCTTTCCACAACTGCCGAGTATTATCACCTCATCCTCCACTTCTGCCTCTGGAATGTCAGTAAGATCAATCATGGTGAGATCCATACAAATTGTACCAACCACTGGAGCCTTTTTACCTTTAACAATGATAAATCCTCGATTGCTCAATCTTCTAAAATATCCATCTGCATAACCAATGGGTATTACACCAATGAGGCTATCTCTTTTAGTTATAAATGTCTTACCATAACTTATGGGTGTTCCCTTTGGAAGCTTTCTTATATCAAGTAGTTTTGTTTTTAAGGTCATACAAGGTCTTATTCCATCTAAAACATCCCCTGTTGAATAACCATATAGCATAATGCCTGGTCTTACAGCATCAAATATAGCATCCTCTAAGAAAATACCCGCAGAATTAGATATATGAAAAATAGGATTAATTCCTAAACTGGAAAGACATTTTTTTAATTCCTTTAATCTACTAATTTGTTCCGAACTCCATAAAGGGTCTTCAGCAAGAGATAGATGACTCATTACTCCTTCTATCTTTAGATTAGACATATTAGCGATCTTCTTAACTTGTTCACATATATTTTCATAAATACCAAGCCTTCCCATGCCTGTTTCTACTTTAACATGCACAGGAATTGTTACTCCTTTCTTCTTGGCATATTCTGAGAGTTCTTTTGCATGATTTATATCGAATATTACTGGCGTTAGGTTGTGTTTAAATAGGCCTTCAATTTCCCTATCAAAAAGAAGAAGAATAGGACATTCTATTTTTGCTTCTCTTAATGTTAGAGCTTCATCATAAAAAGCTACTCCTAAATAATCCACATTATTTTTCTGTAAAGACTTAGATACTTCTATTGCTCCATGACCATAGGCATCAGCTTTAACAATAGCAATTATTTTACTGCTTTTATTAGCTCCTTTGGTGACAGATTTTATAAAATGAAAGTTATCAATTAAAGATTTTAAGTTAATCTCAGCTTGAAGAAATCTACTCACATTTATTTCTTATCTTCTGGATTTTCCTTTTTAGGAGTTACATCTATTTCATCTTTTTCTGATGTTGCCTTCTTAAAATTCTTTATTGCCTCTCCAATGCCTTTACCAATTTGTGGTAGCCTTGTTGCTCCAAAAAGTACAATCACTATTACCAGAATAATAAGCAATTCCTGCGTTCCTAATCCGAACATCTTATACCTCCTTTTTTTAATTTTTCCAAATCTTCTTGCGTATTTATATTAATAAAAGATACTCCTTCCCTATCTAAATTTGCAACCTCTATTACTTGAGCCCTAACATCATATATTAATTTTGTCATACTTAATTTATCTTCTGACAGTAAATTTTCTAAATAAGAGAAAAGATTTTTTGTATAAATACCTGGTAAGGGATATAGTTTATCTCTAAAAGAACAGACAGTGATATCTGGCTTATTAGAAAAATGTTTTTCTGTCATTTCAAAAATTAAATTTTCTTCTATAAAGGGCATATCGCAAGCAAAGGCAAAAATGTCATAACTGGAATTCTTTATTGCTGCATGTATACCAGCCATTGGTCCTTTAAAAGGATAAATATCACCTATGAGAGTAAGACCTTCTTTGAAATACAGTTCTGGAAAGTTAGTAATAATTAAAACTTCTTCAAAAAGTTTTTTCAATTTTCTAATTAATAATTCAATTATCCTTTCATTATCAATAGATATCAAACATTTTGGCTTCTTTAATCTTGTTGATTTTCCGCCTGCTAATATGGCAGCGGTTAATTTAAGTTTAGAGGACAATTGCACCTAAATAACCTACGACTTTATCATAATCTCTGCTTACTTCTGCAGAGGTAGCATACTTGATAATCTGAACCTCCTTAGCTCCAAGCATCTTTGTAGCAAAAAGCATTGTCACCGTTGGAAGAAAACCGCACATGGATATTTTATGAGATAAAACAGTGTGATAAAGTCCCTCTGGGTCAAAATTTTTAATCTTCTCTGCTGCTAAAGAATCTACCTTTCTTGCTAACTCATCTGGTAAATAATGGCTCATATCTGTACTGGAAATAATGATTGACTCGTCTATAAGATTAAGTTCTTTCAGGGCAGAGGATATACCTTTTGCAAGCTCTATACAATTTTGAATATCTACCATTTTCAGTATGATAGGAACAATTTTAGCCTTTGGATTTAGTTTATAAATAAAAGGAAGTTGAACCTCAAGACAATGTTCATAAATATGTGCCTGAGTATCTTTCTCTGCAAAAGAAACTTTATCAATTATCCTGTTTGCAAGGTCTTGATGAATTTCAAATTTCCCGAGAGGTATCTCCCACTGTCCTTCATTCATTACAGATACATCTGAACCGTATCCTGTATGATTTGGTCCTAAAAGAATATAAATATTTTTGGGTTTTATTTTAGAATAGACCGCTCCTGCCACATGCCCTGAATAAACATATCCTGCATGAGGACAAATTGCACCTAACGCATTAATATTTCCCCTCAAGGGCATATAATCTTCTATCTCTGCGAGAAGCTCTCTTGGATTTGAGGGATAAAAATAACCAGCTACTGCAGGCTTTCTTAATATCATACTAAAGATCCTCTTCTATTTCTGTTCCCATATATTTATCGGTAAAATCAAGGAAACGAGTATAATCGCTAAGAAAGGTAAGATTAATAGTATCAGTAGGACCATTTCTCTGTTTTGCCACAATGACTTCTGCTTTACCTTTATTAGCGGGATTTTTTTTGTTATAAACTTCGTCTCTATAGAGAAAAATGATAACATCTGCATCTTGTTCTATTGCTCCCGATTCTCTTAAATTAGCAAGTGTAGGTCGTCTATCAGTGGTTTTCTCAACAGAACGGTTCAACTGACTGAGAGCAACAACTGGCACTTTAAGTTCCTTTGCCATTGCTTTTAAAGAACGGGAAATTTCCGATATTTCTTGTTCTCTTCTGTCATAGGCTGTTCTGCTTCTCATAAGCTGCAGATAATCTATCACTATAAGACTTAATCTACCTTTTTCCATTTTGAGTCTTCTTGCTTTGGCTCTTATTTCAAGAACGCTCATCTGTGAGGAATCATCTATGTATATGGGGGCTTCACTTAACTTCACCGCAGATTCTGTTAACCTTTCCCAGTCTCTTTTCCCTATAAAACCTTTTCTTAAGGCTGAAGCATTAACCATAGCAAGAGAGCTAAGCAGCCTCATAGCTATTTGTTCCTTTGACATTTCAAGACTGAAAAAAGCAACAGGTTCTCCCAAATCTACACCTACATGTTGTGCGATATTAAGAGAAAAAGCTGTTTTACCCATTCCTGGTCGTCCACCGATTATTATCAAATCACCTGGCTGAAATCCGCTCGTAAGTTCGTCTAAATCTTTGAATCCTGAGGGAATACCTGTTATAACAGCCTTTCTTTCATACATGGATTCAATCATTTTAAAAGTGTGCTTAACTACGTCTTTCATGTGGTAAAAACTTGTATTTGTTCTTTTCTCTGAGATTTCGAAAATTAATTTTTCAGCGTAATCAAGCATTTCCTCAGCATCTTCTGGCTCTTCATAAACCTTCGTCACAATCTCTGTACAAGCACGAATGACTGCTCTCAAAAGTGCCTTCTCTCTTACAAGTTTAGCGTGATATCTTATATTGGCTGCTGTAGGTACAACTGTGGCAAGAGTGCTAAGATAGGATAAACCACCAATCTCTTCAATTTCGCCTTTGTCTTTAAGATGTTCTGTTATAGTAATAAGATCAATAGGTTCGTTTTTATTAAAGAGCTCAAGCATGGCATTATAAATTTTTCTGTGGGACTCTCTATAGAAATCCTCTGGAGACAACAACTCAATTGCCTTTGTTATAGACTCTCCCTCAAGAATTATTGCACCTAAAACAGCTTGCTCTGCTTCAAGACTTTGGGGAGGTAGTCTATCTACAGAGGCTTCTATGTTTCTTAAATAAGCCATTACTCAGCTACTATATTTACTTTAACTTTTGCCACTATATTAGCATGCAACTTCACTTCTACTTCATATTCACCTACTCTTTTTATAGGTTCTACTATATTCACCTGCTTTTTATCAATTGAAAATCCTTCTTTTTCCAAGGCTTCAGCAATGTCTTTTGATGTAACTGAACCAAATAATTTTTGATCTTCTCCTGCCTTTGCTTTGATAATTAGCTGGGTTTCTGATAATCTCTGGGCAACTGATTCAGCATCTTGACGCTTCTTCTTAGCTTCTTCTTCAATCTTTTTCTTTTGATACTCTAAAAGCTTCATATTCTTTTCATCAGCTAAAAGAGCAAGTCCCTTAGGTAACAAAAAATTTCTTGCATAACCATCTTTTACTTTAATAATCTGTCCTGCCCTTCCCAGATTTGGAACATCTTCTTTAAGAATAACTTTCATCTGTCCTCCTTATAAAATTTTTCGCTTTTATATATGATAACATAAAAAAAGGGCAGAGTCAGAACTCTGCCCTTAACTGTCTTTAGTTGCTCTATTTTAATACATATCAGGTGAAGGCATTGGTGGTTTCTTTTCTTCTTCAGGTATCTCTGCTACCAAAACCTCTGTGGTAAGCATAAGTCCAGCAACAGAAGCAGCATTCTGAAGAGCTGTTCTTGTAACCTTTGTAGGATCAATAATTCCAGCTTCCATCATATCTACATACTTCTCTGCATAGGCATCGTATCCGTAATTAATGTTCTTATTTTCTTTAACCTTCTCTACTATTAGAGTTGCCTCAACACCTGCATTGGCAATAATCTGTTTAATTGGCTCCTCAAGAGATTTTTTGACAATCTC
>FQKF010009133.1_pt1 | contig 18799 bp, 17 predicted proteins | sample 1504521 | NCBI WGS metagenome assembly FQKF01 (sample SAMEA4475357, study PRJEB15587) | soil metagenome | biome: Soil; feature: Field | place: India | collected 2015-03-11 | depth 0 m
TACGCTGTGTACTCGGTGGATGGACTGTAAGCGTCTTTGAGTTCTCCTTCATCGAGCCCCTGCAGTAAGCAGGGGCTTTTTATTTTGATACCCTTCCTCTTTCCTTGACTTTTCATTGCCTTTCAAGTATACTTTTTTAAGTAAAACCAAAAAAAACAAAAAGGGTTTCTCTATGCCTATCTCCGAAACCGAACTCTCCATGGCTATCTGGAAACTGGAATATATGGGGGAATCAAAATTCCCCTATCGTCTTCGAATTATTCAAGGGGAGCGTGTACTCCTTGCTTTACGAACACAGGACAAATGGCCTGGAGCCAAAGGAAATGCGTTCTGTCTTCCCGATGAAAGTAACCCGTTTCATGAAGGACAGGTCATTGAAGAAGTACCCGTGGTCTCCTTCCAAAGAATTGGAAAACGTCTCGTTGTTGTTTTAGATAGAATGAAAAATAAAAGGTGTGACTTCGTTTTCGTAACCAAATCATTCAAAAATAAACCAGGCACTTATGAAACCATTTTCTGGCGCACCCAGCAGGGAATAAAAGAAAGAAAACCAAGGGCGAAACTTTCCGTCTACAAAAAAGGTGAATTCACCGTCTGGATAGATAAACAAGAAAAATACCCCTGGAGTTTTGGTTCTTGTTCTATTGAGAAGCATAGTCTGCCAGCAGGAGACTACGCTTTAGTCATAAACAATGAGATACTCGCACTGGTGGAAAGAAAAACTTTTCAAAACCTTCTCGCTGAGTTTAGACACCTTGCAGCCTTTCATCAAGCTTTAAGCGAATTAGAACGCTATCCCCATGCCGCCTTGGTCATTGAGGCCATCTATGCCGATTTTTTGAATCCAAAGAAACAAAGTTTCTATCCTCCTTCTTTCTGTGCCGCCGCTCTCGCAGAAATTCAAGCCTTTCATCCAAAACTCTCCGTAATTTTTGCTGGATCGAGAAAATTGGCCAACGAATGGACATATCAGTTTTTTCGGCTCTTATATGGTTGGAAAAACCAGCAAGTTTCCTCTCTTGTCGCAGAGCCAACAACGGTGTATTTGCCACGTGAAATCACTGGAAATTGTTATACTCAAATCGAGGAAAAAATTCTCTCTCTTTTGCCTTCCTCTTTTACACTCAAAGAAGCTCACGAGACTTTTTCCCAGATGAGCAAAGAAACCCTCAAGAAAAAGCTCGAAGAACTCTGCAACAAAGGAATATTGTCTGTCAAAAAAGAAAAAAATCGTCTTCTCTGGACGAAAAATTTTTCTTCCTCCCCAAACTAAGAAAGTATTGAGACCTTCGCACATTCACGCAAAGGTCTCAATATTTGACATTCCCCTCTCTTTCCGTTAAGATAATACACCCTGAAAACAAAGCAACAGGAGGTGCACAGTGGTCGCTTTTGTTTTCCCCGGCCAGGGATCTCAGAAAGTCGGGATGGGCAAGGAACTCTTGGAAAAATACCCCTTTGCCCGAGAGATGTATGAAAAGGCGGATAACGTCCTCGGTTTTTCCCTTTCCAAACTCTCTTTTGAAGGACCGGAAGAAGAACTCACCAAAACAGAAAACGCCCAAGTAGCTATTCTGACGTATAGTATTATCGCCCTCAAGGCTCTCAGTGAAAAAGGCATTCAACCCGCGGTCGTTGCTGGCCATTCTTTGGGAGAGTTTTCAGCTCTTGTCGCCTCTGGCATGCTCTCCTTTGAATCAGCTCTCAAACTCGTTCGCAAACGAGGAGAACTCATGGCTCACGCCGACCCTGAGAAAAAAGGGGGAATGGCTGCTGTCTTAGGTCTTCCAGCCGAGGTGGTTGAAGAGGTATGTGCCGAGGTTTCTCGTGAGGCTTATGTAGAGCCTGTCAACTACAATGCCCCTGACCAGGTGGTTATCTCCGGTCTCAAAGAAGGCATTGCGAAAGCCGAACCCATCCTCAAGGAAAAAGGAGCCAAAAGGGTGATTGTTCTCAACGTGAGTGGAGCCTTTCACTCGAAACTCATGGCAGAGGCCGCCACTCACTTCAAAAAGGTTCTGGATGAAACACCCTTTTCCAGACCAAACTGTCGGGTGATTTCCAACGTCACCGCCAGAGAAGAGGACGAAACCAATATTCGAGAGATGCTTTTCCGTCAAATCCAGAGCCCTGTGCGATGGGTAGAAAGTGTGAGGTACATGGAAAGCCTTGGTGTGAGTGAAATCATCGAGGTTGGACCTGGCACTGTCCTCACAGGCCTTGTCAAAAAGATTTCTCCCGCTCTTCCTGTGAAAAGCTGGGAACAATTTCTCTCTGAATAATCCAGGAATATGGAGGTAGATATGTCCAAAAATTATTACGATATCCATGATATCATGAAACTCTTGCCCCACCGGTATCCCTTCCTTCTCGTTGACAGAGTTATGGAAGTCAATGAAAAGGGTGGTTGGGGATACAAAAATGTGACAATGAATGATGAGTTCTTCCTGGGACACTTCCCGGGTCAGCCCATTATGCCGGGGGTACTCATCATCGAGGGTATGGCTCAATGCGCAGGGTTTATCGGTCTCACTCTTCTCAAACAGGAAGCCGACAAAAAGGGAGAGGTATACAAAGATAAACTCATTCTCTTCATGGGAGTGAACAATGCCAAATTCCGCAAACCCGTACTTCCAGGGGATCGCCTCGAGTACCATGTGGAGATCATCAAGTTTGGTGGTCGGATTGGAAAGTTCCAGGGATATGCCAAAGTAGATGGTGAACTGGTAGCCGAAGCGGAAATGATGGCCATGATCACCGACAGAGAACAGGCATAACCCCTTTTTCAGGAAAAGACTACCAAAACTGCCCGGCTTCTTTCCGGGCAGTTTTGTTTTGGGAGGGTCTATGACATCAAACGAAAAAAACGAAGTCGTCGTCTTAGTGGAAAACACCACCTATAATCCCTTTCTCTGCGCGAAGCACGGGCTTGCTCTTGGTTTTTCCCATCATGGAGAATGGATACTCCTCGATACGGGTCCGGATGGGTCTATCATAGAAAATGCCCGTCATCTTGGCTTCCCCTTAGAAAGAGTATCCCACCTTGTTCTCAGCCACGGGCATTATGATCACACTGGGGGGCTTGAAGCCTTTTCCCACAACCATTTGCTTCCCAAACTCTGGGCTCATCCCCTTGCTCAAAAGCCAAAGTATCGCTCTGATGGTTCTTTTATTGGCATGACGCTTCCTCTCGCTTTCCAAAACGTATGGACACCGGTAGAGAGACTCACCGAGATTCTCCCGGGATTATGGGTTCTTCCTCCAGCTGAAATCATTCATACCGATGATACCCACTTTGACAATCTCCTCGTTGAAGACAATGGCCAAAAAGAAGGTGATACCTTTGAGGACGAACTTTCTCTCGTTATCGACCATGGAGAGTCTATCAGCCTTTTCACAGGATGCGCCCATCGAGGGATTACCAATATCATTGAACAGGCCCTTCGCGTGTTTGACAAGCCCATTCAACTGGTGATGGGAGGTTTTCACCTGCGGCATACCCCTACAGAAAGTCGTCGGGTGATGATTGAACGTCTGAAATCCTATCCTGTCTCTCACTACGCCGTTTGCCATTGTACAGGTATAGAAGCATATCACGAAATGAAAACTTCCCTAGGGAAACGGGTAGAATACGCTTCAGCTGGTAGCCGCTTCCATCTTCTCCCCTGAGAGAGGAAGAGAAATACCATACACCTGCTCATAACGCTCTTTGAGATAACGGGCAAAGTAAACGGGTCGCAAGGGTTCTCCCGAAACACGCCTGACTAAGACCTTCGCCTCATATCGTCTCCCGTGATGATGGATATTCTCTCTCATCCACTGGAGAATCGGAGCAAAATCTCCCTTTTGCACCAGAGAAGGCACATCAAGCGTTCTCTGCAACGTGGCATACCACTGAGCCGCATAGAGATTCCCGAGAAGATAGGTAGGAAAATACCCAAAAGAACCATGAGCCCAGTGAATATCCTGAAGAACCCCATGGGCATCATCTGGTGGCGTAATCCCCAGGTACTCCCGATAGAGATCATTCCACAAAGCTGGCACATCAGAAAGACCCACATCCCCTCGAAAGAGTTTTTTCTCTATCTCATAACGCACCAAAATATGAAGACCATAGGTCACTTCATCGGCTTCGGTGCGAATAAGCGAAGGTTTCACCTCATTCACGGCTCGAAACATCTGTTCTGGAGTTATGCTATCGAGCAAAGGGGAAAAGATGCCCTGCATGGTTGGCCAAATCCACTGGATAAATTCAAAACTCCGTCCTATTTGATTCTCCCAGAAACGGGATTGCGACTCATGAATACCTAAACTCACCGCCTGAGCCAAGGGTGTATGCTCCCACTCCGGCAAAAATCCCTGCTCATAGAGACCATGACCGGCCTCATGAAGCACCCCATAGAAAGAACCCAGGGGATCATTCTCATCATACCGTGTCGTAAGTCGCACATCATCAAGCGCCAAAGTAGTAGAAAAGGGATGCGGTGAAATATCAAGTCGCCCACGCCTTGTATCGAAGCCTATCCGTGGAAGAATCCACTCACACAGGCTTTTTTGTTTTTCTATGGGATACACCGCATGCAGAAAATCCTTCTGTGGGGGCCTGCCATACTCCTGAATGGCCTGAAGAACCCCCTGCATGATAGGAAGCGTCTCAGAAGCAATGGGATCAAAATCCGCCTCTTTCAGATCCTCCTCATGAAGATCAAGAAAAGCATCATAGGCATTTGACCTTTCATACCCAAGGGCATACGCCTTCTGAAGAGAGAGATCAAAAACCTTCTGCAAAGAAGGAAGAAACACCATAAAATCCGACTTTCTTTTGGCTTCATGCCAGGCTCCAAAAGCCTCAGAAACAGCCGTCGCTAACGCTGTGGCAAGATCCGTGGGAATCTTCACCTCTTTGTCTCTATCCCTTTTGAAAACCTCAAGAATCCGTTTCTGGTCAGACGAAAGATCTTCTCGTTCTGAAAAAGAACTGAGTACCTCATCCCAGAAGGGATCGCACATTTTTTCATGCCAGAATTTCACAAAGAGGCTTATCTCCTCACTTCGTACCCTGGCACCACCCTCTGGCATGTAGGTTTCCTGATCCCAGGAGAGAAGGGCAAGTGTTTTCTCAAGAAGAGAAAGTTCCTTGAGTTTCTCAAGAAGAGTAGACCATGCTATCATAAAGACTCCTTTTCGCTCTCTATTTCAGAACAAGAGACTTCTGGGAAGTTCTTTTTCTTTCCGCTATCGACAACTTCCGCCTCTCGGGATGCCTTCTCCCCTTTTCTCAAAGAGTTTTCTGCCGTCTTTACCTGATTCTCGGTGCGGTTTATTATACGACATCTCAGGAGAAAAATCAATGCTTGTCCGAAGCGTAAAAGAAAAGGGTATCCCTTTCAAAAGAGAAGATGGCTATTCAACTTTCTTCCAATCTACCTAAAATCCCCATCCTGTCCCGTCAATATAAGGAAATCCAAGAAAATTTTGGAAGCTACGGGCTATTACCATATTTCAGCAAAAACCAAGCGGTTTAGCTGAAACAAAGTAATAGCTATATCTTCCTGTGACTTTTTTCAGAGCAACAATCTTTAAAAATAACCAAAAAGTTGCCCTTTCTCCCCATTCTCATTATACTCCTCTCAGAAAAATCCTATGGAGAGAAAATGCAGAGAAGAAAGGTTTTCTTCTTTCTCCTCGGTTGTATGACTCTCATAAACCTCACCTACCCTCTCACAAACCAAAAAGAATGGTCACTTCCCCGCCCTTCCTCCAGAGGAAAAACCTCTGTAGAAGAAGCCATCTTCCGAAGAAAGGCCTGCAGAACATACCAGAATACTCCTCTCTCCCTCGAAGAGATCTCCCAACTGCTCTGGGCCGCAGGAGGCAAAACCATCGATGGAATCACAGGTCCAACTCGCTCCCATCCCTCGGCCGGGGGACTCTATCCTGTGGAAATATACGTGGTGGCGGGTAACATTCTTTCTCTCCCTCAGGGAATCTACCACTACCAGTGGTGGAATCATTCCCTTTTTCTCCTCAAAGAAGGAGATTTTCGTTCCCTCCTATCTCAGATGGCTTTGGGTCAACAAGCACTTGTCTCGGCGCCGGTGGTCTGTATTTTCACTGCCGTTTACGAGAGAACCACAAAAAAATATGGAAAACGCGGGGAACGTTATGTCCCTCTGGATATAGGAGCATCGGCGCAAAATATGTCTCTACAAGCAGAATCTATCGGCCTTGGAAGTGTGTGGATTGGTGCCTTTGATGAAGAAAAAGTGAAAAAACTCCTCGAAATTCAGGATAAAGAGCCTCTTCTTCTCCTGCCCCTCGGAAAACCAGCAAGATAGAAAAACTTTTCCTTCTCCGCTTCTCAAGGCAAAAAATTTTTCTCTTCTCTTCAGTTTTCTTACCCCTTTGCCGTAAAAAAACAAAAAGGACAAAAAGGATAGAAAACATAAAGGGGGGGTCTATGTGGAGGTCGATAGCCCTTATAGGGTGTTTTCTCTTTTCTCTGTCTTCTCTCACGTTTTCCCAGAATCTCGCCGTTCTTTACTTCTATCGGGGAGATCCCGTACGAAATGTAAGTGGTGCTGATATCTTCATGGTGGATCACATTGCCACCAATGTGATCCGTCTCACCAGAAAATACGAAATTGTGACAAGAGAAACCATTGGTGATTACCTTCTGAAACAGGGTATTACCAATGCTCCGACCAACGTCACCCCGGCTATGGCAAGAGAAAATGCCTCAAATTGGGGTCTAAGTGATGTGGTAGAAATCACCTTCTCCCCAGCACCAAAAGCACGAGCTTTTGAAATCACTCTTCGAATATGGAATGCTCTTGAAAAGAGGTATGTCCGTGAAGAAAAAATCCCTGCCCAGAGCGGAAGAGACATCTTTGGGGCACTGGATCCGATGAGCCTTGCTTTAGCTGAGAGTCTCACAGGGAAACGCCTTGGCTTTGGCACGCTGAGAGTTGCTACAACCTTGAAAGATCCTATCATGTACATTGATGGCATTGAATACGAAACCTCTTCTATCATGATGGAAAATGCCATTGCTGGACTTACCCATACCGTAATTATTGGATACAAGAAAACCAATACCTTCATAGGCCTCTATACCAATAATTTTGAAATCAAGGACGGATTTACCTATGATCTCACCTACCATCACGAAGAGTGGGTAGAGGTGATCGACCTCAGAACAAACACCAACCGTATCCCCAAAGGGGAATATCGCCCTGCTGCTACAGGACAAACTTCTCTCCATATAGGGCCATCGCTACGGATTGGCAATATGAGCCTCGTCTGGGCCGGAGCCTACCTCACCTGGCAAAGCCTTGTCTTTGACCTTTCGCTTGGTTATACACCCCGTATAACAGGCATGGACGCAGGCAACGTATATATGCATACCATTGGACTTCAGAGTACTCTTACTCTTCGTCTTTTTGACTATGAAGAAAGTCTCTGGAACACTGGTCTGTGGTTATCAGCAAGTGAGTTTGCCGGCGTCTATCCCTTCTTTGTCTTTTACAACAAAGGCTGGCCTGTCTTTTCAACAGGCCTTGTGGTTTCCCTGAGGTGGGGTTTCAGCTGGGTTCCATCGTGGCTTCGATCGCTTGAAATCGATGCAATGGGTGGCATGGCTTTTGCCGGGAACCTCTATCCTTTGATAGGTTTTAGCATCCGATATTAAAGGGGGAAAGTATGAAAAGGGAAAAATACATATATATCTTTACTATCTTTTTGGCTATGATCGTAGGGAGTTGTTCTCTACTTTTAGGTCCTCTCTCCCGACTGAGTCTTGAAGCCCTCACAAGCGGCGAATGGAAATGGGAATGGGTAGGAGAGTGGAGCGGGTATGAAATAAACTTTAATTATCCTCGTTCGATAAAAACTTATGTACTCGGGGTAAACGAAAAGCCAGGCTTTGCAGTATATTACAATTTTTACGTTACTACTCTTGTTGGATGGTATATTCATATTACACCTAAGGGAGAACTTCAAGAAATAATGCATGAAGTTGGCACTTATAACTATCCTCTTTCTGATCCTCTTCACTGTTATGTAGATCCAGAGCAAAAAGAGGTCACCGTGTTTGGAGCTAATATCACTAATTCTAGTATCTCCCTCTATGGAGGTGTTTTTTCCTACAATCTCATAAACAATTCAAGAAAAGGGGTTTGGGTTGGTGCTGCTCCGGATGCTGCTTATCTATTGCGTGCTATCCCTGTTGGAAAAACTCTCTTTTTCCAAACCAACAGTTATTCCGTCGCAAAATGGAATATTGAGAGTGGAGATCTCCAAATCTTCCAGGGATGGGGGTCCACCCTCAAAAGCATTTTCCCCATAAAGGCAGACAAAGCAGAAAACGCCCTCCTCCTTTTCATTACCAATGATACGTACGCAACAAACTACGCTGCCTTTTACGATCAGACAGGAAATGAAAAACCAGAGATGCGAATGAGCTTCATGGGATGGGTTGGTAGCAACTGGATAGGAACTGTCGGAGAAAAAGGTGTTTATATGCTCATCAGCCCAAAGTATCCCTACAATATCTATCACCTCTTTGCCTTTCAAAATGGCTCATGGGAAGACAAAGAAACCAAAGAGGTAGTGGTACCCGCGATTGACAAGGTCCTCGGAATAGATATCATGGCTATCGGAGGCATTATTGCAATTGCCTGGCTCGTAGAACCTACCACAGTGGTTGTTTCTTTCTATGAAGAAACCAAGGACTCCCTCACCAAAATCTCAGAAAAAACGCTTTCCGTTTCCCCAGAAAAGGGAAGTATAGAAGGTATAAACCTTTTCTACGACAGGGCAGGACACAGGCTTTTCTTGGGGGTTTTGCACGCTGTGCCCCCTGATAACCATGTGGGCGTTTCCTACTTCTGGCTACCATGGTTGTAAAGATCCTTTCCACCAAAAATAAAGTCCTTTCAATGAAGGAAGCTTTCCAATACTCTCAAAAAGACGTAAGATCTTTTTTCTCCAGGGAAAAAGTTTAGAAAAAACCTCGCTATTCCCATGTTTCAGCAACCAAGCTGAAACATGGGAATAGGTAAAAAAATCCCCCCTCCCAAAAAGAAAAGCCTTCTTTTTCCTTAGTGGAGAAAAAGAAGGCTTGGAAAAGAAGAGACACATCTCTCTATTTCAACGACAAAACATAGGCATCCTTTCCCACCGGGCTCTGTTTCAGACGAGCAAGGGCACTCTCAGCCTCTGTCTTGGAACCATAGCTCCCCACTCGAACACGATAATAGGTGGTCTCGTTGATGGTTGTTTCCACAATATAGGGTGAAAATCCTGCCTGACGAAGCTGATTTTCCACAGCCTGCGCTTTCTCCAGTGAGGTATGAGCTGAAACCTGGATAGTAAACGATCCCATGCCAGAGGTACTTCTCTGCCCAGAAGGAGTGGAAACAGGCTTTGTTGCCTTGTTTTCTGAGGGTGAAGACACCTTTGGTTTTGCCTCTGTTTTCTGCTGAGAGGGTTTGGGAGAAGTATTTTCAGTCAGGGAGGGAATAACAGGTACTTCCGCCACCGGCGAAGGGGTAGATGAAGCTACTGGCGTTTGCTGAACAACTTCCTGGGCCTGCTGAACAGGAAGAGATTGCTGTTTCAGGGCTATCTCCGTTTTCTGTTCCTCAATCTTTTCGGCAAGGAGAGCCTGTTTCTCCTTCTGCACCTGAGTAATCTCTTTTTCCTTTATGTTCCCTAACCAGTACCCCAAGAGAAAAGCAAAAACCCCAAAAAAGACAAAGATAGCACCTACCCATACAAGCTTTTCATCAATATCAGAGGATGAGGCAAGTGGCTTTTTATCTTCCTCAATACGCTTTTGGGTAGAAGTCTCAAGAGGTTTTGGGCGAGAAGACGATTGATACGTACGAGAGGGTTTATAATCCTGAATCCCACTGGAACGCAACTGAGAAGATTCCTCTGGAGCGATAAAATCTTTATCAAAAAGATCCATGATATCGACATCTGCCATAAAGTCCTCCTTCTTCACTTTTCTTTTTTCGGCATTTTCTCAAAAAGAATAAGGGCTTTTCTCGCAAGAATGTCTTTGAAAGACTCTTTTGGCAGGATCTTCTGACCATAAGGGGCTATCACCCTATTTCAGCAAAATCTCCCCTTTTTGCTGAAACAGGGTAAGAGCTTCCCCCATACACAAGACTATTTCTGCTCAAGACTCTCATACAACTTTTGAAGTTCTTCCCAGGAAACCCCAAGAAGTTCCATCTGCCGGAAAAATTTAGGACACTCCCGATGAAGAAAGGTTTCTCTCTTGAGACGAAGAACCTCCTGATATCCATTTTCAGAGACAAAAAAACCAATCCCCCGTTGATTCACGATAATACCCTGATTTTCTAAATACCCATAGGTTTTCACCACGGTATTCGGATTCACAGAAAGCTGACTGGCTAAATCCCGAATAGAAGGTATTCTCTCTTTCGGTTTCCAAATCCCCTTCAAAATATTCTCACAGACAAGATCCGCAATCTGAAGATAAATCGCCTGCTGAGAATCAAACTCCATGAGTAACCTCGTATCGTACAAATCGCCGATAGGCCAGACCATACGCCATGAAAGCAGAAAGATAAAAGAGAACTCTTCCGGTCCAGAAAAGAGAATCAAAAATTCCCTTCGCTAAAGAAGGTGGTACCACTCCTTTTGTCGAATACAGGACAATCCCATTCCAGGAAACCACTGTCCCGAAAAGAAATTGAAGAAGTGGTGTAGAAAGAAACGAAAGAAGAAACGATACCCCAAACAAAAGCAAGGTAGTTTTCACAAAGGCAAGATGAGAAAACACGACAGACCCCCAGAAAAACCACGCCTGCAAGACAAAAAAGAAAAGATACCAGTGCCAGAGCCATCCATAAAAAGGAAAAAACACAGGGATAAGAGTCCCCGTGAGATAGTAAATAATCAACATGGTGAAAAGGGAATACAGAAAAAGCACTACAAAACCCACCAAAGGATATACAATGACAGAACCCAAAAGCTTACTCACAAACTTTTCCACAGGACTGGCTGGCAACAAAAGATAAAATCCCTCCCCCTGCGTATGAAGATCTGAAAAAGCGAGCGAACTCAAAAAACACCATACCCCACCTAACAAAAACATATCCAGCCCAAGATAAAAAGTCACCTGAAGATCCGCCGGGAAAAGAGACCTAAGCCATCCCATCCCAAAAGAGAAAACCAGAAGAAGAAGCGCGAGAAGAAGCATCACCCATACCCACCGCCGAAAAAAAAGCCTCACATCGATCAGAAAAAGATGCCATATCCGCTTAAGACTCATACCGTTTCTCCTTCAATTCCCGGAAAAAAGAGACCTGTCGAACACTGGCCTCAAACAAAAAAGAGAGTGGGATCTGGGTATCCTCCCCTCCTTCCCGCCGCAGAAGAACCTGATACCCCCCAAGCGCCGGTTCAGCATAGAGAGCCTGTTTCACCAGTGCCTCATCTGTTGTCACCGTATAGGTAAACAAGCGTTGACACTCTTCCATCGTCGCAGAAAAAATAACCTCTCCATAATGAAGAATAATCACCGCATCCAAAAGGTTCTCCACCTCTTCAATATGATGAGTAGCAATGACCAAAAGCTGACTCTCATCAACCGAAGAAGCTATATGCCGTCGGAGAATAGACTTGGTGGTAATATCAAGGCCATTCGTCGGTTCATCCCAGAGAATGACCTTCGCCTTTGTGGCTAAAGAAAAGGCAAGATAAAAACGCTTCAAATACCCAAACGAAAGCTTGGCTAAAAACTCATAAGGATTAATATCAAAGGTTTTGGCTAAGGTATGAAAAAGTTTCGTGTCAAAAGAAGGATAAAGCGGGGCATACAGATCAAGAAACTCATAAACCTTCAACGGGGGAAGATACGGTTTTTCCGGCACATACGAGAGATTTTGTAAATACGAAAGCGGACGTTTTCGAATATCCAGCCCATTTCCCTTTGCCTCGCCATCAAAACGCTCAATAAGCCCCGCCATCAAACGAAGAAGGGTGGTTTTGCCTGCTCCATTATGGCCCAAAAGCCCATAGACATGTCCAGGCACTAACGTTAGATTTACATCCTGCAAGAGAAAATTTTGCTTCGGCAAATGATAACGAACATCTCTGAGTTCAACCATTTCCTTTCCTACTGTTCTATTTCTGTGGTACACTTACAGTATAGCGAAGAGCTCTGTTTTTGTCAAGAGAATTGTGAAGGACTTACCTGCAAAAACTCCACCAATTCTTCCCACGAGAGATGGGCAAGAAAATCCGCATTGCTCGTCACAAGCGCCTGAAAAAGAGCCTTTTTTCGCTTCTGGAGCAAAAACATCTTTTCTTCTATAGTCCCCTCTGTAAAAAGCCGAAACACATGAACCGTTTTTTTCTGCCCAATGCGATGAACCCTATCAATGGCCTGTTTCTCCACCGAAGGATTCCACCACGGATCCAGAAGAATCACCGTATCTGCTCCCGTGATCGTGAGTCCCGTTCCCCCGGCCTTTGTAGAAATCAAAAAAACAGGCATCTCTCCCTCATTAAAGGTATCCACCAGATCCACCCGATTCTTTGTCCGACCATCAAGATAGAGTAACTCAAGCCCCATCATTTCCAGTTCCTTTCTCACTATCTGCAAGAGCTCTACAAACTGACTGAAAATAACTACCCGATGACCACTATCCAGGGCCTCAAGCACAAGTTCCCTTACCGCCCGCATCTTGATAGGTTCTTCCTCTGGAGAAAAACCCACCAGAGCAGGATGAAGACAGATCTGACGAAGTTTTGTTAGCCCCGCTAAAAAATGCATAAGGCCTTTCTGAGAAGACGATCTCCATTCTCTTTCACAGGAGAGCCTGATAACCTCCACCGTTTGAAGGTAGAGGGCTTTCTGACTCTCAGTGAGATCCAGCCACACCTCCTGCTCGATCTTCGGTGGAAGTTCTGCAAGCACCTCTTCTTTGGTACGACGAAGGACAAAAGGCCTCACAAGATTTTTGAGTCTTCGACTGGCCTCTTCCCTCTCTGAAGCCACAGGGCTTTGAAGCGGAATTTCAAAGGTTTTTGAAAACCAGCTGTGACTTCCCAAAAAACCCGGCATCAGAAAATCAAAGATAGTCCACATTTCCGTGATGGTATTTTCGATCGGTGTCCCTGTGATAGCCAACCGATGATGCGCCTGCAAAGCCTTGAGGCTTTGTGTACGCTTGGCTTTCTTGTTTTTGACATGCTGGGCCTCATCCAAAACACAAAGATGAAAAACCTGCCTATGATAAAACTCCCTATCCTGATGAAGTAAACTATAGGAAGTGATAAGAACATCATACTCTTCGACTTGTTTTTGTTTTTGCCTCCTTTTCTCTAAAGAACCATCCATCACCAAAAAACGAATCTCCTGTCCTGCAAACTTTGTGATCTCCTTTGCCCAGTTGTGCATGAGAGCAGAAGGACAAACAATAATACTCTTGCCATTTCCTTTGATAGAGAGAAGAAACGCAATCATCTGAAGCGTCTTTCCAAGACCCATCTCGTCGGCAAGAAACCCACCAAAATGATAATGATACAGAAAATGAAGCCACCAATACCCTTCCTTTTGATAGGGTCGAAGAAAAGGCGCCACCTTTTCTGGAATGGGAATACTTCTATCCAGCACCTCTCCCTGAAACGGAAGATCCTGATACGAAGAAGGAAGATGAATTTTCATCTCCCACGACTCTTTTGCCTTTCCCACGATATCCTTCAAAAGAAAAATATGAGAAGGATGAAGTCTCACTTTTCCCTCTTCCTTTCTCAAAAACCAGGCATCCTCCAGTTGCGAAAGCCAGCCCCGTTCATCAGAAGAAAGCGAGAGATATCCCTGCCCCCGCTTCACATACCCATACCGTACCAGATGGGCTCTTTCCTCAGGGGTGAGAACACGTCCCTCAACACTTACGGAAAAATTTACCTCTAACCAGTCCATACTCCCCAGGGGCACCACCTCAAAAACCACCTCTTCAAACCTTCCTCTTTTCCACGGGGGGATCAATGTTACCAGTGGTTGAATCCGATCAAGATACTCCTCAAAAAGGGTTTTCATATCATGGGACTGAATGGTGTGCTGTTTTACCTCCCCTAAAAATCGGGAAAAACTTGCTAAAGTTATGTCAGTGATGGTATGAAGTTTTTTATACCCTTCACTCATCGGAGAGAGAAACCACACCCTTTTTTTCTTTTGAAAAAGAAGACGTTTTCTCTGAAGAATGGTTTGATGAATCTCATCATGACGCAAAGGGAAACGTTCCCCCTCTATCACCACCCAGAAAACCACCTCGAAAAAGCCCTCCTGCAACTCATGAAGTTCCACCTCTACCGTTACATCAAAAATCTCCTGGACCTCAGGAAAAGACAAGGCAAAATGCTTTTTGAGAAGAGAAGACATTGGAAGAAGTTTGTCCACCATCTCTATATCAAGGGGAATTTTTCCCTCCCGAAAAAGAAGAGAAAGCTTCTCCTGAGAAAAAGGAGAAGCTATGGGACGAATCACGTTGTTTTCAAGCACAAGAGGAATAGTAGAGGTGAGAAGAAAGGCCCCTTTTGTCTGATTTATAGCCTCAAAGGGGTCAAAAGAGATCGCTCCTTTCCAGACCACATATTTCTTCTCATACCGATAAAAAGGGTGGGATGTATACTGACACAACAGTTCCAGAAACCACCCTTCAAAAGGGGGAAAAAGCGAAAGTTTCCCCAGATTCTCTCTGTGATCAGTATTCCAGCTATAGGCGAAAAACGTCTTGAGAAAACTATACTCTTCTACAGAAAGCCACTCCTCAGAAAGAAAAAAAATCTCCCACTCATCCTTCTTGTCTAACAAAAAGGAAAGATCCTCCGAAGTCTTGAGATGCACATCAAGCCTTTCCACCGTATGCTGGGCTATTATCCAGTCAAGAGAGAGAAAAAAAGATCTTTTCTTCACCATTTTCCCCTTCTGTCATCATACGGATGGAAAAAGCATTTGTCAAGAAAGACCCGCTGAATTTTTTGAAAAAAATCTCGTTACCAGCTATACTGTACCTACTCAAGCAACCAAGGAGGAAAATCGTATGAGAATGCTTGTGGGTATGATTTTTGTTTGTCTGGTAAGCATGGGGTGGGCTGAGGCCGATGCGAGTATTATCCTTCACGAGAACACTCTCAACAAGTTTCTTGCGGCGGTGGGCCCAGTGCAGAAGACAGAGAACTTCTCCATTAGTAGTATCAAAGGGCAATATCGCTGGCTTGTTCAAAACCCCCGTCTCAAACTTCTCCCCGGAAAGGCCCGATTTGAAGCCGATGTCACCGTCTCTCTTGTTTCCCCCTCTCTCAGTTATTCTACCCCTGCCTATGGAGAGGTATCCGTTGTTTATGATAGTGTTTCTAACCGTATCAACATCAAGGTGGAAAAGGTGGCTTTTGAGGTGGCTTTTACTATCCTTGGAAAACGCATCCGCATTGCCGAAGTGGATATCTCAAAGTTTTACCAGATCGCTTTCGGATTCCCTGGACCAAAACCATTTGAAGCCGTTGTGGATGTGGCTATGCCCGACGGCTCTAAAAGACCCATCAAGATCGAAACCAAACCTGTTCTCGCCATCGAAGAACAGCGTATCGTGGTGGGCTCAGAACTGGTTTATACTCCCATGAGATAATCTTCGGGAGATGGTTGTTTCAGCCTTTCAGAAAGCTTGGCCAATCTCTTGAGATCTGGATCAAGGAAACAATCGCTGGTTGTCTTCTTGGAGAGAATAAAAAGCTTCTCAAAATAGAGGGCATCTGAGAGAGACGCCGTCTTGTAGAGAAAGACCTCCAGCGGAAGAATAACCTTGCGGGTTTCGACATATTTGAGAGCATGAAGGGCTTTCTCATGCTGTGGAAGCTTCTCCTGAGTCGTGGCGGAGATGTTTCCTCCCAGCGTGATGGTAAATTCCCTCCCCGCTACCTCACAGATATGTTCTACCGTTTCCCAGATCACCTCACTATCAGGCGTTACCTCTTCATCAAAGAAAGAAGCACTGAGGTCTGTTCTTCCAATGGTGATAGCATCAACAAATCCACGAGACACATCTAGGATCTTCTCAAGCTGCGCCACCGCCTGTTTCGTTTCAATATTGATGGCTATATGATGAGACTTCTCTGCAAAAACACTTTCATAGGCATCCCGAAACTTCTTCACCCCAAAAGGAGATTCCACCATCGGAGCAATAATCCCATCCACACCCAATTCCATACAGTCTCTCATATCTCGTACCGCCTCCACCCCTCCAATCTTGACATGAAACGGAACGCCTGCTTGAAGGGTGAGTCGCCTGAGTCTCACCATATCCTGATAACTTGCCCCTTCCGCCTCAAATTCAGCCTTTATTCCACGAATGTGATAAAGTTCCTTGAGAAGAATCAGAGATTCTAACATTTCTTTTTCGATAACCATCATATATGCCTCCTTGCCCCTATGTATCTTTTCGTATAAAATCCAAAAAAAATGAGTGTTTTCCATGTTTTTTCTTCGTGTTTTGTTTTCTCTCTTCTCGTTAGGAGAAAACCACCATGCAAAAGGGTTTAGAAAGGAGATAAAAAGGGGCTAAAGAAATGCCAAATAAAGGTATAAACAAAGCTATTTCCTTGTTTCAGCAAAAATGAGTTGTTTAGCTGAAATAAGGGAATAGCCATACTTTCCAGTCTTCTGCTTCAGGTAGAAAACCGCATAAAATCGACAATTTTTTCTCCCCATCTCCCTCAAAAATTGCAAGAAAAAAATTTTTTCTCTATAATATATCCACTCTAATGAGGAGGTTCTCATGTCAGGTCATAATAAATGGGCCAACATCAAACAACGAAAGGGTGCTCAGGATGCCAAAAGAAGCAGTCTCTTTTCCAAGTTGGTGAAAGAGATTATTATCGCCGCTCGTGCTGGTGGCAATCCTGATACCAATCCCAAACTCCGTGTGGCTATTGACAAGGCCCGTGATGCCAACATGCCCAAGGACAATATTGAAAAAGCCATCAAACGTGGAACAGGAGAGATAGAAGGGGCAACATACGAAGAATTGGTCTATGAAGGATACGGTCCTGGTGGTGTTGCCGTGATTATGGACATCACCACAGATAACAAGAATAGAACCGCCGCCGAAATTCGCAAGATTTTCTCCAAACACAATGGTAACCTTGGAGAAAGCGGTTGTGTGGCATGGATGTTTGACAAAAAGGGATTCATCGCCATCCAGGCTGCAGGGGTAAGCGAAGAGGAAATCATGGAAGTAGCTCTTGATCTCGGTGCTGATGATGTCCGCTTGGAAGGGGACGTTTATGAGATCTATACTCCTGTGGAAAATTATGCTCAGGTATTAGAAGGGCTGAAAAAGAAATATACGGTAACCTCTTCAGAGATCGGCCGTTTTCCCAAGAATACCATGAAGCTCGAAAAAGAAGACGCTATGAAACTTCTCAAACTCATGGATGAACTGGAAAACCACGATGATGTTCAGAATGTCGCTTCCAATGCGGATATTGAGGACAGTGTGTTAGAAGAGTTTGCCAACAGTTAACCATGGGCAATCTTGTCCTTTTTACCAGCAACTGCTTTGGAGAAGACAGAAGTGCAGCCCTTATTGCCCGGGAACTGAAGATCCTGCTGGAGAAGCGTCAGTCAAGTTATCGGGTAATGGGGGCTTCTCTTATCAGTGAGGGAAAAGATTATACCTCACGAGGTATAGACCTTCTTTTCTCTTCCTATGTTCCTCCTTCGGGAGGATTTCCCACCCACAGCCTACGAGGGCTTTTTGCTGATCTCTTTTCGGGAAGTTTCACTGCCATTTTTCAGTTTGTCAAAACCCTGAAATCCCATGCTCAGGAAACCAAACTCGCTATTGTGGTAGGAGATGTAGCGCTTCTTTTCCTTACCAGACAGGGACTTCCCGGTGTTCCCATCGTCTTTCTCTCTCTTCCCAAGTCAGATTATATTGCTCCTCATTACGCCATTGAAGAATGGTATATTACCCGTCAGGCTTCTACCTTTCTTACGAGAGATGCTTATACAGCTGAAAACCTCCAGAAAAAAGGTATCCCCGCCCTTTTTTTAGGGAATCCCATCGTCGATGAATTAGAACCTACTTCGGTACTCTCCCTTTCCCAGGACAGGCCTGTTTTGGGACTTCTTCCTGGAAGTCGTGAGGAAGCCTATCAGAATTTTGTTCTCATACTTCCTGTTGTGGAAGAAGTCCACTCTCGTTATCCCTGCGATGTAGTGGCCGCCCTCCCAGGTACCCTTACTGATGAACGTCTCTCTTTTCTCGCACAAAAAAAGGGGTGGATCTATAAGAAATCTTCTCCCTTTCCCTTTCTTGAAAAAAACTCTATCCGTATTCTTCTCACTCGAGGAGTTTTTGCTGAAGTTCTTCATCTCTCCACGGTAATCTTAGGTCTTGCCGGAACGGCCAATGAACAGGCGGCAGCGTTGGGCAAGCCAATTGTTGCTTTCAAAGGAGCTGGTCCTCAAACGACCCTTCGCCGCTTTCGAGAACAACACCGTCTTCTTGGAGACGCCCTGTGCCTACGAAAAGACTACCCTCAAGGGGTGGTTGAAGAAATCCTCTCTCTTTTTCAAAACGCCCCGGAGAGAAAGCGTCGGGGTATGATAGGACAGCAGCACATGGGACCAGCTGGAGGCTCTAAGGCTATCGCTTCGTATCTTTTTCAAAAGTATCTTCAAGAAGGGTGAGATTGGAGAAAAAAGAAAGGATAGCATCTGTTGTGCTATTCCCTTATTTCAGCTAAAAGCCCC
>FQKF010125622.1_pt1 | contig 18789 bp, 19 predicted proteins | sample 1504521 | NCBI WGS metagenome assembly FQKF01 (sample SAMEA4475357, study PRJEB15587) | soil metagenome | biome: Soil; feature: Field | place: India | collected 2015-03-11 | depth 0 m
GAATTAAATCACCTTTTTTACATTCATTTATGCAAGCAATGTAGCACTTCATCAATTTTTTGTTAAAGTACGTTAATAAAATACGCAAATACAATGCAAATAAATTTAACAAATTTTTCGTAAGTAAAAATATATTTGAGCTTTGAAATATATCTTCAATAAAATATTCTCGTTAAAATAACAATTAAACAGTCATTCAAAAGTGTTTTTCTTTTACATTTGCAAATCATTTCATTTCACATTAAAGTAATTATCAATTAATAAATTATGCATCTTCCCGAAAAACTTATTATAGCTATTGATGGGTATTCATCGTGCGGAAAAAGTACTTTTGCTAAAACCATAGCTCAAAAACTGGGTTATACATACATTGATACAGGAGCCATGTATAGGGCTATAACTTTATATGCGCTTGAGAACCATTTAATTGATGAAAATAATTTCTACAAACAGCAATTAATAAATCAACTCGATAAAATTGAGATTGATTTTAAGCGAAATGATCAGAATGGGAAAAACGAGATATATTTAAATGGAAAGAACGTAGAAGAATTGATTCGAAATCTGAGAGTTTCGCAGTTTGTAAGTCAAATTAGTGCGGTTAAAGAAGTTCGTGAAAAACTGGTTAACTTGCAACGCAAAATTGGTTCAAAGGGCAATGTGGTGATGGATGGTAGGGATATTGGTACAGTTGTTTTTCCAGAAGCACAGCTCAAAATTTTTATGACGGCCGATCCAAAAATTCGAGCCCAACGAAGATATGCCGAATTAATTGCGAAAGGACAACAAGTATCTTTTGATGAAGTGTATAAAAATGTTATTGAACGCGATAATCTTGACACCTCGCGTGAAGAAAGTCCTCTGCGTAAAGCACCCGACGCTATTATACTTGATAATAGTCATATGACCCCGGAAGAACAATGGCAATGGTTTGAGAATCTTATCCATCAGCTTTTCAAATAAGTAAAAATCTGAATTTTATTTCTCCACCTGAAACTTTATTCAAAAAGGGGTTTTAATTTTCTTTCAGTGAAATAGTTTTTCATTTATATTTGTTGAAAATTGTATAAATGGCTAAAACTCGTACACGTTTTGTTTGTCAGAATTGTGGTGCCGAATCGAGCAAATGGATAGGCCGATGCCCTTCATGCAATGAATGGAATACTTATGTTGAAGAAGTAGTTACTAAAGAACCAGATCGTTTTTCTTCATCATCATTGTCGAGTCAGTCATTTAAACTAATTACCTTAACCGATGTACAACAACTCGAAGTTAAACGGATTGATACGCAGTGCGGAGAGTTCAATCGAGTACTGGGAGGAGGCCTGGTTCCGGGTTCTGTTACATTACTTGGCGGCGAACCTGGTATTGGTAAATCAACGTTAGCACTTCAAATTGCTTTGCAACTTGATCATTTAAAAACAGTATATATTTCTGGTGAAGAAAGTGCAAATCAAATCAAATTAAGAGCCGAACGACTAGGAAAAGTTCATCCAAATATTTTGTTAGTTTGCGAAACATCCATAGAAGCTATTCTTTCAGCGCTGGAACAAGCGAAGCCACAATTGGTTATAATTGATTCAATTCAAACAATATATGCCGATTATATTGAGTCGACCAGTGGAAGCGTAAGCCAGATTCGTGAATGCACTGGTCGAATTATTAAGTATGCCAAAAGTAATTCAATACCCGTTATTCTGATTGGCCATATAGTTAAAGATGGTAGCCTGGCAGGACCAAAAACACTCGAGCATATGGTCGATACTGTTCTTCAGTTCGAAGGCGATAGGCAGTATTTGTATCGTATACTGCGTACAACTAAAAACCGATTTGGTTCAACTTCTGAAATAGGCATATTTGAGATGCAAGGCAATGGATTGAATGAGGTTTCAAATCCATCGGAAATATTTTTATCGCATAGTGAAGAACTTTTGAGTGGAATAGCCGTGGCAGCAACTATTAATGGGAACAGGCCATATTTAATTGAAATTCAATCGTTGGTTAGTTCGGCTGTATACGGAACACCCCAGCATTCATCAATTGGTTTTGATTTGCGACGATTAAATATGTTGCTGGCTGTACTTGAGAAAAGGGCTGGCTTCCGATTGGCTGCCAAAGATGTGTTTTTGAATATTGCAGGTGGGTTAAAAATTGAAGAACCCTCGGTCGATTTAGCCATTGCCGCTGCAATTTTATCATCAAATGCCGATATAGCTATTGCTAAAGACATTTGTCTGGCTGGCGAGGTAAGTCTTTCGGGCGAAATTCGACCAGTTTTTCGGGTTGAACAACGAATTGCTGAAGCAAAAAAATTAGGTTTTTCCCAAATTATACTTCCTGTTGCAAATAAAAAAGCTATTAAAAATACCTCTTCTGATCTAAATTTTATCTTCATCCATAAAATTGACCAACTGCCAAGGGTATTATTTGGATAATTTTTTCATGGTTTGATTAGGGCAATATTTACTTTACCTACAGAAAAGGTTTTTAAAGCAAAATATGTATAAAAATACATTTTTAATGAATAAATTTAAAAAGATGATTTAATTCATTGATATCTATTTAGACTGATTATGAATTAATTAATTAATACGTGAAAAAAATAACAATGATTGAATTGTAAAAATGAATAATTATTAACTTTGCCGCTTTAAAATTTTAAAGTAATGATAGTAAAGCAATACAAGACAGCTACGGCGGAAGAAGCGGTAAAGGTTGTTAAATCAGGCGATCATGTACATTTTAGCAGTGTTGCTTCGGCACCTCAATGTTTAATTCAGGCATTGGTAAAGAGAGGAAGAGCTGGAGAGTTGCGCAATGTACATATTCATCATTTACATACTGAAGGACCTGCTCCTTATGCCGATCCGGAATTTGAAGGCATTTTCCAGCACGATGCTTTTTTTGTTGGAGCCAATGTGCGTTGTGCAGTACAAAGTGGTTACGCCGATTATATTCCTGTTTTTTTAAGCGAAACTCAACGATTGTATCGTGAAGGTTATTTACCCTGTAATGTAGCTATGATCCAGGTAAGCCCTCCCGATGAGCATGGTTTTGTATCAATGGGCACATCGGTCGATGCCACGTTGGCAGCAGTCGAAGTGGCCGATACTGTTATTGCGGTAATTAATCCAAATGTGCCACGTGCTTTTGGCGATGCCCTCATTCACATGGATATGATTGATATCTTCGTAGAAGATGATACACCTTTAGAACCTGCGCATTTCAGTCAGCCCGATGAAATTGAAACGGCTATTGGTAAACACTGTGCCGCTTTAATTGAAGACGGTGCCACTCTGCAAATGGGAATTGGAGCTATTCCAAATGCTGTATTAGCTCAATTGGGTAATCATAAAAATTTAGGTATTCATACCGAAATGTTTGCTGATGGTGTGCTCCCTCTTGTAGAAAAAGGGGTAATAAACGGAGCAAATAAAGCTATTGATACGGGTAAAATGGTGGCAACCTTTTTAATGGGTTCACAAGCGGTTTACGATTTCATACATAATAACCCCGAAGTGCTCATGATGGATGTAGGTTATACCAACGATCCTTTCATCATTGCTAAAAATCCAAAAGTAACGGCCATCAATTCGGCTTTGCAGATTGATTTGACCGGACAGGTAGGTGCCGATTCGTTAGGAACCAAACATTACTCAGGTGTTGGCGGTCAGGTCGATTTTATGTATGGTGCTTCTCGTTCAAAGGGAGGTAAAGCTATTCTGGCTATGCCAAGTATTACTCCAAAAGGAATTAGTAAAATTTCACCTACCTTAATTGAGGGTTCAGGCGTTGTTAGCACTCGAGCTCATGTGCACTGGGTTGTTACTGAATATGGTGCCGTTAATCTGTACGGAAAATCGTTGCAAGAAAGAGCCAAATTATTAATTAGCATTGCTCATCCAATGCACCAGGAGATGCTTGATAAAGCTGCTTTTGAGCGTTTCGGCCCTCATTTTCACTACATTAGTAAAAAAGTGATGAATACCATTTCCTAATAACTTTGCTTTTATACCAGGTGTAGTTCAATTTACTTCACCTGGTATAATACTTGTAATTCGTTATTCTTAGCGTTAAGAAATTAAAACCTTCTATATTTTGCGGTAATACTAAAAATGTGCTCAAGAATTTTTTTATCAATCTCGGTAAGTTTTTGATTGCGTCGCTGCATAACTTTTTCAGCGGTTTCTATGGCTCTGTCGAGTGGATAAACTGACAATCCATCTGATCCTCCCCACGAAAAGGAAGGAATAAAATTACGAGGATAACCGGCTCCAAAAATATTGGCACTCACTCCAACAACAGTTCCTGTATTAAACATGGTATTTATTCCGCATTTTGAATGATCGCCCATAATTAAACCACAGAACTGTAGTCCTGTGGGTAAAAATCGTTCGCGTGTGTAATTCCAGAGTTTAACTTCGGTATAATTATTTTTTAGGTTTGAATTATTGGTATCGGCCCCTAAATTGCACCATTCGCCCAGAACAGCATTGCCCAAATATCCATCGTGCGCTTTGTTAGAATTGCCGAATATTACACTATTTTGAACTTCGCCCCCAACCTTACAATTGGGTCCTATAGTCGTTGATCCGTATATTTTCGCACCCATCTTTAACTGAGAGTGATCTAACAGAGCAAACGAACCACGAATATGACAACCTTCCATTATTTCAGCATCCTTACCAATATAAATTAACCCGGTCGAAGCATTTAAGGTCGAGAATTCTACCTTTGCTCCTTCTTCAAGAAAAATTTTTTCTGAATTAATCACACCATTCGTTGAACTAATGGGTTGGCTTTGTCGGTTATAGGTTATGACTTTAAAATCATGTTCTAAAGCCACATCATTGAAAACAAATATATGATAAGGATATCGAATTTGTACGAAATCCGATGAAAATGGAATTGTCCTATTAGCTTTTGAAATATCATTCCTGAAATCTTCGGCCTCAGCTTTACTCATTCGAGTAGCAATAATAATATTATCTTTTATAAGATATTCTCCCATATTAAGGCTGAGTATGGCATCGAATAATAACTGGCTGGGTAAAATGGTTGCATTTATCAGTATATTGTCAGTTTCAATACGAATCGGAAATTTAGCCGATAAATACTCATCGGTCAGGTAACTGATTTTTTCCGAAAAGTATTTTTCCCATTTTTCACGAATCGTTAATATCCCTATTCGAATTTCAGCAACTGGACGTGTAAATGTTAATGGCAGTAAGTCGGTTTTGTTGTCATCAAATAATATAATGTTCTTCATGAGTTGAGTTTTTAAATTGATTTTTTTTCAAAGTTAAGTTTTTCATTACATCGGCACTACATTTTATTTTTATAAAATAAAAAAACTCCGATTTTCGTTTCTTCGAAAATCGGAGTTTTTCTTGACTAAAAACTTTATTTCTTATTTTTTCTTTTTGTCGAAATGGTCTTTATAACGATTCATAAATTTATCAACACGTCCTGCTGTGTCAACCAGTTTCATCTTACCTGTATAGAAAGGATGCGAAGTGTTTGAGATTTCAAGTTTTATAAGTGGGTATTCTATACCATCAATGGTAATTGTTTCTTTTGAAGGCGCAGTGGAACGACAAATAAAAGTAAAATCGTTCGACATATCTTTAAATGCCACCAGTCTATAGTTGCTTGGATGAATGTCTTTCTTCATAATATTTATTAATTTCTATTATTTTTAACATTTTGGGCTTGCAAATTTATATCAATTTTTGGTTTGAAAAAATTTTTGTCAAAAATATTTTGTGTTTTGTTCAATCTTATAAAACAAGTTAGAATTTACGAATCTTGCTTTTTTAATGAACATTTTATATCTGTTCTTCTTTGTTTATGAAATATTCTCACATGTATTCTTAAAAAAATGGTTTTTATTCTTTTTCTCCATTGATTGATTTTTCATGAATTTTTGACTTAGATTTGTGTAAATAATTTTTCGTTATGTTAGAAAGTGAAAGGCATTTCAAGAAGCATAAGCAAATTATTTTTGCAAGTATTTTTTTTGAGAGTTTTTTATTAGCGTGGCATTCGATTAAAGTCAATCGATTGCGTGCAGCCTTAACTTTGTTTGGATTAAGTATTGGAATATTTTGTATAGTTACTGTTTTTGCTGCAGTGGATGCGCTGGAAAAAGGAGTACGTGAGAATATTGCTAGTTTAGGTAGCGATGTGTTGTATATACAAAAATGGCCATGGGAATTTACCAGCGATTATAAATGGTGGGAATACATGAAACGGCCTGTTCCTAAATATATTGATTATGAAATAATTATCCGAAAAGCTCAGACAGTTGATGTGGGTGCATTTTCGGTCAGTACACGACGAAATATAAAATATAAGAAAACAACTTTTGAAAATGGTGGGATATGGGCAAATACTTATGATTTTATTAAAATAAGGACTTTTGAAATTGAGGATGGTCGATATTTCTCGCCAATGGAAGACAAAACCGGACAAAATAAATGTTTAATTGGTAGCAATGTTAGGAAAAATTTGTTTGGTAGTGAAAATCCGATAGGAAAATTCATTGAAATAGAAGGACGTAAAATCGAGGTAATTGGTATAATTAAAAAAGAAGGCACCGGGCTTTTTGGAGGCAGCCTCGATGATTTGGTTTTATTGCCTTTAAATTTTGCACGACATATTTTCGACATCCGAAATGACAATTTAAATCCTTTTATCATGATAAAAGCAAAACCCGATGTGCCGCTTGAGCAAATGAAAGCTGAGGTTAAAAATATCTTGCGTCGAATGCATGCCCTTAAGCCAAATCAACCCGATGATTTTTCTTTAAATCAGGCAAGTATGGTAATTAGTGGAATTAATCAAATATTTAATATTATAAATTTAGCTGGCTGGATTATTGGTGGTTTCTCTATTCTGGTAGGAGGTTTTGGGATAGCTAATATTATGTTTGTAGGCGTAAAAGAACGTACGAATCAAATTGGTATCCAGAAAGCAATAGGTGCTAAAAATGTTTTTATACTTTCTCAGTTTTTGTTTGAAGGTGTCATATTAGCTATTGCTGGTGGGTTGGTTGGTATTATTATAGTTTTGTTTGCTTTACTTATAGCTAATAATTTGTTAGACTTTAGCGTTAGCTTTACACTTTCAAATTTTATTTTTGGAATAACTGTTTCAGCTATCGTAGGTATTGTCTCCGCAATTTGGCCTGCTTATTCTGCATCACGACTTAATCCGGTGGAAGCAATAAATACTACATTTTAATAGCCCATAATACTTCACTTTATTATATATTTACACGCGCTATTGAAATTTACAATTATGGAAACAAAGTATAAAGTTGGTTTTATAATTAATCCCATTTCTGGAACTAAAAGTAAAAAAGATATTCCAGGTTTAATTGATACAATCGTTGATAAAAGTCGTTATGAAGTGGATATTCGTTTTACTGACTATGCGGGCCATGCGCATGAAATAACGAAAGAAATGGTCAAAAATAATTATTATATTGTGGTGGCGGTTGGTGGTGATGGAACCATGAACGAAGTGGCTTCAGCTCTGGTACATTCAAATACTGCTTTGGGAATAATTCCATGTGGATCGGGAAACGGACTTGCCCGACATCTCGAAATTCCATTAGAGATAGCAAAGGCAATAGAACTTATCAATTATCATAAAATTGTTGAGATTGATTATGGAACAGCTAACGATATTAAATTTTTCTGTACCTGCGGTGTTGGTTTTGATGCACATGTTGGAAGTATATTTGCCAAACAAAAAAAACGTGGTTTTCTTTCTTATGTCAAAAGCGTAGTGGGTGAGTTTGTGTCGTACAAAGCAAAAAAATATAAATTCAATACTGGTCAAGTTAAGTTTAAAAAACGTGCATTCCTGGTAACATTTGCAAATGCATCGCAATATGGTAACGATGCTTTTATTGCTCCTCATGCCGATATTCAGGATGGTTTGATTGATGTATGCATTCTTGAACCTTTTCCTGTTGTTAAAGTCATTGACATTGGTTTAAAGTTAATGAAACGTAAAATAGACCGTTGCCAATATGTGCAAATTTTGAAAACAAAAGAAGTAAAGATAAAACGCAAAAAAAAGGATGTGTTTCACTACGATGGCGAGCCTGTGGTAATGAAGAAAAAAATTATTGTCAAGGCACATCATAAAGGATTAAAGGTAGCTGTATTGGTTACATCCAGTTTAAAGTAAAATTGGGTAATATTCAGGACATACCAAGTTACCACTTTTTATTTAAAACTGAAGGAATACGGTTATTCTAACAAATCACGTATAACTACCGATGCACAGTAACAGCCAAAAATAGCGGGCATATACGAAATAGTTCCTACAATAGAATTCTTGTTGGGCTCATTTTTGGTTAAAATTATTCGGTTTTCGTTTACCTCTTCCGGCGAAAATACGACTTTAAAGCCGTCATGAATACCTAATTTATGTAATCGTTTCCTAACAATACGGGCAAATTTACAATTATATGATTCAGCTATATCGGCTACTTTTATCAGTGAGGGATCATACTTTCCGCCTGCTCCCATCGACGATACCAAACGAAACCCTTTTTTTAACGCATGATAAATTAAAAATACTTTGGGTGAAAGCGTATCAATGGCATCGACAATATAATGGTATGGGTTTTCTAATAAAGTTAATGCTTTTTCATCTTTAATGTACCAATCGTAACTATGCAATTTAAGTTGTGGATTTATATCCATTAATCTCTCGGCTAATACTTCTGTTTTTTTTCTGCCTATAGTGCTATGTAAGGCAAGTAATTGCCTGTTTATATTGGTTGGATGAATGGTGTCGTGGTCAACAATGGTAATTTCACCTATTCCTGCTCGACACAACATTTCTGCAGCATAAGAACCAACGCCACCTAAACCCACTACTAATATATGCGATTGATTGAGTTGTTTCAAATTATTTTCACCTACTTGAAGTAATGTACGTTGCTGCCAATTCGCAAATTCAGTCATTCGAGTTTAATTTTAAATGTTTCGACAAAATTATTCATTTGACTGATTTGCAAATCGATTATGGATTGTTTTCTGATTTCACTGATTTTTTGGTATAATTGTGTAATAAATGGATAAGACTCTTCGTCGCTTTCAATAAAAAAATCGTTTTCACTTAATTTTTTAATAAAATGGAGTCTCGAATCATTGGCTATAAATACTAATTTGCCAAATGAAATTTTTATACCCTGGTTTAATAAATTGTATATTACATACTCGTTAGGCTTAATTCCATGAACAATCCAGTTTTGTTTAGGCCGTATTTTTTTATGCCAGTATATAATTTTATCGTAAGCACGAACACAGTGTATAATTAATGGTTTTTCCTTTTGTTCAGAAAGTTCAACATGGCGAATAAATACCTTCTCCTGCAGCGATATTTCTAAATAGCTTTTCAGTAAATCAATGCCACATTCACCAATAGCTATAATGTTATTTTTTTCTATTTCCTGGGATAAATATTTGAAATATAATTCCAGGTTATCAGAATGTAAATACCATGGATGTATTCCTGCTGAATAATATTTGTTCTGCTCAGTGTTAACCTGATTTTGGCCAATGATTATGTTATATACAGAAATAACCTCGTTTGTTGAATAATATTCATGTGTGTGAATATCAATATATTTAAGCATTTGAAATTGTGTAATTTATTTTAGGTAATTCAATATAAAATGTGGTTCCTTTCTCAGGTGTTGAGGTAAAATATACCTTTCCGTTCAGATAACGTTCAATAAGCATTTTAACACTATAAGTTCCCAAACCTCTTGATTCTCCTTTAGTTGAAAACGAACGATGGAAAATCTGACTTTGATTTTCTTTAGGAATATAAGATGGATTTTGCACAGATATTATGTAATATGTTTCAGATTCACTTGTGGTAATTCTAATTTCATCTCCACTTTTTGAAGCTTCAAGTGCATTTTTTAATAAATTGGTAATACTTCGGTTAATTAATACAGGATCGGTAAATATAAAGTGTTGAGACATATTATCCAGATGTATGAATTCAATGTCCGCTGTATTATTGAGGTTTTTAATTTGTTGAATCACTTTATTAATAAGTTCAGCTATATCGGTCTGTTCAAATTTTACAATTAGTTCCCCTTTTTCAGCTGCAGCCAGTTGGCGTTGAAAGTTTATTTCGTCGCTTAAATCTTGTATCAGTGAACCCATTAATTGAAAATAATTATTTGTATTAGCTGCTATACAATTTTCTTTTTGCATAAGCTGATATAGCCCATGTAAAGCCGATATTTTATTTAATATATCATGAAAAAAAATTCTTTCCATGCGGCGTTTGTGTTTAGTTTCACTAACATCGACCAATAGAAGTAAATAGTAATGCTTATTATTGAGTTCAAAGGGTGTAATGGTCACATGAAAATCATAAGCTTGTAATTCATTATTAATAAGTAGAAGTGATTTTGTGTCGGAAGTTACTGTTTCTCCGGTATCTTTTGCTAATGTAAATGATTTTAAAATACCACAAAATTGGCACTGATCATTTTGTCCACAAGGTTTTGAATCTGGTTCGTTGGCATGTAGACAATTCATGGCCTCACCTGGTAAACCTCCTATAATTTCTTCAACGCTATTCCATCCAAATCTCGACTTAAATGATTCATTAAAAAATAATACTTGTCGGGTCGAATTAAGGATAGCTATTGGAAAATTCAGGACTTCCAAAAAATTTCTTAGAATATGTAACGGGTTAGCTTTCGCAAGTTCCAATAAAAACATCTGACGTAAAATCGCCACTTCACGGTTCATTCCATTCATAAATTAAAGGTTTAGGGGTGTTTATATATTCTATACAAAGTTTATACCTTAAAGTTATTTAACTTTTCTGATTTTAACAAATTGCATAGAAAATATATGAGTACTTTTACTAAGCGCTTGATTTGTTGATTAGAAGGTGATTATGGTAGTTACTTGGATATTATACTTTCTGTACATTATATAAGCCTGATTTACTAACTTTATTTCAAAGGTCTTACCTATTTTGCTTCAATAAATTTCATTTTTACGGTAACTTCAATTTCCTCGGCTATTTTCTGACGTACCAAAGCAGGAATATCAATGCTATGATCGGCAGGTTTAACTTTAAATTTTCCGCTTAATTCAATTTCTTTATTATTAATAGCAATAGTACCTTTAACTGTATATGGTTTGGTAACTCCATGAATGGTTAGATTTCCTTCGGCAGATATGGGATATTCTCCATTTTTATTAATATCTATATTTTCAATTAACAGTTTCCCTTTAAAGGTTGCTTTTGGATATTTATCAGATTCAACGAAGTTTTCGTTAAAATGTTCCTCCATTAATGCTTTTTCGAATTTAAAGCTTTTCATGAGAACACTAACAGTAATTTCATTATTACCAATGTCAATTATACCCGCAGCTTGATGATTAACAGCTTTAATTTCCTCAATTGGAGTATAAGAGTAAAATTGAATAAAACCATTCTTACATATAAATTTTTGCTGTGCTACAACCCATGTTTGAAAAAATATTGTAAGTGCTACTATAACGAAAAATTTGGTTTTCATATTCAATTATTTAAGGTTTAATTTTTTAAAGCTTGCGATTAATATTAAAAACCCGTGAAATGTTAAATCCAAAATGAATATCGCCTTTATTCCATCTGCCTGTATTTCGACCTATAAAATCTTTTTCAATCATTCCCTGAGAATTGGTAAATATGAGTTGAAAAACATGTCCTCCTGTTTCAATATCAAATCCCATGGATAAACTATTATAATATCTGTTCATAGAGTAGTTATTGCGTGCGTTAAATACGTAAAAGTATTCGGCATTTAAAGAAGTGCGTTTGGTTAATTTATATCTACCCCCCAAGCCAAGAGCATAAATATTATTCTTATCGTTTATGGTGGTCACCAGATTGTAGTGAATCCATGCTGGCATGACCTGCAATGATAAATTTTTATTTAATTTTCGAGCTATTAATAGTTGATTTACATATGAGAGGCGAGCGGAAAAAGGGTAGGTCGAGTTATTTTGTATATCGTTAACATACGGAAAATCAAGCGTTCGAATAGCTAAACTGGTGAAATACGAAATGCTTACTGGAAAAGACTTAGCTCCTGTTGATTGTCTTTTAATGCTAAACTTAGCAAAACCATCGTATGCCTTTTCAAAGGTGCCACGTCCCAAACCAATCATTACCCAATCAGTAATTCCGTATTCAAGGCTTAAGTGGGTGGTAGCTCCATCTAAGCCCCAAAAGTTATATGCTCCCGAATTAATGGTATTAAACCTATGATGTACCCGAAAATCGAGTTGTCCCTGTGGCATTCGTTCAATCGAATGTGAATTCAAGATTCGAGTGGCTTTAAAGGTAGCTGTTACAATTTCAGTTTTTGCAGAATCGGTCAAACCCAGAAGCTGATCAAGCTCGTTATCTTGTGCCAGGGTTGGTAAATAAAACATTAAGGCTATGAATAAGGTTAAGTTTCGATTCATAATTTGTTTGTTTTGAAATTTAATTATTGGGTTTACCAATGTTAATCCACTTTTCGAATTGTAAAATCTGACAATCGCTTAATTTCTGCGAACCTTGGGGCATAGGTGAATATCCTGGCGTGTGCTTTATGGCACCCAGTATGCGAGTAGCATTAACTGAAATATCGTTGTATGTTTTTAAAACAGGTTGTTGAGTTGAATGACAGATAATGCAATTATTTTCAATAATGGGTTTAATGGTTGTATTGAACGAAATTGATGATGTGTCGCAATTATTGTTTTTGAAGTTTTCAGGAAATAATTCTTCTTCACTTTGATTGGTACATCCAAGTAAAGTAAAAAGAATTAAGGTTTGTAAATACATTATTTTTTTCCACCACATACCAGAAGTAATTAAGTTGTATAATGTTAACAATTAATTTTTTATATTGTTATTAAAGTTAAAAAAAATTGTCAAAAACGCATAATGAAAAATCATATAATCGAAATTTCTCGAATTTCTCTCAAAAAACTTTTTTCTTACTTGTTTTTATTTTGAATTCGGAAAAAATTCATACATTTAACATGGAAATGATATGTAATTTCTTTAATAAGAAGGCACAATAAATTTTTAACATAATAATTATGAAATCAACTCCCAAAATTGAAAACCTGCACCCCATGAAAAACATTATTGTTCCACTCGATTTTTCAGTCGATTCGCTGAAAGGTCTCGATCTGGCCATCGTTTTCGCCAGAAAAATACCTGTTAAAATTCAGCTGGTGTATGTTCAGCGCCGCCACGATGTGCCCAGTGTTGAGGAAGAAGAATATCATCAGGCCGAGAAAAAGTTTATAAAACTAATCGATAAATATGATAGTCATTTACATGAAGGTTCACAAATCAATTATATTATTAAAAAGGGTAAGGTTTATCAAGAAGTTGTTAGTCAGGCAGAGGCTTTCCCCGATAGTTTGATTATAGCTTCAACCCATGGGGCATCGGGATTTGAAGAGCTATTTATTGGAAGCAACGCTTTTCGAATTGTTAGTGCAACCTCACGTCCGGTAATTACTATCAGGCAAGCACCGGTTCCGCAGCAAATAACTAATATTATTTTGCCAATTGATAATAATCTGGTTACACGTCAAAAAGTGGTTTTTAGTTCCTTAATAGCGAAAATATTTAATGCCACTGTTCACGTGGTTATTGTCTCAAATACAAAAAATAAGAAAATTATTAATCGTCTTAATGCTTACTCCGAACAGGTAATAGATTATTTAATGAATAAAGATATAGCATTCAAGACCGAATCAATTATAAGTTCCGATGTTTTTGATGATTTATTTAGCTATACCATTGATCAAAAAGCCGAGCTAATTTCAATTATGAACGAAACTGGGACATCAATTACCGACTTAATTATAGGTAGTCTTGCTCAACAAATGATTAGCAAATCGCCTGTTCCTGTTTTAACAATTCGTGCCAAACCTCGTACTATTAAAGATAGTTTTAGTACCTTTGGAGGCTAAAAAACAGCTTTCGAAATGAAGATTCTGATTGATAGGGTTAGCAAGGTATACGGACAACAAAAAGCACTTGATCAGGTATCATTTCAGTTGCAAACAGGCGAGATTGTTGGATTAATTGGCCCGAACGGTGCCGGTAAATCCACCCTAATGAAAATTATGACTGGATATTTGCCTCCTACTGATGGTACTGTTTGGTATGATCAACTTCAAATTATTGATAACGATCTGGAAATTAAAAAAATAGTTGGTTACCTGCCCGAAAATAACCCTCTTTATTTGAACATGTATGTAACTGAATACCTACAGTTGGTTGCTGGTTTCTATCATCTACACCGAGAATCTCTTAAACGTGTAAATGAAATGATAGAATTAACTGGTTTAACAGCTGAAAAACATAAGCAAATAGGAATGCTTTCGAAAGGATATCGGCAACGTGTAGGTATTGCACAGGCTTTAATTCACAATCCACGGGTACTTATCCTCGATGAACCTACTTCGGGACTTGATCCAAATCAAATTATTGAAATTCGAAATTTGATAAAGCAAATAGCTGCCGATAAATGTGTTATTTTATCGACACATATTATGCAGGAAGTTGAAGCCATTTGTACTCGAATTGTTTTGGTTAACAAAGGACGGATTGTTGCCGATGGAGCTCCACATCAAGTAGGTAAACAATCAATTACTATTGTGGTTGAGTTTAATAAACCAGTAACCGAGTCATTCTTTGATATGCAGGGGATTATTTCTTTAAAAAAGCATTCAGAATTACAATGGTTGGTTGAATGTTTGGCCGATAACGATATTCGTGAAACCATTTTCCATAAAGCAGTAGCCAATCAGGTAGGAATTGTTTCACTTCAACGCAACGAGAAACCTCTTGAAGTAGTATTTCGGGAACTTACTCAATAATTGTTTTTTTATAAAGCGGCTAATTTTTGTGCATTTTCTTTTCCAATAGGTATATAAGCCTCAATTGCAGGTAAAATATCATCGACTGTTTCAACAAATGAAACAAAATCGATATGTTTATCGGAAATCAATTTATCATCGATCATCCTATGGAGCATATGTTTTAAGGGGGTGTAAAATTCATCAATATTTAAAACCACAATGGGTTTATCAATTAAACCCAGTTTCTTTCGGGATAAAACATCGGCCAGTTCGTCGAGAGTACCGGTACCACCCGGCAAGGCAACAAAAGCATCGCAGTGTTCAACGATAATATTTTTTCGTTCCGAAAGATTGTTGCATTCAATAAGTCTGGTTGCTCTTGGGTTTCCCCATTCCATCTCGACCATAAATTTTGGGATTACTCCTATAATACAACCTCCGTTATCGAGTGAGCCATTTGCCAGAGCCCCCATTTCACCAATGGCACCTCCTCCATACCAAATCTCAATTTTTTTAGCCGACAATAGCGCTCCTAATTGGTACGCTGCATGAATATACTTCTGAGGAGTCTGGCTGCTTGACGAACAAAATACACCAATTCTTGAAGGTTGCATAAAAACTAAAATTTTTCTTAGTTCAGTTTTCGTCAGGTAAAAATACAAAACCTTTTCGACCTGTGTTAGTTTGTTTGAAAAAATTTTAGTTTGTTCAGAATCATGGGCCTGCCCGATTTACAATGACTGTGGCAAGCAATTAATTCTTTCTTGTCACGATTGGTAAGCGATTGATACCATTTCATTTTGTCGTTCATGCTTCGTTTTTGCAACCAGAGAAAAAAGCATTGGTAATTTTCTCGGCCATATGGGCAATAAAACATGCCCTGCTGGATAATTTCTTCTTCTGCTGCACTCGTCTTCACACTTTTCATACGCAAATAATTTTAGTAATGTAAAATTACTTCATTACATATGACAGGTTGTTTAGTTAAATCCCCTAATTTTTAGAAGAAAATAACCAAAAACACATGTGTAGTTATTGCCAAAAATTAAATAATTTTGGTGTTTAAATACTCATTTACTATGTCGAGAATTATCAATTTATCGGAGGCGGCTTCAATAGCGTTACATGCAATGATTTTAATTGCACGGCAGGACGGAGGTTCAATTAACGTTGATAAAATTGCAGAAATTACCAATTCGTCGCGTCATCATGTGGCAAAAGTGATGCAGCGATTAGCCAAAGAGGGTTTTGTGGGTTCAAGTCGTGGCCCATCGGGTGGTTTTTTCCTTACCCGCGATCCGGAAAAAATATCGTTGCTCGAAATATACGAAGCTATTGAAGGACGAATTGTAGAGAGTAAATGTCCCATGGAAAAACCGGTTTGTGCTTTTGATAAATGCTTTTTGAACAATATAGCTCACGACCTTACCATAACCTTTAAAAACTATATGAAGGAACATACCCTGGCTCAGTATATTTAGGAAAAAGGTTGTTGATTATTTTTTAAAGTATATCTTACCTATTGCGAACTTAATTTATTTATAGTATATACATGAAGTAATCATTTTTTGAAGATAGAAACAGTTTCTAGTTTAAATGGCATGTCAGTTTTATTAACTACCTATTATTTTTAAGAGTTTTTTCAATCGCTCATCAAACAATTATAGACCTATACTTTCGAAGGTTGTCTATATTTTGTTCTTTACCCATTATATAAAAATGGTTGTAATTTGTTTAGATTTTATATTTTTACTTTATCTAATATTTCTGTGTTTGTTTGATAATAATATGTTAATTGGCTTACTATTCATTAGAATTCATAAATTGAGTTGAATAGGCAGCTGGTTTCAAGATAAATATTAAAATTATTAACCCAATTGAACAAATCTTAAATGTTGTTTATATGTCAATTCAAAGGTATTCTGTAAATCAATATCCAATTCAAACTATTTTGTCGTGGATACAAAGTGGAGAAATTGCTATTCCAGAAATACAAAGACCATTTGTATGGGATGCAACAAAAGTACGTGATTTTGTCGACTCCTTATACAACGGTTATCCAGTAGGCTATATAATTGTATGGCGTAATCCGCAGGTTCGACTTAAAAATGGAACAACTTCTGCCGGAAAAAGAATTTTGATTGATGGCCAGCAGCGTATTACGGCTCTTATGGCTGCGCTCCTAGGTAAAGAGGTTATAGATAAAGATTATAGAAAAAAGAAGATTTTAATAGCTTTTCATCCTTATGAACAAAAGTTTGAAGTGTCAAACTCTGCTATACAAAAAAGTTCGGAGTGGATTTCTGATATAGCTGAAATATTTCAGCCTAGTTTTTCATTTTTAAAGTTTATTGAAGATTTCTGTAAAAAAAATCCCAACTTAAATCAAGATTTAATCTTTAAAAATATTGAATTGTTAAAAGGTGTTGTAAATAATCATATTGGGTTAATTGAACTTAACTCAGACCTTGATATCGATACTGTTACTGAAATTTTTATAAGAATTAATTCGCAGGGAGTTGTGTTGAGCCAGGCTGATTTTGCAATGTCGAAAATAGCAGTAAATGAAAAATATAGAGGAAATATACTACGTAAGGCAATTGATTATTTCTGCCATCTTGCTAAAGAGCCTTCTTTTTATAAACAAATTTTGGTTTCTGATAAGGAATTTTGTAAAACTGAATATTTTCAAAAAATGTCGTGGTTGAAGGATGAAATAGATGATCTTTATGATCCTGAATATACTGATATGTTAAGAGTATCATTTACCTATAAATTTAAAAGGGGAAGGCTTCAGGATCTTGTAGCATTGCTCTCGGGCAGAAATTTTGAAACCAGAGAATATGAAGAAGTAATTGCTGAAGAATCATTTAAACAATTAGAAGAGGGTGTCAAAGTATTTATTAATGAAAGTAATTTTAAAAAGTTTATATTAATACTGCGTTCTGCAGGGTTTATTAGTCCATCACTAATTCGTTCTCAAAATGCTATTAATTTTTGTTATATTTTATATTTAACTCTTAGAGATCAAGGGTTAAACCAGGCAAGTATTGAGTCATGGGTGCGAAAATGGTTTGTTTTGTCATTATTGACTAGCAGATATTCTAGTTCTCCTGAATCCAAATTTGATTATGATATAAAACAAATTGAAAAAGAAAGTACAAAATATCTTAAAAATACATTTGAAGCAGAATTATCTGATACTTTCTGGGAAATTGGTCTTCCCCAACAAATGAATACATCGGTTGCAAGTAGTCCATCTTTTAATGTATTTCTTGCGGCACAGATTAAAAACAATGATAAAGCATTTCTTTCGAAAGATATTACTGTTAAAGACCTCATTGAAATAAAAGGAGATATTCACCATATTTTTCCTAAAGAATATTTAAAAAAGTGTGGGTATAATAAGGGAATATATAACCAAATTGCTAATTATGTTATCACGCAGAGTGAAATAAATATTGCTATTGGTTCAAAACCTCCCATGCAATATATTTCAGAAGTATATAATCAATGTGAAACAAGAAATTTAAAATTTGGAGGAATAACTTCAAAAAGTGAATTGGAACAAAATTTTGAAATGAATTGTATTCCTCCTGAAATAATTGAGATGGATGCTGATGGATATAATGAATTTCTTGAGAAAAGAAGAAAGCTTATGGCAAAAAAAATTAAGAATTACTTTAATATGTTATAATTTGATTCAATATTTTTTAAATCAAAAAAATACGAGTGTTTTTAAATAATCTTTTTGATAGACTATTAGTTTAAATACTTTAAAAAGGCACCATTTATGCATTTGTTAAAATAATAATTTAAATTAAATTTGCGGCTGAAATGGGTTGTTAGCTCAGTTGGTTTAGAGCAT
>FQKF010034298.1_pt1 | contig 18780 bp, 18 predicted proteins | sample 1504521 | NCBI WGS metagenome assembly FQKF01 (sample SAMEA4475357, study PRJEB15587) | soil metagenome | biome: Soil; feature: Field | place: India | collected 2015-03-11 | depth 0 m
GCAAATAGTGCAATAATGTATGATTGACTAAATCCACGCATGCCACGGCTCCCTGAGATGTCCAGGCCACAACATAACCGCGTTTGCCGTCGGATGATATAAATGAAGTATTCCAGTCCTTCATATCCGCATTATTCCAACCTGCGGCCTTTGGCGATAATGGAATATTGGCCACCCATTGATCGTCTTGCGTCCTGAATTTTTGCATGATATTATTGTTTAGAAAAATCACATACCAAAATTTTTTATCGGGTGAAAGTACTACATGATGAGGCGACTCAATGATATTCACTTGGGTTCCCACTTTAATATACCTTAAGGGCTTACCGTCGGTTGCATTTAAAACCGTTACCACATCGCATCCCTGATTGACCACATAAATTTTATTCTTCACATTTTTTCCGTAAATCCTGCCATCCGAAGATGGTGCACCTTCATTTATCCAGTTCTTAATAATTTGCACTTCACTTTTGCTTAACGGAGCATTATTTAAAGGCATTCTTGGTTCTTGTGTCGGTCCTAATTCAGGATAGGCATTTATAAAATACATCAAATAGGAAAAATCGGCACTGTATGGAATTACGGGCATGCCGGCTGCCGTACCCGCAAACAATCTATCCCAGGAAGACAAATCCAGATTACCCGCCGCCTGATAACTTTTACTGTCGTGACAACCGGAAGTGGCACACTTGGTTATAAATATTTTAGCTACTTCATATGGGTATCCGTTATATCCGGCCGAAGGTGCCTTATCTTTCCGGCACGATACGACGAACAGCAAGATAATAACTATAAAAATCAACGATTTACAATACACGGCTTGCGGGTTATACCCAAAGTTGTTTTGATCTGAAAAATGTAAAATCCGGGAGGAAGATGCGTAATTTGAATTTGTAATTTCTTTTGATGATTATCATACTCCAAAAAATATTTTTTTCCGGTCAGGTCAAAAGCCGAAATTTCCTTGACAGGTTCACTTGCATCAATGATTATCATGTTGTCGGCAGGAATCGGATATAAATATATTCCGGCTGTTTTTTGTTCATCCAGTCCGACAAAAGGCGACTGGGATGAAAAGAAAGTAATGCCTCCGGCAGAATTGCCTGAAAAAAGATCCCTTTTGCCGTCTCCGTTAATATCTTCAAACCAGGGGGTGGAATATGTTCCTGCATAAAGGTATGCATAAGAGGAATCCAACAAGAGGGCATTTCCATATACCGTTGCCGGCATTTGATATAAATAAATTTTACCGGTGGTATTTCCGGCTAACATAAAAATCTGGTTGTTTTCCCTCCATAAATACGGACAGGAAAAACCGTTATTGCCATACATAAAAAAATCCCCTTTGGCTTCCAATCCGGGAAATGCTCCTGAAATTAAAGAAAACGTTGGGTTACTTCCGGTTGTAATGTTTTTATAAAACTGAAATTTTCCGTTGGTCAAACCCATGATGATATCGGGTTTGTTGTCGTTGTCATAATCAAAAACAAAGGGCTGATAGTCCATGCTGAAAGATGAATTTATTCCAAAGGGGTTTAAATGCAGTTGGCTGAAATTACAGGGATTACCCGCCCCGGCCATATTTTCATACCAATGAATGGTACGTCCCCCCTGGCTGATGATTAAATCCATATCGCCGTCAGAGTCAATATCGCCCGGACATACAATCATGCTCATGTTCACGGTGGATGTAAATGCCTGTCGTAGATTTAAAAAGTTATCCGTCATGAAAGAAAAAGAAGGAGCCGTGACGGTACCGATATTTTTGTAGTAATGAATACTTGGAACTCTGCATGTTACGCTATACGTTCCGTAACTTCCCAAAAGCATATCTTTCTTTCCGTCTGCATCTATGTCTATCAACACAGGTCTGGACATGAAACCGGCATCCGCCATTTCCGACTGAATAAAAGACGAGTCCTTGAAAACCCAATTGACGGTGGATGAAGCGGATGTGTTTGTATAACACCACACGCTCCACAAATTTTCAAATTCACCCATGGAGGGCGTAATAATCAGTTCTTTTTTTCCGTCGCCGTCCACGTCAGCCAATGAGCTTCTGCATCCGCTTCCGTCCATTCGTGCCGTTCGTGTGGAGTTTTTATTAGGATAATTCGGAAACATAATGGTGGTATCCGTAATAAGCGGGCTTGAAAAAGTACCGCCGTTCCTCAGAAAGATGGTACTCTTGCAACCGATATCATGCAAAAGTAAGTCGGGGGTGTTATTTCCTTCATGATCATAGGCCAACAGGGCCGCTCCGGCATGACGTTCAACTTTTAATCTTTCAGAACCTCCTGCACGACATGCATTCATGGTTACCCCGCAATTATACTCCGAAAAATTTCCCCAGCAGAAATTCCAGTGCTGGAAAATCAATGAATCGGAATGATTGTAGGTTTCTTTGCTTATATTTTTGAATGCATCCAGAAAATTTCCCGTCGGACCAAAGGAAAGTATGTCATAGTCGCCGTCAGAGTCCAGGTCGTATATGGCCGGATATCCGTAAGATGATGCATATATACTTGATAAAAAAGTTCCCGTTGGCGTAGCATATAAAGCGCTTACAATTTCTTTTTCCAATTTCCATTGAATAATTCCATTCTGATACCCCAAATTTCTGAAGGCTCGAATGCCGGAATTAGTATGTGCAAACAAATCGGCTCTGCCGTCGGCATTAAAATCAAGCATAACGGCCCAATTCTGCACTAACGGGAAGCTACGGCTCAACCTGTAATCGTATCTGTAATCGGGCTGAGCAATGGTACCTTTATTGATAAAGCATTTAAAAACGCCGAATTTGTTGGCTCCCCCTAATTCAAAAATGACAAAATCCTTCTTACCGTCCTGATTGAAATCGCCGTCATAAAAAAGTGAAGAATTCAATCCGCCGGCTGTGGCATGTCTTAAAACTTTAGTGTTTTTTAAAAAAGTAATGGTATCGTAGGCAATAATATAGGTTTGAGAAGATATTAAATTAAAAAAAATGAGAAACGTTATGATGCAACGAAACATTATTCAATTACTAACTTCTTTTTGTAAACTAACCCGTTTTTCTTACGAATGTTTATGAAATAAATTCCGCTTGATACATGTTTAAAATTAATTTTTGAACCGAATAGCGAGGGCTCTACAAATCCAATATGAATGGTCTTACCCAAAGCATCAATTAAATTTACATTTTCAATTTCATTGAATGGTATGGTCAGATATGCCTCATCCCTTGCGGGCTGAGGAAATAGTTTTATAGAAGCAGCATTAATTATGTTATCATTATTAGTCGTTATGAAAGCGCTGTCTGCTTTAAGAATAAAAATGCCGTTTTTCATATCATTAGAAAGAATAAGACCACTTGGGAAAAAAGGATAAGACCCCCAATTTCCATCATAGCCGGGATTGTAACTTCCCGATTGATGAGCCCCGCCCTGAGGATACGTATCAAAATAACCGGTCAAAATCGGATTCGTTGGATTTGAAATATCATAAATTAGTGTTCCGTCCTGATAGCAAGATGCAATAAGGAATTGATTTCCCTTAATAAATGGATTATGGGCAACAAAATTATTATTGTTATATGGCTTTAAATAATTTACCACTTGTATATTCGAAAGGCTGCTGACATTGGTAATTTTGATACTTAAACCTGTAGGCACTTCATCCATAAAAACCAATGTCTGACCGTTTTTCGTAAGCGCACTACTATGATTGTAACCGCTTTCCAAATAATTGGTCAGTGACCCTAAATGGAAAAATTTATTTATAAGCGTATCATATTTATACACAAATAATCCCTGATTACCGGCTGAGGCATAAACTGTATCGTTCCTGACAAACATATCATGCACATAGCTGATGGAAGGATAATCATCGGCTAACCAGCGAAGAAATTGCGGGTTTTGAGGATTGGGATGTAAATTAAACACTCCCATGTTATGCAAAATACCCTGGGCATCCCTTGGTCCGCCCACATAAAGGTAATGTCCGTCAACCCATAGGGTGTGTCCCTGACGAAGCACACCAAGATGCGGAGAAGCAAGAACATGAACCGAATCAGGGAGATAGGACATGTCTATTATTTGAAAGGTGTTCAGATAATCGTCGCTGATAATGTAACAATAGTGTTTATACGTTTTGACTTCCCTCCAGATGTTAATGGGAATACCAATAACCGAGTCGGCAATATAAGCATTAGCAGGATTGGTGATGTCAACAAACCAAGTGCCCTTTTTGGAAGTGGAAATGGCATATTCCCGGTTCTTCACAGGGTCATACCACCCCCAACAACCGGAAAAATAGGTATCCGGCTTCAAATGCTTCACAAGCTGAACTTTCCAGGAAGGATAGGTTTGAGCTAAACCGTATAATAATGAAAATTTTAATAAAAATATAATTTTTATTTTCATTCCTTTATGAATTTCTTAATAATGCGATTACCATCGGATACGACTTCAAGTATGTAAATTCCGGACGGCAAATTGCTGATGTTAACAGGTTCGATGGAATTTTTTAATTCAGATTTTCTTCTAAAAATAATTTGGCCCACTGAATTATATATTTTGAATTCGTATGAACTTAAATTGCCGGTGTTTTCAATAAATAGAATATCTTTTGCAGGGTTGGGGTAAATTTTTACGTTAAATGATTTTTCGGGATTTTCATTAATTTCTTTTATTGATACGGTTATCAAACTATCAATATTTATATTTTCATCCCCATTCTGATATAAGGTCAGGTAAAAAGAATCAAACAACATTTCATCGTTGGTGTTTTCACCGGCCACAACCAATTGAGGCGGATTATTTGGATTATTTGGATTTGCGGATGTATTATCATATACATGCGTTGAAATCCACTTATAAAAAGCAGGGATTTTTTTCATTTTTTTGTAAGTATAGAAGCCTTGCCAATGAAAATCCCAACGGGGTATTCGAATGAGTTTTACGGTATCATTACCGCTAAAAGCATAATTTACCAAAGATTTACACACAAGGTGCGAATGAGGAGCAGCCCCATATACAGAAACTGGAAACGGCAACATGCAATTAGTAAATAACCCTGAATTCGGGCAATTATTAGTGTAGGTTACAACTGAATTGGCCGGAATAGATAATTGCCAATTCTGTAGTAAAGGGATTACATACATGGTTCTGATTCCGGTTTCTCCTGGCTGATAAAAATAGAAGCGAACCTTCGTGGAGTCCTGCTGTCCAAAACTTCCTTTTGGATAATGCATTTGAAATACAAGATTGGTATTTTTAGGAAGCCGCAATCCAAATTTTGTATTTCCGGCAGATGGAAAAACCACGGGGCCTTGTCCGGGTACATATCCGCCTATTCCAACATCATCCGCATTTGTAAAACAATTATTGTATATACCGGCCGGAAACTGATTACTGGTGTCTCCATTAAGAATTACATGATGAACAATAGATTTATTTCCGGGAACAATTTCAAAGGCCTTAATGTATCGGTCTTGCGTAAGACCGCTAGGCACCGAAACGCATACATATTGATCCTGTGTTGTCGCTGAACTGGTTAAAACCGGAATTTTAACTTCCAAATCAGGTGTACCCTGTAATTGATAACCACTTTGAAACGTAGGCGTCGGAGGGGCTTGCGACAAATTTCCGCTGGGTGCTCCCTGATTTATCCAGTTTATGATTTTATTTTTCTCAGCCAAAGTCAATGTACGTTCTCCCACAAACCTTGAATACGTGGTATCCGGTGGCCAAGGCGGCATGATGTCGTTTTGTACATCATACAATATGGCGTTTTTATTGGCAAAAACACCGGTATAGCTCGTAAGTGCAAAAGGTGTTATACCGCCCTGATGATGACAATTGGCACACTTGGAATTAATGATGGGGGCAATATCATTGGCATAAGTCAGGGATTGTGAATGCAATACATAAAAGGCTAAAAATAAAATTAAAAGGAGTAAATTTTTTTTCATATCCGGATAAGTTTTACGTAAATATAGCATTTTCTTTTGAAAAATTTTAACATCAAACACAATAACTGAAACGAAATTGACCCGTTTTTGTTAAAAGAATTCATTTTATTTCTATAAATCAAACAATAAAATTCAAAACTTTAACCGATTGAAAACATACATTTTTAAAACAGCGTTTTTTTTACTTGGAATACATTTTTATCATTCCCAGGAGAAACCCATATTCCAAACTTCTGCCTCGGAACGCTATGCCGACTCGGTTATTAAAACCCTTACAACCAGGGAAAAATTCGCCCAACTTTTAATGATACCTGCATACAGTAATAAAGATTTTAAACACATCCGGGAAATTTCCGATATACTAAAAAAAGAAAAAATCGGCGGTATAATATGGATGCAGGGTAGTCCGGTAAAGCAATTAAAATATGCCAATTATTTTCATACATTAAATTCCATTCCACTGCTCTACGCCATCGATGGGGAATGGGGGCTCAGCATGCGGCTCGACAGCACGCTTCGTTTTCCTAAAGCCATGTTGCTTGGAGCCGTGCAGGATGATTCCCTGTTATACCTGATGGGCAAATACATGGCCCTGGAAAACCGAAGAATAGGCATTCATCTGAATTTTACACCGGTTGTTGACATAAATAACAATCCGTTGAATCCCGTTATCGGACTGCGAAGTTTCGGTGAGGATAAAATTACAGTCCTCCGAAAAGCAGGAATGATTTTAAAAGGCATGCAGGACTATGGTGTGCTTGCCTGCATCAAGCACTTTCCCGGACATGGCGATACCGATACCGACTCACACCTGGATTTACCCGTTATACCTCATGATAAAAAACGACTCGACTCGGTTGAGCTTTATCCTTTTCGGGCGCTTATTCCATACAAACCTGCCTCTCTTATGGTTGGCCATTTATATGTTCCTGCCCTCGACTCTGCCAAAAACACACCGGCAACCATCTCCCAAAAAATCGTTACGGATTTATTGCAAAAAGAATTGAAATTCAAGGGGCTTGTCATTACTGATGCCATCAATATGAAAGGATTAGCCAAATTCTATCCGCCGGGAAAGGCCGAAGTGATGGCTTTCAAAGCCGGCAACGATATTCTTCTTTTTTGCGAACAACCATCCCGTGCCCTCGATAGCTTAATGGCCGCCTACAACCGAAAGGAAATCCATGACGAAGAATTAAACCATAAATGCCGAAAGGTGTTAATGGCCAAATTCTACACCCAGGGAAATTGTGCCGATACCCTGCCTACCTTGAACCTGCACAAATTTCTGAACAGAAAAGAAGTATCGGATTTCATCCAAATCTTGAATAATAAAGCCGTAACCTTACTCAAACAAAACACCGAATTTCCCATTCAGAAAAAAAATATTTGTATTGTCTCCTTTACAAAAAATAAAGAAGACAAAAACACGTTTTATCAAACCCTTCAACGCTTTTACGATACCCGATTCATAAATATTCCATATAAAAGTTCGTTAAGTGAGTCGCTTGAAAAAATTGGGAAGTATGATACTTCATTTCGTTATGTTTTTTTAATTTCCGAATTGGGCTTCAGTCCGAAAAATCATTTTGGAATTGGCGAATCGGGCATCCGTTTATTAGACACATTAATTCAACTCTATAAGCCCGTAGTGTGTCTGAACGTAAGCCCCTATTTTCTAAATTCGCTGAATTCAGGAAAAATAAACGACTTAATCATCGGATATGAAAACACGGCCTACATGCAAAAATCATTGGCTTATTTGCTGGCCGGTCAAATTGTAGCCGAAGGAAAATTACCGGTTTCTTTGAATGATTTTTCCTTGAATAGCGGAATTAAAAGTGATTTAATTTTTATGAAAAACGAAAATAATATTTTTTTAAAAATAGACAGTTTGGTTTTGCATGCACTTTCGGAAAAGGCCTTTCCGGGTTGTCAGATTGCAGTGATGCAAAACGGGAGAATGATTTTTTCGAAATCCTACGGCTTTACTACTTATGATGAAGATGCACCCCGGGTGCATAACAACATGGTGTATGACCTGGCCAGCTTAACGAAAATACTTTCCACTGCATCGGCTTTGATGGTTCTGGAATCGCAAGGACGCTTTTCCCCGGAAAACAAGACACTCGGGGACTATTTGCCGGAACTTAAGGGAACGGGAAAAGATTCTCTTCCCATAAAAATGATATTAACCCATAGGGCCGGGCTTCAGGCATGGATACCCTTTTACCTGCGAACATTGAAGAAAAAAACACACGAATACAAGCCGGGGTATTATTCCAAAAAATTATCATCCAAATACTCCGTGCGGGTTGCTAAAAATTTGTACACGCTTCCCTCAATGAAAGACAGTATTTTTCAAAGAATTAATGAAAGTGCGACGGAAGAATACGGAAAATATTTGTACAGCGATTTGGGATATTACTATCTGATGGAAATTATTGAACGAATAACGGGTAAAAAACTAAATGAATTTGCCGACAGTATTTTCAGAGAATGTGGTGTTAATTTATGCTATTTACCCTACCGTAAAAACAGTTTAAGCTTCATAGTCCCAACGGAAGATGATAAAATTTTCCGGAAACAATTGATTCACGGTTTTGTGCACGACCCGGGAGCTGCGCTTTTGGGAGGGGTTGCCGGGCACGCGGGTTTATTCGGCAAAGCAGAAGATGTGGCCCGAATGATGTATATCTTCATGAATAAAGGTTTAACGCCGGAAGGAAAAAAAATCTTCGATTCATCGGTAGTGCGTCGCTACACTTCTTATGCGTATCCGAATATTTGCCGGCGCGGTCTTTGCTTCGATAAACCAGAAACCGACGCAAACAAGAACAGTCCGGTACACTCGCTCTGTTCCCCTAACAGCTTCGGACACAGCGGCTTCACCGGAACATTTGCCTGGGCCGACCCGGAAAATAACCTGGTCTTTGTTTTTCTAAGTAACCGCATTCATCCATCTGCCGAAAACGACAAAATCAATAAATTACACATCCGGGGAAAACTTCACAGGGAATTCTACGAAATTGTAAAAAAATACAATTTCAGCCAGTAAACTTTATTCGGATTTGTTGAATGAATATTTTAATTTTTTTAGTAAACATCACCTGATAAAAACTTCATCATTCGCTTCAAAATATTTTTCGAAACCATTGCAAAACTCTAATGAAAGAGAAATTCTAATTTTTTAAAAATAAACATTACAAAACCGACCAAAAATAAAATTGAAGAAAAAATATTCATCAGCGTTTGTTTGCTTTTCATATCAATTCAAAAATTATATTCAAAATTCATTCTCTAATTCTTATTTTAAATTTTCTATTCCTTTTTAATTTTTCTTGAAAAACCGGGAAAATATTTCCCCATCCGTTTAATCGCTTCAACGCCCACAAAAATAAGGTTCATTAAAAACCATACCCAAAAAAATGTAATGGAAAGGGCATGAGTTTCATCCTTGAATGTCAGGATATACCCTGCGATAAATGCCAATAACGCAAGTATTTCAAGATATATTAACTTAAACTTCATAAATAACCGGGCTTAATTGTAAATAAACCTGCCGTACATTCAATTAGAATTTCTATGGCATATGAATTCCCGAATACCATATTGGTTAAACAATGTAAAATTAAAATATTTCCCATATTTTCAAAAATATATTAAACACTTTTTTTCATGCAGAAAATTTTTAATACATGATTATCAGGTTACCGTATAGGTCTAACCCTTGAACAGCAACTTTTCGAATCAAAAACATCCTTGTTTTCCCCTTCCATGCTTTTACAGGCAGCATGAAAGCCCTACTTCAGAATCCTTACAAACGGCCATTTCCTTTGGTTCCCGCCGGATTTCATATTCCTTGTCTGCAGCCGGGAAAATTGAAATCCTGAAACAAAGTTATATCGGCACTTATATTTTTCCAAACAGAAAGTTTATTTTTTTTTAGTTGTAACATTTTGAATATCAATGACTTAAATTTTGTCAATAAATGTTAATGAGCGATCAGGATAATTCCATTTTGCCGGAACCTTTGTCTTTACTTGTTGAAACAGCACCTCCTGTATCAATTCCATTTTTTTCATAACTTCGACGCCTGATTTAATGCCTTCTTTCCGAAAATATTTTAATTTTTTATTCTCTCTTTTATTGTTGTTTATTTATACCGGTCAGTTTGGATTAAAGTCAGGAATTTTTCTGTACTTCCTTAAAAACAAAGACATCATTGCTCAAACGCTTTGCGTGAACAGAGAAAAACCAAAATCGTGCTGTAAAGGTTCTTGCCAATTAAACAAATGGTTAAAGAAAATCGATGACACTGCCCAATCCGAAAAAAATAAAACCACTCCGCTCATTCCCGAAATATTTTTTTCCAAAATTCAGGAAAATATCTCCCTTTTTTCTTTCAACATGAACAGAAACCTTTTTTGCAAGATTTTTGAATTTCCCATCGAAAATCCCATCTCTCTTAGTAAGGGACATGCTTCCGATTTACTCAAACCTCCCATTCTATAATTTCAATAATATCTGATCTCTTTTTTTGCCTCTATACCTGTTAAAGGCAAGTAATATTCTTTTTTTAAAAGATTATTAATTCAAAAAAATTCATTTAAAAAATTAACTAAACATAAAAATAAATTATGAAAACATATAAGAAATTTATCATTGCTGCAATTATAGTGCTATTGGCAGCATGTAAAAAAGAACCCCAAGACGGTTCCGATAACAATCAAAATAACAATAACAATAATCCGCCCGCTTCGGGAAGCATGGTGGTTGAAATAGATGCACGCATGAACGGCCAGGCATTCGAGTTCGATACCATGAAATACGCTAATTCGCTGGGACAAGGATTTAAACTCAATGTATTCAAGCATTACGTGAGTAATGTCAAACTTACCAAAACCGATAATTCCATTGTGGAACTCTCAAACACTTATTTTATTGTGGATTACAAAACGAGTAATGGAAATAAGTTTACATTGACAAACGTACCTTCCGGCAGTTACAAATCGATGCAATTCATGCTTGGAGTGGACTCTGCCCGTAACGTATCCGGAGCCCAGGACGGCGCATTATCTCCGTCAAACGGCATGTTCTGGAGTTGGAGCACGGGATATATATTCCTGAAAGCCGAGGGATATTCTTCTGTTTCATCTTCAATGGACAAATCCATTAAATATCACATCGGAGGTTTCAGCGGTCCGAATAAAGCAATACGGATTATTAATATACCCTTTGGAACATCGGTTGCCAATGTTGGTGCATCCACACCCACCGTTCATTTGATTTGCAGAGTGGACTCTTTGTTCAGTGCGGTGCACGACATTAATTTTTCCACTATGCCCATGGTTCACATGCCCGGAATGAACGCAAAAAAAATTGCAGACAATTACGCCGCCATGTTCTTTTTTGACCATATACATTAAGGGATAATCAAATATCGGGGAGTAGTTCTACTCCCCGATTTATTTGAAAATTAATTGCCTTTTCATCTATGAAAACGATTGTGTTCTTTGTTTTTTTATTGGCAAATGCGGCATATTATTCCTGCGATGTATGCGGTTGTTTTATGGGGATTATTCCGTATGAAACCTATCATCAGATTTCTTTTCTTCACCGATACAGAGTATTTAACGGATATCGTGAATATGGCCGCCGCCCGCAATTTTTCCCAAACGGTGCCTACAAAGTGATGCATGGAAATCATGGTTCAACCGATACAACGGATGTACTTCACTCATCCAATGATTTTGAAAGCTTCAAAGTTTTTGAATTACGTGCAAGAATATTTTTTTTAAAGCGATTCGAACTTAACGGAATTCTTCCTTTTTCGCATATTAAATCAAAAACCGACACTGTTTTTACCGAACATTTCGGACTTTCGGACCCTTCGTTGTTCGGATTGTATCATATTTTTCGTCCTCGTCCGGAAAAAAAAATTCATTTTCGATGGACGGCCGGCGCCGGAATTAAATTTCCTTCAGGAAATTATTATGCCAAAGACGCATACGGCAGAAGGTATCCGTTGCTTCTTCAACCCGGAACGGGAAGCCTGGATATTTTTTTCCTGCAAACCATCCTAGCGGAATACAAAAATGCAGGAGTTCAAATCATATCCAATTATAAGATAAACGGTAAGAACTACTATCATGAAAAAATAGCCAACAGTATAACCCTGCACCATGGAGTATTTTATAAGTTCAGAATCAAAAATTTGCAACTAATTTCTTCACTAAGCGGTTATTATGAATTTACAAAAGGACTGTATATTCAATCATCCCACGTTGACGGAACGAAAATGAATGAATGGATGTTGGGACCGGGCATGGACTTGTTTTATAAAAGATTGGGCTTACATCTTCTGTTTCAAAAAACCCTGTATCAGGACTTGGAAAAAGGGAAAATTCAATCGGTGGGACGCTGGATGATAGGGATAAGTTACAGTTTTATATGAGCTACTCTACCGTCAGTTCATATATAATGCACTTCATGTTTTGGCTCGGACAGGGTATTGCATTTTGCTTATAGGGAGCGGTGGGCCACCAATCCTGATGATGCCATTCCTGCGTAATCACCGGCACCATCTGATTGTCGGGTATGGACGTAAATCGGTCGGTCATGATGCAAATGGTTTTTAACTGATTTTTTTCAGGACCTACACGCCAAGTTATTCGGTCGGGCTTCCACTCTAACTGAAAATAAAAATACTCTCTTCCGAACATTTCCTCATGATTGAACGGAATTTTGGAAGTAATGGCCTTATACCAGGGATTCCAACGATGTGCCGTAAATTTAACTCCGTCGATATCATATGCTTTTGCACCGCAGAAAAAATCCGGAGGGTCAACACACGACATATCCCAGTTCGTACAACATACCATGATTTCATTATCCTTATCTTTTTCATTAACAGGTACTTTTTTATCCGGGTAAGAAGTGGGCGGCCAATACCTTGATTCTTTCACAATTTCAAAATCTATTTCCGAATAGGCCAACTGACGAACCGATTTCTTAAACGATTCTTCTACATCCGGTTCATGCTTTGGAATATATCCGCGTCCGCATTCACATGGTCTCCGGTTATTAAATTCCAAACTGTTGTAAGATATGAGCCAAAAGGCCGCCGTTAATCCGTTCCAGATATTGTTTTTATTCAATATGGGATTGAATTTTATTTTTGCCGTCCATGTTCCGTAAGTAAAACCAATCCTTCCTATGATACCCACATTTTCTTTTCTGAGTGTATCCCCTGCGGATGAAGGATTATAAATAATCCATCTTCCCAAAGAATCAATACCAATGGTTTTACAAGGATAACAAGTGTTTGAAGCATGAATGCCGCTTTTTTGATTTTTGGACTGAAGTAAAAATTTTTTATATAAATCAACGGTAAATGATGAGTCGTTAGTATTCATCGCCACCGGTACATTGTGTATAGGATAATTCGGATTTAAATAATGAATGTATTGAGCAAAATGAGCCGTTTTAAATTTATATTGTCCGGCATTGCACCATGAACTGAAGTAATTCTTATAAAACTTTACATAATTTGTTGTATCGATAAAAATTCCTGATTTTGGATTAAAAGCGGCGCTTACCTTTATTTTAGGCAAGCGGTTATATACAAAAATATTTTCATTTTTAATTTTTTTCCAAAAATAAAAAACATTCACAAAATTTCCTTTATCGTTTTTTAGTCCCAAATTTTTAACTTCCTGTGCAAACGGGGCAAGCTGTTTTTTAGGCAATACCACCAGGATTATTTCATATTCTCCCATTCTGGGATTCCTGCGTTCCCTGCGGTTGATGACGGCTTCTTTATCGGTGTTTACGTCAATATCCCATAGAGCATCCAGAAAAAGTTGATACTGCACCGTTCTTTTTTCGGCTTTGGCTTTTTGTTTCACTTGTTTGAACCATTCCTTATTATTTCTGATTTTCCTTATGGATGCATGGATTTGAGAAGTATCAGGATTAAAATAAAGTACTTTTTTTCCGAAATATTTTGGCTCGTTTCTCGGATTTCCGAAAATGCAAAAACTATCCAAAACCTTTACGGAATTTTTCACATAAACCTCTTTGAAAATCAACGTTGTATCCATGTTGGAACATCCGTAGAAGTTTTCATGCAATTTATCCGAATACCTTTCATCATCGGGCCATGCATATGTGTTGTTATGCCAAATCAAAGCATAACAAAACGTATCAGGCGAGGGAGAGTGAATTTTAAAAGAAACCACAAATTTGCCGCCCGGAACCTGGCGTTCAGAGGGTATAAAAATACCCCGGTCCACCGCTTCAGTCAGATCGGCTTGCCAATACATTACGGAGTCGGAAGCGTGAGGTTGGTTTCCGACAAAAAATTCAACATCGGTAATCACGGATTTTTGCGGATTTTTACATGCAAACAAAAAAAACAAAGCAAGAAACGTTAAACGGTAAAAAAAAATATTGGCAAACCCGCTCATTTTTTGCAATTTTACGGAAAATTTATGGCATCCCCTCTGGTGATTATACCCACCTACAATGAAAAAGAAAATGTGGAAAAAATAATCCGTAAGGTATTTTCATTGGAGGAATCGTTTGAAATATTAATTGTGGACGACAGTTCTCCGGACGGGACGGCCGAAATTGTCAGGAATTTACAAAAAGAATTTCCCGGGAAATTGCATCTTGAAGTTCGTCATGTTAAAGACGGCTTAGGAAAAGCTTACATTCATGGTTTTAAATGGGCATTAAAAAAACATTACGACTATATTTTTGAAATGGATTGCGATTTCAGTCATAATCCGGAAGATTTACCACGCTTATTAAAAGTATGCAAAGAAGAAGGTTATGACGTTGCCGTTGGTTCCCGTTATGTAAAAGGTGGTAATGTGAAAAACTGGGACTTTAAAAGAATTTTTCTTTCTTATTTGGCTTCCCTGTACGTGCGTATCATATTATGGTTTAATGTAAAAGACACCACTGCCGGCTTTGTTTGTTATCGGCGTTCCGTATTGGAAAGTTTGAATTTAGACAATATCAGGTTTAAGGGTTATGCTTTCCAGATTGAAATGAAATATAAAGCGCATAAAAACGGATTTAAAATTCGGGAAGTACCCATAACTTTCATCGACCGCGTAATGGGCGAAAGTAAAATGAGTTTTAAAATTTTCTATGAGGCCTTATGGGGAGTTTGGCAAATGCGGCTTGGGCTTTAAATAAATAATTAATTTTGCGGGCAATGCTAATAAACGTTTTGAAATCAAAAATACACGGTTTGAAAGTTACGCAAGCGGAATTAGACTACATAGGCAGCATCACGCTGGATGAAGATTTGATGGAAGCGGCCGGAATTATTGAAAACGAACAAGTCCACGTTTTGAATAAAAACAACGGTGAACGCCTGATTACTTATGCCATCAAAGGTAAAAGAGGCAGCGGAATTGTATGTATGAATGGTCCGGCTGCTCTAAAAGTAAGTCCCGGAGATATTATTTTGGTTCTGGCCTATGCTATGATTGATGAAAAAGATGCCCTCAATCACAGGCCCAAACTTCTCTTTCCCAACCCGAACACCAATCGTTTGGAGGGTTAATATTTTATGAACACCAACAAACCATCCGGCTTTCAAACAATCCTGTTTTTCGGATTGGGTGTTCTGATGGTTTGGCTGTCCTGGATACAAGTTAAGCCGGTTTGGTCCGATTTGAAAAATGCCTTCATCAGGGCTGATTATTTTTGGATATTTGTTTCTGTATTTATTTCATTCGTGAGCCATTACATCAGGGCCTATCGTTGGAATTATTTGCTGGAACCGATGGGACACAAAATAAGCGTCAAAAACAGTTTGATGTATGTATTGTCGGCCTACCTGATAAACTACGGAATTCCCCGATTGGGAGAAATTTCCAGATGCACCTTGTCGTATAAATACGATCGCATCCCCATCGAGAAAGCGTTCGGCACCGTTATTCTGGAACGCCTTACCGACACAATGATTTTTATTTTTTTCTTTATTGTTGCTCTTATTACGGACGGCAAAACCTATTGGGAACTTTTAAATGAATATGTGATTTCCGGAATTAATTTTACCGGTCAAACTCCGCTGAAATTAATTATGCTTTTTATCCTCATCGGCTTTATCGGTTCAGTTGTGTATTATTTTCGTCGTAAATTAAAAAAAATTTTAGGCGAGAAAATCAGCAATATTTTAAAAGGGTTTGCCTCGGGCATATCCTCCATTCGTAAAATTAAAAATCCGGCAGGTTTTATTTTTTGGGGGATAGTAATATGGTTGTGTTATTTTTATTCGCTATACTTTTGCATGTTTGCTTTCAAAGGCACTTACACTTTGGGTCATAAAGAAGCCCTGGTTTTACTGCTCATAGGTACCTTTGCCGTTATGTTTTCCCCCGGCGGTTTGGGGGCTTATCCGCTGATGCTGGCCACCATCCTAATGAATGTTTACGGTGTGGATAAAGTATCGGCTTTTGCCATGCCCTGGATGGCCTGGGGCAGTCAGTTTCTGCTGATTCTGGTTTCTGGTTTTATTTCGTTAATTTTATTGCCGGTTTTAAATTACCAAAAGTAAATGAGCATAAAAGAAGTGCTGTTAAAAAAAATTATACCCCTTGAAGGGGCCGTACGTTTAGCCCGCTCTTTTAACCTTTTTGGAAAAAAAGTGGTATTTACCAATGGTTGTTTTGATATATTGCATAGAGGCCATGCGGAATACCTGGCTGAAGCCCGATCGCTGGGGCATTGTCTGATGGTGGGTATAAATTCCGACAACAGTGTAAAAAAATTAAACAAAGGTCCCGAACGTCCCATTAACCATCAAAATGACCGTGCCTTTTTGCTTGCTTGTTTTTCTTTCGTTGATTACGTTATCATCTTTGATGAAGATACACCTGAAAAAATTATTTCAAGTATTCAACCCGACATCTTAGTTAAAGGCGGGGATTATATGGAAGAAAATGTGGCGGGACGAGAAACAGTATTGGCCAAAGGCGGAAAAGTGGTTATTATACCTTTTCTGGATGGCTACTCCACTTCCAATGTAATTCAAAAAATCAAAGTTAATTAAGTATTTCATCAAAACACTTACCCACATACTCAATCATCTCGTCGGTGATGGAGGGTGTAACCCCTATCCAGAAAGTGTGGTGTAATATGGTTTCGGTGTTTTTAAGTTCTCCAACCGATCGATAAGGATATTTTTTGAAATAGGGTTGTTTTCTTAAATCGCCGGCAAAGAGCAATCGGGTTCCGATTTTTTTCTCGTTCAATTTAAAAACTAATTCATTTCTGGATATTTTGGATTCCGGCTTAACGGTAATTAAAAATCCGAACCATGATGGTTCAGCTCCGGGCGTAGCTTCCGGCAATATCAATTTATCCTGATGCTTAGAAAGAATATTTTTTAATTTCGCATGATTTTCATTTCTTTTACTGATAAAACTATCCAATTTTTCCAATTGAGCAAGTCCTAAGGCAGCCTGCATATCGGTGATTTTTAAGTTAAATCCCGCTCTGGAATAAATGTATTTGTGGTCATATCCTTCAGGCAAGTCTCCTAACTTGTGAGCAAATCGCATTCCGCAGGTATTGTCTTTACCCGTCTCGCACCAACAATCGCGCCCCCAATCTCTGACCGACTCGGCAATCTTCTTAAGCTTTGCATTGGATGTAAAAACGGCTCCTCCTTCGCCCATCGTAATGTGATGAGCAGGATAAAAACTTATCGTACCGAAATCTCCAAAAGTTCCCACATGTTTTCCTTTAAACTTAGCTCCCAATGCATCACAACAATCCTCCACCAACCATAAATTATTCTTCTTACAAAATTCTCTTACGTACTCTACATTAAATACATTACCCAAGGTGTGTGCAACCATTACGGCCTTTGTTTTAGGTGACAGGGCTTTTTCCAGATCTTCTGTCTTAATCTCGTAAGTGGGAATATCCACATCCAAAAGCACGGGAACGGCTCCATACTGAAGGGCAGGATTCACCGTGGTTGGAAATCCGGCCGCCACCGTAATTACTTCATCTCCGGGCTTAATGGCCCGGTCGCCAAGTTCATCAGCCGTTAATGAATAAAAGGCCACCAAATTAGCCGAAGATCCGGAGTTAACCGTAATCAATGACTTTATGTTGATGAATGATGCCAGTTTTTTTTCAAATTCCTTATTAAACCTTCCTGTGGTGAACCAACCATCTAAAGCCGCATCAGTAATAAACTGGATTTCTTTATGATCAAAAACCTTTCCGCTAACCGGAACATGGGTTTCGCCAGGAATAAATTTTTGTGTTTTAAAAATAAGGTCGTAGTAATCCTTAATTAGTTCAAATATTTTTTTTTCTTATCAATTCTGCCTGTTCATTCATAAATTCATTTCTTAATACATCTTTTACACTTACCGATTATCTTATAATCAAATTTTTCCGAATGAAAATCATCGTTCAATTTTACTTTCGGAAATTTTATATCATCCAAACAGAAAATGGTATTACACTCCGAACATTCAAAATGTACATGATTATCCTGATGATGACCTTGTTCACAGTTATCCGAACAAAGAGAATAATGCAAAAGTCCCTTTTCAGAAACAACAGGATGAAGTATTCCTTTCAATACAAAATCGTTTAAAATCCTGTATAAGGTTGTTCGGTCAACATCCGTGATTTTTTTTTCCAGATAGGGCTGTGAAAGTGCAAAGTTTGATTTTTGGAACAATTTCAAAACGCTTATTCTGGCCTTTGTACGCTTTAATCCGTGAGATGTTAGAATATCTTCAACTTTCATCCGGGATATCCTTAAACCTTAAACATCTCAA
>FQKF010054918.1_pt1 | contig 18716 bp, 20 predicted proteins | sample 1504521 | NCBI WGS metagenome assembly FQKF01 (sample SAMEA4475357, study PRJEB15587) | soil metagenome | biome: Soil; feature: Field | place: India | collected 2015-03-11 | depth 0 m
GACGAGGACAACGCCCCTTTTGCCCCGCGCAGGAGCGCTTCATGAAAGAAGAAAGATGAGTAAAAAAATAGCCCAACACTGAAAGAGAAGAGATGGTCGAAGAAGTATTCAGTTTTTGTGCGAAAATATCCATTCTGTATGAATGTAGAACGACATAGAACACCCTCAAAACAAAAAAGCCACCCCGAAGGGTGGCTTTTTTCCAACGTTATTCGCCCTGAGCAACCTGATCCTCGTACTGGCTGATACTCTCCAGCACCTTCTGAGCCTTGTTCTGAAGATCCTTATTCACAGGCTTGGGCTGTTTTTCCCAGGCGTCTTTGCGAGCCTTTTCGAAGAGAGCATAAGGCATCGCATACTGCTTGTAGTAGATGTAGTAGGTCTTGGACTCACCACCCTGCACTTCCTGAACATACTCCCAGTAATCAGCCACATTCATGGCACCGGAGATGTTCACATTCTTGGACACAGCAGCAATGGTCTCTTCAAAGTAGGTCTCAAGAGCCTTGTCTGAATCAGGATCAAGCATACCAGCACGAGCCAAAGCAAACTCACGGGTAGCTACCTGCTTGATAGCCTCAGTGAGCTTGGCAATCTTCTCAGCCTCAGCAAGCCGGGCGGCATTGTCCTTGCGAACAGCCTGAGCTGAAACCGTGAGATAAATTGTCTTTACTCCCTCTTCATCCTTGCCAATATACCAGCGCTTGTTCACCCACTTTGGCTTTGGTTCTTCGCTTGCCTGAATGGTGTAGATTTTGATCCTCAGGGCCTCGGCATCAGGAGAAACCTGCTGAGGCTGCTGGGGAGCTGGCTGTGGCTTTTTACCACCACAACTTACCACCATAAGCCCTGCCATAGCCACCATCACAAGGAACCACATCGATCTTTTCATAAGATCCTCCTTTTGTGTATTTTCCCTTTTTATCTTTTCCATGCGTTATTGCATGGTAAATATCAGTTCGTTTCCACGCAAGGTAGAGAGATCCAGCGACTCAAACCCCGGTTTTGTGGTCACCCCATCAAAGATGATCTCCATCAGTTCATTGGGGTTCCCCTGAAACTGGACCTCATATTCAGCGGTTCTGTCGTTTTTGGAGTAAAGCGTCTGTTTCACATTTTTTACCCTCTCAAGCTTCGATACTGTCGAAGCAAAGGTCGTTGCATCACGAGCAGAACCCACCTCAATCAGTCTCACCGTATAAAATCTACCACCATTTACGTATTTTTTCAAGTTAGTAATGAGTTCCGCTGTCACTTTTTTTACGCTATCCCGCATACTGGCACTGATAGAAGCCTCAAGGGAAACCGAATCATACTCCTGCCCACCCTTCTGGATACTGGCTATCACCCGCCCACCGGTACGAACATAGAGCTTGAGATCAAGGATCACATGAGCGGTTGTTCCATTTCTATAGGTCACCGTGGGTGTCACCTCCCCATAGAGTTCAGCATAGACCTGCTGGGCAAGAAGAAGACCCAAACCCACATTTCCTCGAGCCTCCTCCTGCAAAAGATTCTTTTCCTGAGCTATTTTTTCTGCTGATTCAAGATCAAAAATCTGGATACCCTGTTGGAGAAGTTCCTGATTGAGGAGTTGCACTGCCCGACGGGCATAACGTTCGGCATCAGCATCAGCACTCTGTTTGAGCGCCGAAGAATTGTAGTAGATGAGAATACTGAGACCAGAAATATCCACAGAGGAGAGATCTACCTCTGGCTGACTCTTCGGAGTTTCGGCCGTAGGAGTAGCCGGAGAAGAGGCCACGACTGGTTTCGAGGCCCCGCCTAAAAATCCAGCCGCTTCAAGATCATCTCGAAGTTTTTTTGTGGCAATCGTGGCTTTGAGCGAAAGGAGAAGATCTCCGTTCTCATCTCTTTTTGTAGAAGTCCACTCCTTCTGAAGGATATAAGAGGCAAACTGGGCTTCGGTATTCAAAAACTGCCCATCAACTTTGTCTTTTTGAGTCGTATAAGATTTTTCCCCCATAATAGATATGATCGCCTTTCGCATCACATCCTGATAGGCCATCCGCCGACTGGCCGCAAATTCAGAGGCCTTCCCCACTCCTTCAAAAGTCATCTTCTCAGGAAAACTCTGCACAGGGGCTTGAGGTGTCGAAGGCATCTCAACTTTAGCTTCAGGTGGACGAGGAGAAGCACAGGAAAAAACCAAAAAAACTATACCCAACATCCCAACCCATGGTTTCATACACCACTCCTTCTTTTTTTTCCAGAAATATACTACACCCAAAAAGTATTTTTTTCAAGAAAAATCCCCTCAAGATACAAAAAAACGGGCTGCTTTTGCAGCCCGTTTTTTCTCTCAACAACGCTTATTCAACATCAATATAAGCGTTCTTTCCACCGAAGCCATCATCCATGAAACCAGTAGGCTTTGGTTCCATCTGGTCAACAACCTCGGACTGATCCTGGAAGATCCACTGGCCATCAGCAGTGTACTTGTAAATATAGCGACCAGGAGCAAATTCTACAGTGATAGCCCAGGAACCATCTGCCTGCTTCTCCATAGCATAGTTGGGATCAGAAGGATTCCACCCATTGAAATCACCAACCAAGTTCATCACCCCATACTCTTCACCAGGAAGGGGCTTGTAGGAGAAGGTGATCTTCCCTGCCTTCACCTTGCCACCAGTACCTGCAGCCTTCGTCGTGCTACTTCCACCACCTTCGCCACAGGCAACCAGTGAAGCAGCCAAAAGCACTGCCAGAACAGCCAGAACAGTCTTCTTCATAGACCTTACCTCCATTTTATGGATTTGTTTCTTATATGATAGCATATTTTTGAAAAAAATCAAGTGTTTTGAAGAAAATTTTTTTCTCTATCCCTTTCCCTCTTCACGGCTTTTTGAGACGCCAGCCTGTTCAAAAGACGCCATTTCCCGAAGAAGGCTTGCCGCTGCCCGCAAGATAGGTACAGAGAGAACCGCCCCTGTTCCCTCCCCCAATCTCATGCCCAAGGAAAGGATTGGCTTCATTCCCAATTTTTCTACCACAAGGCGGTGTCCCTTTTCCTCGGAGAGATGCCCCAAAAAGGCATACTCTTTCACCGGAGGAAACATAGCGGAGGCTATAGCAAAAGCCGCCGTGGAAATAAAACCATCCACGACAAAAGACTTGCCAAGAGAAGCAGCCCCAACATAAAACCCCACCATACCGGCTATCTCAAGCCCTCCAAAGGCCTCTAAAAGAGAAAGGGGGTCATTCCTTTCCCATTTCCTTCGCCGAAAAACCTCTTTCAAAACCTTTCGTTTGTGTTCGAGCCTTTCCCCTTCCATGCCGGTGCCTTTTCCCACCATCTCATCCAGAGGGATATCAAACAAAGCCGATAACACAAGCGAAGCACTACTGGTATTCCCAATACCCATCTCGCCCGCAATCAGAAGATCCTTTTCCTTTCCATAGCGAAGAGCCACTTCTTTTCCCTCTTCTATAGCCTCTTCCACTTCCGTTCGTGTTAGAGCGTTCTCATGCAGAGCGTTTCGAGTAGCTTCCCTCACCTTGAGAGAGAGAAGCGCGGGATGGGGTGAAAATACCCCCTTCACCCCCAGGTCGGCCACTAAAAGTTCTGCCCCCACCTGACGGGCAAGGACATTGACGGCCGCTCCCCCCCGAAGAAAATTCAAAACCATCTGGTAGGTAACCTCCTGAGGATAGAGCGAAACACCCTCTTCGGCAATTCCATGATCACCAGCAAACACCACCACAAGCACCTTTTCTACGGAGGGCTTAAGAGAACGCTGAATGACCACCAGACGGCAGGCTATCTCTTCCAAAAAACCTAAGGAACCAAGAGGTTTTGTCTTGTTGTCCATGGCTTGTTTGGCACGAGAAAACCACTCATCTCTTTCATAAACCAACATTTCTTCCATTCTATGCCTCCTCTTCCATACTTTTCAGAATAAGCAAAGAAGAAACAAGATCCGCAAGAGAGAATACTTCGATAATGGCTGGTGTAGCCCCTACCAGAGAAAATACCCCCTGGAGCCTTGTTTCATCCATCACGGCAAGCGATTGATGATCCTTCTCTCCCTTCACCCCATGAAGATGAAAGAGCCGTATTTTCTTCCCAAAACTTTCCACAAATATTCTCTCATCTTTTCCTAAAAGCCACCAGTGGCCAACATCAAAACACACCCCAAAAGGAGAAGAGGCTATCTCCTCCGCAAAAAAGGTCAAATCATAATGCGTATTCTCAAAAAGAAGGGGATACTCTCCAAGCGAAGCGAGCTTCTTCATAAGTCTCCCAAAGGCTTCTTTGTCTCGCAGGCAAGGAGTATATTTCTCCGCCTTCCGTCCATCACTCTTTTCTAAATGAAGAACATACCCCAAAGGCTGAAGGGACTGAAGACACCCAAGAAGTTTTTCTAGTTCGCTCACATGCCTCTCATTCATCTCAGGCCAGAGATGAAAATCTAGAGGCAGATGCACCACAAAATCAAGCCCATATTCCTGCCTCATCCTGTCCAAAGAACTCACCCAGGCCTCTTCCTGCCATATCTCCAAATAGTCACGCCCCAAAAGAAGAAGCTGAATAATCCTGATATGAGGAGCTAAAAGCTCTATATTCCTTTCATAACTCTCCCTTGCTGTTTCTCCCACAGGGAAAATATACGACGTCGTCCCCATCCTTCTTCCCGGCAAAAGCCTTTCCACGGTTTTCATACCCAGTCCATCCATACACAAAGGGAGAGAATCTCCACTAACTCCGCTGTTGCCCCTATCACATCCCCCGTAATCCCTCCAATTTTCCTGTAGGAAAGCCTTCGCATCCCCCACGTTCCCAAAAAAGAAACCACGAGAGAAAACAAGGGCCTGACACTCCTCAATCCCCATGTGAAACCAAGGGCTATCAGAAGCACCTGAAGCCCCACTCCCCAAAAAGCCCACGACGGCACCTGTCCTACGAGAAACGCCGCCGTTCCCTTTTCCCGTGGATAGGACGCCCTGTAGGCTATCCATACCATGGCCGACCGGGAAAGCACCCACGAAAATCCTATCCCAAGGAGATGGGAGAGAACGAGAGGATAAACACTATACCGAAGAAGAAGAAGAAGTATCCCCAAAGAAAGACCAAATACCCCAACCCGACTATCCTTCATGATCTCAAGACGCTTCTGTCGAGAAGCGAGAGCCAAAAACCCATCCCAGGTATCACACCAGCCGTCAAAATGGAGAAAACCATTCACAAAGAGGGGTAGAGCCATCATCCCCCACACTATGACCATGGAGGAAAGTTTCACAAGATCGCCAAGAACCACCCACCCCACCACAAGCCCTCCATACAAAGCCCCCACAAGCGGGAAAAACACCACCAACCTCCCCACCGGTGGTATCTCTTTCACCCTCAAGGGAAGGATGGTCAAAAGAGAAAGTGCCGCCAGAAAAGCCTTCACTTCAACCTCCAGGCAATCCCACTCACGAGAAAATACACCTCCTCAGCCACAGAAGCCACATACTGATTGTACCTTCCAAGTACATCACTATACCGCCTGGAGAGAGGATCCGCCGGCACTACCCCGAGTCCTATCTCATTCGTTACCACCACAAGCGTGTGATGCTTTGTATGCACACACGACACAAGAGCGTGTAATTCCTCTTCACCCTCTCTCTCATCCTCCTCTGAAAAGTCCCACCCCTTCGCATGGAAACGATTCGAAAGCCACATGGTAAGACACTCCCAGAGAATAACCTGTGATGGTTCCAGAGAGACTATCACTTTTTTTACCTCAAGCGGTTCCTCTATCGTCTTGAATCGTTTACCCCGTTGTTGTTTATGATATTCAATCCGTTTCAAAAACTCCTCATCCACCGCCACGCCCGACGCAAGATAGAGAGGATTTTCCGACAAACGCAAGGCATACCTCTCCGCAAACTGACTCTTCCCTGATCTTCTCCCTCCTGTGACAAGAACAATTTTGCCCATACGTTACCCCTTCAAAAGACGTCCGGGCACTAAATACGCATGGGGTCTTCTGTCCACAGGAGAAGGATACACCACCACAGGCACTCCAAAGACCCGTTCAATCCTCTCATAGGTAAGTGCTACCTCCGGCACATCCACCACCTCTACCCATCCCTCACACAGCATCATCACCCGATCACAGTACAACCCGGCTAAATTGATATCATGCAACACAATGATAACCGTCAATTTCTCCTTGATAGTTTCAAGCCAGTCCAAAATCCGCACCTGATGACGGATATCTAAATGAGCCGTGGGTTCATCCATGAGAAGAATTTCCGGCTCCTGAATAAGAGCACGCACAATCTGCACCATCTGAAACTCTCCACCGCTGAGTTCCGAAAGCCTTCTCCCAAGGAAGCCCTCTATCCCAAACTCCTCGGCCCGTCTGAGAATATGCCTTTTTTCCTCCACAGAAATCCCAAACTCCCACACCTCATGATAGGGATAACGCCCCATCGACAAATACGAAAAAACGTCCATCGCTGGCCTGGAAGGGGATTGACTCACCACAGCCATGGTTTTTGCCATCCTGCGTCGAGAAAACGTAGAGAGTTTCTCCCCCCGATAGAAAATCTCTCCCCTGTATCCCATCGCCCCGGCTAATGTCCGCATCAAGGTAGATTTCCCACTCCCATTTGGTCCAATAATTCCAAAGATCTCCTTCTCCCTTACCTCAAAAGAAATCTCATGCAAAACAGTCCTCTTCCCATAACCTGCAGAAAGCCTCTCCACCACCAAAAGACTCATCCCCTTTTCTCCTGAAAAAGCATCCACAGGAAAAGAAGCCCCCCTAAAATGCCTGTAATCACCCCTACAGGAAGTTCCAGAGGAGCAATCACCACCCGAGCAAGAAAATCACAGAGTGCCAGAAATCCTCCTCCACCTAAAAAAAACAACGGCACAAGGAGTCTATGTTTCAAAGGCAAGAGGCGTTTATACACATTTGGCACAAGGAGTCCCACAAAGCCAATCAGCCCGGCACTGGCAATACTCATAGCTGTGAGCACTACCGCCACAAGAAAGAAAAGCTTTTTCATCCTGTGGACAGGCACACCTAAAAACAAGGCCTCTTCTTCTCCTAAAAGAAAGGCATCCATCTCCCGAGAAAAAAGCCATACTATCCCCACTCCCCCGGCCACCACAAGCCAGACAAAGGCAGGATTGACCATCCCCCCTTGTTCAAGAGAACCCATGGTCCAGAAGACTATGTGATGGAGATCCGCCGCTCTCGCCAACGCCAAAAAAAGCATCACAAGCCCGGAAGAAAGAAACGAGAGCATAAGCCCAAAGAGAAGCATATCAGACAAAAGAATGGTGGAGCCTGAAAAGATACGCCTCCTGCTGAGTCCATACAAAATACCCATAAAACCAAGCCCACCTGCCAAACTCCACCAGAAAAGCCCACCCTGATACCCTATCATTTTTCCAAAAACAAGCCCAAGACATACCCCAAGGGTGGCTCCGCCCGATATGCCAAGCGTATAGGGTTCAACAAGGGGATTGGCAAAGAGAGACTGCAAAATCCCTCCAGCCACAGAGAGAGCCCCTCCCACGGCAAGCCCCAATATCCAGCGGGGAAACCTGATTTTCCACACGATATCACGGGAAAGCCCCTCCCCCCTCCCTACAAGAATTGTCACCACTTCCCGGGGTGAGATCGCGCTTGGCCCCCACCCTAAAGAGAGGACACTCCCTGTTATCAGAATAGCCATCGTCAACACAAAAACCCAGAGAGAACGTTTCCAGGACACATCCATATTACTTAGTCATCGAGACAATCTGTTTCAAAATAGCCACAAAGGTTGCCGGTGTCGGGCTGGTTGCCATGGTGGTATCAATGAGATGCACATGCCCCCGTTTTACCGCACTGAGAGAAGGATAGTTTTTCCACACAGCCATAGCCTCTTTTGCCTCACTATCCATGAGAGCGATGAGAATCACCTCTGGATCAGAGGCTACCACCTGTTCAAGGCTTATCTGACCATATCCTACATTGGTGGCAATATTGATCGCATTCGCATACTTGAGATAATCCTGCATAAAGGACTGATCAGGTAAAGTCCACAGAGGATTGATCCCAATCTGAAAAAATACCCGCCGACGGGGTCCCTTGGCTGTCTGAGCTGCTATCTTCTCCACCTCTTTTTTGAGAACCTCCACCCTGTGAGTAGCCTCCTTTTCTTTTCCAAGGAGTCTCCCTATTTCCACATACTCCCGACAGATCCCTTCAAAATTCGCAGGCTGGGTAAAAATCACCACCTTGAAACCAAGCTGCCTCAGTCTCTCTATACGTTTGGGATCATTCAAATCCGTTCCTAAAATAAGATCTGGTTTAAGAGAGGCAATAGCCTCCACGTTGATTTCAATCACATTGCCTACCTTCTGAATCTTCTGAGCGGCCGAGGGCCTGGTACAATAAATGGTATTTCCCACAATATCCTGCCCATGTCCGAGTTCAAACACCTGTTCGGTAAGCCTTGGTCCCAGCGTGACAATCCGAAGTCCATACCCATAGACCACCATCAACAAACCAAGAAGGATCCATTTTCGCATATCCTTTCCTCCATCTCTTGTGTTTTCTCTCAAAAAGAAAAAAGCATGCCTTTCTCCCCCAAAAACTTGGAGAAAAACATAGCCCTTCCGTAGCCCAAAAGCCGCGGAAGAATTCTCTTTCACAAACCTCTCGTCTCTTTCACCTTTCACCAGAAAAGCATACAAGACGCACCCTTTCCCTCTTCCGGAGAAAAAGTGCCTCACGAGGCAGGTCTTCTGGCTCCCGGATCAACCTACTCTCCCGGCCTTCCCAGTTTCCCAGTGGCATCCATGGGATTTCGTCCCCGGTTACAGCGGCGGGACCGCGACGGACTTTCACCGTTCTTCCCTTAGCCTTGGCAATTCATTATAAGAAAAACTTCTCAGAATGTCAAACAAGGTTCCTCGTGATGCCCTCCCATCCCCGTTTCAATTTGCATTTTCTCCAAAAGTATGATATACTAAGGAAAGAAGGAGGCAATATATGAAAAAGTATGTGTTTTGGGTTGTCATTGCATCCCTTTTAGTAGGTTGTGCCCCCAAGAAAAAAGAGGTTCAAGAAGAGAATGGAGAAGCTAACCCTACCGCATCCGTCCAGATACCTGATTTCATCAAGATTCGACCAGGGGACAAGATAGTTCTCAATTCTCCACAAGTGTTCTGGGAGGTTACCATTCTTCTCAACTATGAACAGAAGAAATGGCTTGCCGAAAATACCAACACCAACGAAAACATCTCCGATGAAGAAGCCTACCTTTATCTTCAAAACAAGCGAGAGGAATTTTTCCAGAGTCTTGGCATAAGCGAAGACATCTATAACCAGTATAGTTTTGACCATTACCAGAAGATACAGGAATTTCTCGAAAAGAATCCCCAGTACAAAGAAGCCTACGAAGCCTCGCAAAACCTGTAACCCTGCGAACCTTCCCGCTTTTCGTTCAGGAAAAAGGTCTCAAAAAGAGGAAATTCGCAAGAAAAAAAAAGGCCATCCTCAGAGAGGGATGGCCCTTCTTTTTTTATACAACCCCCTGGCGGAGGTGAACCAGGGGGGAGGAAGGAGGGCACGCCCCGGGCGTAGCCCGGGGACGTGTAAGGAGGTTTTATAGAAAGGGTAGGGGGTTTATCTCTCTATCCCACGATAATACACATAGCCTCGCGAAGCTATCACGAACAAGTAGGTATTCTCCTTGCCATATTTTTTCACAAACTCACGAAGATCGGCAAGGTTTTTGATGGGCTGATGGTTAATAGCCATCACCACATCCCCAGGGTTCATAATCTGGGCAAGGGGACTGTCATTCTTCATATCCTGGAGGATAACCCCATACTCTGCTCCATTGGCGTCTAACTGGGATTTCGAAGCCTCAACAAAAGTCCCGCCCAAAAACTCGACATTTCCTGAAGCAGCCGGCTCCTCTGAAGGAGAGGTCTGCATAGAAGCGGTAGTTGGCCTTTTAGCCAAAGTTACACGAACCGTCTCCTTTTTGCCATCTCGAAGAATCTCAAGGGTAATGGTAGAACCGGGCATCTGACTTCCTACCATAAGCTGTACCTCATCAGGAGAAGAAACGGTTTTCCCATTCACCTTGAGGATAATATCACGGGGCCTGAGACCAGCTCTGTCTGCCGGTGTGCCGGCCTCTACCCGGGCGATAAGCACTCCATTTTCGATCTTCAAAAGCCTCTTTGTAGTATCATCCATCTCCCCAAGCACCACACCCATATAGCCTCTTTCCACAGAACCTTTGGTGAGAATTTGACTCGCCGAGGCTATTGCCGTATTGATAGGAATGGCAAAACTGATACCCTCGTAGGCCCCTGTTTGAGAACGAATAGCCGTATTGATCCCGATCACCTGGCCACGAATATTGATGAGAGGCCCACCAGAATTTCCAGGGTTCACCGCGGTATCTGTCTGAATAAACCGCTGAAATCCCGTCATTCCCTGACGACCAACAGCACTCACAATACCAAGGGTGTAGGTGCCAGACAATCCAAAGGGATTGCCAATGGCAATGGCAAAATCTCCCACCTGAACGGTATCAGAATCGCCAATAGCCACTACCGGCAAATTCTTTGCATTGATTTTGAGGATAGCAAAATCAAGCTCCTCATCATACCCCACCACCTTGGCCTCAAACTGCCGATTATCAGAAAGCACCACCACAATCTTGGTAGCATCTTTCACCACATGATAATTACTGAAGATGTATCCATCCTTGCTTACAATAAAACCAGACCCAGCCCCCTGAAGCTTCCGTCGGAACTCCCTTGGCTGCTCCCCAAAAAACCGACGGAAAAAGGGATCGTTAAAAAACTCGGCATAGGGATTGGGAATCACCTGCTCTCCCTCTACGGTGATACTCACCACAGCAGGCATCACACTTTTGGCAATATTTCGAAGCACATCCTGAAGGGCAAGCACATTGGGAAGATTGGGTGTATTTTCCACTGTCTCATTCTTGTTCTGATAGGTGATATTCTGGGAGAAAAGATGGCTACAGGAAAATCCCAAAAGAAACACGACCACAAGCGCTGAAAGGATCCATGGCCACCTGTAGGAAGAGATCTTCATCTTCTCTCTCATATGTGCCTCCGTTTTAGTGTTCTATTTAACTAATACACCTATAGTATACACATTTTTTTCTCATCTGTCAAGTGTTTTGGAAAATTTTTTTTGCTTTTTTCTTCTCTTTTCCTTACCATAACCTCAACAAACAGAAAAAGGAGAGGGTTTCGTGCGCATTGTCATCAGCGGGGGCAAAACAGGTGGGCATCTTGTTCCAGGCATTGCCCTTTATGAGAAGGCAAAATCGCAAGGGCATGAGGTGGCTTACTTCCTTGGCCCTCAGGACGATCGTTTTGCCATCACCTCCCGCATTGCTGAAAAAGACAGATACGTCGTTCCTATAGGATCTCTTTCAAGAAAACTCTCCTACAAAACCCCCCTCTGGATCGCCAAAATCTTAGGGGCTTTTTTTATCACCATCAAAAAAGTACATAGGCTTCATCCCGATGTGGTTATCATTACCGGGGGATATATTTCCAATCCTGTAGCTCTCTCCGCGCTCTTTTTAGGAATCCCTCTCTATATTCTTGAACAAAATACCGTCGCCGGGATAACCAATCGTCTCTTCGCCCCCTTTGCCAGAAAAATCTTCACCTCATTTCCAGAGACAGAAAAGATTCCCCCTCACAAGGCTCTTTTCACAGGAAATCCCACCATTTTTGCCACTCCTCTCCCGCGCCAACAGGCAAGAGCATTCTTTTCTCTCCCGGAAAACGGCCTCTGCCTGGGGGTTATAGGGGGAAGTCAGGGAGCCTACAAACTCAATGAAGCGTTATGGTCTCTTCTTCCCTTTCTCAAAGAGAAGGGGATTGCCCTTCTCTGGAGTACGGGCAAAAACACCTACACCCTGATGGAACAGGACGGAAGACTTGAAGAGATAACCAAAACCTACCCACAGGTGAGGGTGTTCCCCTTCATTGAACGAATGGACGCCTTCTGGGGGGCCTGTGATGGGGTAATTGCGAGAAGTGGGGCTACAACGGTAGCTGAGGTTATTTCCGCCGCTTGCCCTGCCCTTTTTATCCCCATCTACAAATCACCAGACGACCACCAGAAGAAAAACGCCCTTGCCCTTGTGAGAGAAGGATGTGCCGATATCCTCGAGGAACCGAGCCTCCAGGATCTTCTCCCTCAGGTACAGGAATTTCTTTCTTCCCTTGAGGAGAAGCGAATGGCTCTTCAGAAACTTCGCGACAGGTGGCAGCAAAAACCAGAAGAAAGGATCCTCAAAATCATAGAAAAAGAGGCCAAAGGGAGGTAGCCATGCTTTCTCTCTGGAACGAGGTAAGCCAGAAGCAAAATGATATCCCTCATTTTCATCTTCTCATAGACGGTTGCTGGAAATGTCTCTCCTCCGGCGAGTATCAGGACGTCATTAACCCGGCCACAGGGGAGGTTGTCGCCCGTGTACCGCTTGCCAATCAACAGGACGTAGAAAACGCCGTCACAGCCGCACATCGTTTCTTTCAGACATTAGTCTTTGATCCCTTAGAGAGAATAGAGATCATGCTCCGTGCCTCAGACATCCTCAAAAACTACCAGGAGGAGATGGCCAAAACCATTGTGCTTGAGTCAGGAAAGCCCATCTCCATCGCCCTCTCTGAGGTAGATGCCACCATTGAACGGCTTCATCTTGTTCTTGAAGAGGTGAGAGTCCTCTATGGGGAATACCTCCCCGGAGAATGGGTCAAAGATACCAGAGGAAAATTTGCCATTGTCAAACGCCGCCCCCTTGGGGTGGTAGCGGCTATCGCCCCCTTCAATTATCCCCTCTTTATTGGGGCTGCCAAAATTATTCCGGCCCTCTTAGCGGGAAATACTGTCGTGGTCAAACCAGCCAGTGATACCCCCCTCTCCCTTATCCTGTTCGTCAGGATTTTAGAAAAGGCTGGCATTCCCGCAGGGAGTATCCACGTAATCACCGGGAGTGGAAAAGAAATCGGAGATACGCTGGTAACCCACTCGCTTGTCAGGGCTATCAGTTTCACCGGTTCTACCGCGGTGGGAGAACATATTGCCCGGTTAGCAGGAATGAAACGCCTCCACCTTGAATTGGGGGGAAAGGCGGCTGCCCTTGTTTTCAAAGATGCGGACATCAGGACAACCGCCGCTCTTCTCTGCAAAGGGGCTTTCCGCAACTCAGGGCAGCGCTGCGATGCGGTGAGCCGCGTCCTTGTTGAAGAAAAGGTCGCTGATACCCTCTTGGAGGCGCTGAGAGAAGAGAGCCAACACTACTTCTGTGGGGATCCGATGGACCCCAAAACCCCTATGGGAACGGTTATCAATGAAGGGGCCGCGAAACGATTGGATGCTCTTCTTGAGGACGCCAAAAACCACGGGGCTTCTTTCCTGGCAGAGAAGAAACGAACAGGGCTTTTTTATCCTCCCCATATCCTCGAGATAAACACAGAGTGCCGACTTGCCTGGGAGGAGATTTTTGGGCCCATCCTCCCCGTTATCCGGGTCAAAAACGAAAAAGAGGCCATCGAACTTGCCAACCAGTCTGAATATGGGCTTGACAGTTGTGTGTTCACCCAGGATATTGACAGGGCCTTCAGGGTGGCTGAGAAACTTCACGACGGAAGTATCACCATCAACTCTATCCCGGCCCATGGGGTAGGACACTTCCCCTTTGGAGGAAACAAACGCTCTGGTATCGGACGAGAGGGCATCAAGTACAGTATTGATGAACTCACCGAACTCCATACTATTATTGTTAGTCTCAAAGAGGAGAAATGATGAAAAAACAGAACCCCCTTCTTGCCCTATCCCATGTAGCCAAATCCTTCCGTATCTCTGGAAAACGGGTAGAAATCCTGCAGGATATTTCCCTTGAGGTCCATCCCGGCCAATGGATTGGACTCATGGGAAACTCTGGAAGCGGGAAAACCACCCTTCTCTCTCTCATCGCTGGTCTCATACGCCCTGAGAAAGGCCGTGTCTTCTGGCATGGAAAAAGACTCCACTACTTCTTTGATATCTATCCCGCCTTCCTCAGAAACCGATATATAGGGTTTATCTTCCAGGACTTTCGCCTCATAGAAAACGAAAGTGTATGGGAAAACCTTCTCCTCCCCCTGCGCATCAAGGGATGGTACCACAGAAAAGACCTCAAACGGGCAGAATGGCTGTTAGAACGGGTGGGACTTGAAAGCCACCGCCGTCATAAAGCAGGGCTTCTCTCCGGGGGACAGAAACAAAGGCTTGCCCTTGCCAGAGCTCTTGTTCTTCAACCCTCCCTCATCCTTGCCGATGAGCCTTTTGCCAACCTCGACGAAAACACCTCAGAGGAAATGATGGAGCTACTCCTCTCTCTACGAAAAGAGGAACCATTTGCCATGATCCTTGTTCACCATAGAAAAAAACTCACCAAATACTGCGAGAAAACCTATCACCTGAAAGAAGGGAGGCTCCACGAGGCATGAAAAAGCTTATTCTCTTCTTCAAAGAGCTTGTAGCAGAACCATGGTTTCATTTTCTCTTTCTCCTTGTGCTGGCATTCGCCATCTGGTTCAGTCTTGCCTTTGTCAGCATAGAACAAACCACCCTCTCCTATCTCCAGAACCGATTTGAGGCCAATCTCCCCCCCAAGACCATACGTATCACCCCAAAACCTGTGAAAACCCTCTCTTTTTTCGGGCTTCAGGTCAAACGCCCTGAAGGGAGTTTCATTGACGACAGGACCATCACGAGAATCCGTCGTCTCAACGGAATAAAACGGATCTATTCCTTCCTCTCCTCCCAGGTCCCGATGCAGGTTCAGATTTCCCTCTTCGGTCTTGGCTACCAGAGTGATGTGGTGGCTATAGGGGTCCCCTGGGAGTTTATCCAGAGTGAGATTCCTTCCTCGTACCGCTCTCGCTGGAGAAACTGGAAAGAAGGCGAAAAGGTGATAGGGCTTCTTCCTTCCCTTCTCCTTGATATGTACAATCAGACCCTCGCTAAGCCAAACCAGCTCCCCACCATTACTGAAGACTTTGCCAAGGGCCAAAATCTCCGGCTTGTCTTTGGAAAATCAAGCCTGAAAACCACAGGAACCCCGGTTGTTGTTGACGGGGAACTTGCTGGTTTTAGCCGCAAGGTGGGAGAGATCGCCCTCATTCTCCCCCTCGCTGTGGTAAGCCATTATAACCGCCTCTTTGGCTATACGAACGCCGAGTACAGCTATGTCCTTGTAGAAGTGGAAACCCATGAGCATGTTCTCCCCATCACCAAGGAAATCCAGAAATGGGGACTTGTGGTCAACTCAGAAAGCGGGATTTCGCAGGAGATTGTGTCTCTCAAGAAAAACCTCCGGCTTCTCTTCCGTCTTTTGCAGGGTATCATCTGGGGGCTCTGCGGGGTGGCTATTGGCCTGGCCGCCTTTCTCTCTGGTCTGAGGCGACAGTCGTATTATCATCTTTTGAGAGTTTTGGGAGAGAGCCGGCTATTTCTTCTTTTCACAGTCGCGGCAAAATACGTGCTTTTCGTGTGGATAGTCTTCTCTTTTGCCACTTTCTCCTTTGGGTATTTTGTCAAAAAGTTTCCTCTCTCCTTCCCGGGTATTTCGCTTGAAATTGCTACCAGGCCGGATATGCTTTTTCTCTACCTGGCGGTGGGGATTGCCCTTCTGCCTTCCCTCTCCCTTCTCACTACACGCCCCGGCAATAGACTTTAATTCCATCTCGAGGGATATCAGCCCATCAGCCCACCCTTTCAAACAAATCCCCTCCCCTTGAGTTTTCTCTCTTTTTTCCGATAACCTCAATAAGGAGGCTCACATGACACTCTCGGGAAGCGAACGGGTATTTCAGGTAAATGCCGAAAGAGAACTTGCCGACCTCAAAAATCTCAAAAGCAAAGCCCTGCAGGCTGATGAAAAAAGGATGCGAGAGGTTGCCGCTGAATTTGAATCCCTCTTTGTCAACGAACTCTTCAAGTCCATGCGCCGTACTGTTCCCAAAAACGACTACCTCAATGGAGGGCTTCGCCAGGACATCTTTGAGGACATGCTCTATCAGGAGTATGCTCGGAAAATCTCCCATAGCGGGGGACTGGGACTGGGTGAAATGGTGTACAAATACCTTCTCTCCACCCAGAAGGAAAAACCCATCAAATAAAAAACCCCGCCCAAAGGCGGGGTCTAATCTTTCTCTTAATTGCGTGCTTTAAATGTTTGTGAAGCAAAGGCTGCTCCACTTCCAATAAAACACATATTGGTTACATCATTCGGATCATTTTCGTTTGTCCCAGTAAACACCCAATTTGTGTACTTCATCGTATCGCCAGAAACGGTGTACCATATTTTACTCACACCAATATAATTAATGTCATTTTCATCATCATATTCACTATCAGGGATTGAAAAGGTCGTAGAAGTCAACTCAACCAAATTGGTCGTATACTCCGAAATCAAGACTTTATCCTCATATGTTCTTATGATCATTTCTGTCTCTGAAAATGTAAAAGTAAAAAAATCATCCGGTGAAAGAGTAAGTGACATCCCATTAACCATCTCATAAGAAACAAGTTGCCACTCCGTCCCTAAAAAAGGATAATTCTTGACTTCTTCCTTTTCCTTCGGAGTGGTCGTACACCCAACCATGATCATCATCACAACACCAACAAAACCCAACCATTTTTTTGTTTGCATGGCAAACCTCCTCACTATTGTTTTTCTTCAAAACATTATTACCTTCATTTTTCCATTTTTTCAACTTTTTTCCTCAAATTAAGGAAAAAAAATTTTTTTTCTCTTATACTTATACTATCCTATTTACGTGAGGTTTGCCATGACCATCACTCTTTTGCAGTATACACCGGACCCGGAGAAACTCATCGAATATAGCGCCCGGGTGTGTTATCTCTCCCAGGAAAAAATGAGCCCTACCTCACACGAGAAGTTTCTCCCCGGGCTTCTCAAAAATGGGCATCTCTCCGTCTTTGAACATGCCTCAGCCACGTTTTTTATCGAAGGAATCAGCCGTGCCTGTAGCCACCAACTGGTCCGCCATAGACTCGCTAGCTTCTCCCAGCAGTCACAGCGCTATGTAGAAGAAAAGGGTTTTCTGTATGTAACCCCCCCTGAAATAGAGAAAAACCCGAAGGCTCTTGAAGTCTATGAAAACACCATGAAAAGCCTGCAAGAGGCCTATGAGAAACTGGTGTCCCTTGGCATCAAGAGAGAGGACGCCCGTTTTCTTCTCCCCAATGCCACCCACACCACCCTGAGTATGACAGCCAATTTCCGTGAATGGCTTCACATCATTGACATGCGCGTAAGCCCCCATGCCCAGTGGGAGATTCGAGAACTCCTCACCCTCATCTGGAAGGAACTCTACGCCATAGCCCCGGTGGTTTTTGGCCTCACCTATTTCGAAAACTGGAGTAAGGATATTGACTTCAAACGGGAGGTCTTCTCCCAGCGTATTGCCCTATGAGACTCTCCACAAGGCTTTCCTGGGATGTAGAGGAAAACAGCTGGGCAGAAACACTTTCTTCTTCTCACATCCTCTATGATCTGACTATCTCCAATCCCACCGTGGCCTTTGACCTCCGCGACTACGAAAAGACTCTCCTCTCCGCTCTCTCGAAGCACGAGGCCCTCCTCTACGATCCCTCACCCTTAGGACTTAAGAGCACCCGCAAATTTTTAGCGGAGACACTCTCCCTTTCCTCCCTTTGCCCAGAGAATATTCTCCTCACCAGTAGTACCAGCGAGGCGTACAGCTTTCTTTTCAAGCTTCTCTGCGATCCGGGTGATGAGGTGCTTGTCCCTGTGCCAAGTTATCCTCTCTTTGAGTATTTGGCAAAACTCGAGAACGTTCGCGTTGTCCCCTATCGACTTGAATACCTCCACGGAAAAGGCTATGAGATAGATGTGGATTTTCTCAAAAAAGCCCTTTCTCCCTACACAAAGGCGCTTGTGTACGTTCACCCCAACAATCCTACAGGTACAGGGGCCACAGAAAACGAAATAGCCCTCCTCAATGAGTTAGCCAAAGAACATGATTTTGCGATTATCGTTGACGAAGTCTTTTCAGACTACTGGATCCATCGACCTCTCAATGTCCCCAAAAGCTGGTGGGGACTTGTTGATGGTCCTCTGTTCGTCCTTGGTGGGCTCTCAAAATCTCTTCTTCTCCCCCAGATGAAACTTGCCTGGACGCTTTTCCACGCCCCCAAAAAGGAGATGCCCTCCCTTCAAAAGGCCATGGAACTCATCGGAGATACCTATCTCTCTCCTTCTATCCCCATTCAGCTTGCCCTTCCCCACTGGTGGGAACTCAAACCAGAACTTAACTCACTTGTGATAAAACGACTGTCGCAAAATCTCTCCCTTCTTGATTCGCTCTTATCAAATACCTCGTGTCGTCTGCAAACCATTCATGGGGGATGGAGTGCCGTGATTGAGATACCCCGTCTTCTCCCGGAGGAAAAACTTGTGCAGCGAATGGGTACACGAGGGGTGAAAATCTATCCTGGATATTTCTTTGACTTCGAAAAGGAAGGTCATGTAGTCATAAGCCTCCTCACCCCTCCAGACCATCTTGAGGCAGGCATAGAGATACTCCTCGAGGTCATCAGGGAAGAAATGTGAAGAAAGGGAAAGAATTGCCTATTCGAGACCCTTGCACGGGTGTTTTCTTC
>FQKF010138819.1_pt1 | contig 18691 bp, 23 predicted proteins | sample 1504521 | NCBI WGS metagenome assembly FQKF01 (sample SAMEA4475357, study PRJEB15587) | soil metagenome | biome: Soil; feature: Field | place: India | collected 2015-03-11 | depth 0 m
GGTTCGAAGATAAATAAGGACTGGAACCAATGTAGGTAGCATATCGGTTGAATAACTGAACGGTTTTCGGATTTTTAAAAAAATTTTTATTATGAGCGTTTAGTGTTTTCAGCGGTTTCAAAAAGGGCGTGTGCAAAATGCCTTTCCAAACGTCCCGTCTTAATAAATCCTGAAAAGTATGAATGCCGTGTTCCATAAAAACCGGACGGCATATTTCCATTTTTCTGTTCAGGTCGTTAAAATATTCGCGTAGTGCAGTTTCTTTTTCATTCAGGGTTTGCGAAAGGATTTGAATCGCCTCATCCGGCGAGTGCGGTAAAATTATTTTAGTTCCGTCGCTCCAGAAGTAACGGCAGTTTTCATCGGAACGAATAAAAGAAAATTTTTCCGGATACCCGGAAATGACGCGCAGTTCGTCTATCCACTCAGGCATGGTAAAAAGGGAAGGACCTTTGTCGAATCGAAAACCGTGTGAAATTATTTCGGCCAGTTTTCCGCCATGGGTTTGGTTTTTTTCGAAAATCGTTACTTTAAAGCCGAGGGAACTCAATCGAATGGCGGCCGCCATTCCGGCAATTCCTGAACCAATTATTCCTACAGATTTAGTTTTCAACGAGTTTAATTACAAAAAAAAGCAACAGATGTTTATATGATTGTATGCTAACAACCACATGAACCATACAAAGGTTTTGTAATGGAATTCCCTTTATCATCTCTAACAATAATGACTCCCGCTTCAAGGCTATATTCTTCTTCCTGTTTGTTTTCACCGGAAATGCTTTTAACGGTAATGAAAAGTTCATAAGGTTTGCATGTTGCGGTTATTTCCAATGAGCCGTTTTGTTTTCTGTTTATGTTGGTTTGTTTGAATTGTATGAGTTTTCCGTTTATCTTCATAAAAGAAAGTTCGTTGAAATCGCTCACATAGATATATTTTAGTTGTTTGAATTCGACTGAATCGGTGGAATAAAAGCAGGAACAACCCGAAATTTCCGCAGGTGTTTCAGAAAAGGTGTCTATGGTCAGCGGGGAGGAGGAAAGTTTATATGCATTTTCTTTTTCATCCTTGTTATTCGAGTTTCCCGAACGGCAAGACATAAGTATGATAAAGCAAACTGTTAAGATAATATTATTGAAATTCATATTTTTTATACAATAATAAATATTTTCTGTAAAATGATAGAACAGGTCATTTTAATAAATTCCAGCCAAAAATGAATTTTAATATCAACATTATTTCATTTCATTTGTTTGCCATTTTCCTATGAAAAATGTTGTTGTAATAGGAGCCGGATTCAGCGGACTTTCATCTGCATGTTATTTGGCGGCAAGCGGATATAAGGTTCAGGTTATTGAAAAAAATGAATATGTCGGGGGAAGGGCTTCTGTTTTTTCCGAAAAAGGATTTGTTTTTGATATGGGGCCCAGTTGGTATTGGATGCCCGATGTGTTTGAATCGTTTTTTGCCGATTTCGGAAAAAAACCATCCGATTACTATCAATTGGTTCGCCTGAATCCGTCCTATCGTGTGGTATTTGAAAACGGAGCCATGGATATCCCGGCCGATTTTAATGAACTCAAGCAGCTTTTTGAAAGTAAAGAAAAAGGTTCAGGTAAAAAACTGGAGGCTTTTATGCAGGAGGCCCGATATAAGTATGAAGTTGGTATAAAAAAACTGGTGTATCTGCCATGCAGGAATATTTCCGAATTGTTGGACATAGATTTGTTAAAGGGGATATTCAAAATGGATGTTTTTACTTCTATGCGCAGTCACGTCAGGAAATATTTTTCACATCCGCATTTGGTTAAGCTTATGGAATTCCCCGTCATATTTTTGGGGGGGCATGCCGGACAAATACCCGCTCTGTACAGCTTAATGAATTATGCCGACACTATGCTGGGGACCTGGTATCCCCTGGGGGGCATGGGAAAAATCCCCGAAGCCATGCACAAATTAGCCGATTCTTTAGGTGTTGGTTTTTCTTTTAACAATGAAGTGCTAAGCATCAACATAAAAAACAACAAAGTCGTTTCTGTTAGTATCCGACAAGGCGAAATTTCGTGCGATGGGGTGATTTGCTCGGCCGACTACCATCATGTCGAGCAAAATCTTTTACCAAAAGAATATAGATTGTACGGTGAATCCTATTGGCAAAAAAGAACCATGGCGCCCTCTTCATTGCTTTTTTATGTGGGTTTGAACAACAAATTGCCTAATCTGACCCATCACACCTTGTTTTTTGATGAGGATTTTGAAAGGCATATAAGGACAATAAATAATACTCCTTCATGGCCGGAAAAGCCGCTGTTCTACCTATCGGCACCTTCAGTAACGGACTCTACGGTGGCACCATACGGTAAAGAAAATCTTTTTTTTCTTATTCCGGTTGCCTCGGGTTTGCAGGATATTCCGGAGGGTCGAAAGCAAAACTATTTTGATTTTATGGCCCGTAAAGTTCAACATCTGACCGGAAAGGATTTATCAGGAAACATTGAATACATTCGAAGTTTTTCTGTTAATGACTTCAAAAATCGATACCATGCTTTCAAGGGAAATGCTTACGGATTGGCCAATACCCTTCTGCAAACGGCACACTTGAAGCCATCCATGCATCATAAAAAAATCGGGAATTTGTTTTTTGCCGGTCAGCTTACCATACCCGGACCCGGAGTTCCTCCTGCCCTCATTTCCGGAAAACTGGCCGCCAAGCAAATGATGAAAACCGTCCTTTAAACAATCTTAAAATTTAATTGTATTTATTGTCATGAAAGCGTTATACGACTCAACATCTCTTGCCGTATCAAGAATTATTACAAACCGCTACAGCACTTCTTTTAGTTTGGGTATACGCTTTTTGGCCAGGCGTTTTAGGGAACCCATTTATGCCATTTATGGCTTTGTCAGGGTGGCTGATGAAATTGTTGATTCTTTTCATGTTTACAACAAAAAAGAACTCCTGGAACGCTTTATTAATGATACCAAACATGCCATAGAAAACAAAATCAGCACCAATCCCGTATTAAACGCTTTTCAAAAAACGGTTCATGAATATAACATAGAATATGAACTGATTCAAACATTCCTCGATAGCATGGAAATGGACTTGTATGATCGTAACTACGATACCGATAAATACAATAAATACATTCTTGGCAGCGCTGAGGTCGTTGGCCTGATGTGTTTGCGCGTTTTTACGGAGAATAATTTTAAACTTTACGAAAAGCTTAAGCCCTATGCCATGAAATTGGGCAGTGCTTTTCAGAAGATTAATTTTCTCAGAGACGTAAAAAATGATTATGAAATTTTGGGTAGGACATACTTCCCTAACGTGAACATCAAAAAACTCTCAGAAGCCGACAAAAAAAGAATTGAAGTGGAAATTGAAGAAGAGTTTAATTTAGCTTTAAAAGGAATATTGATGTTGCCGGTGGACGCACGATTCGGGGTTTATGTGGCTTACGTTTATTATCGTTCGTTGCTTAGAAAAATAAAAAAACTACCTCCTCAAAAAATCCTGAACGAGCGCGTGCGTGTGCCGAATTCCGAAAAAATTTTGTTATTTGCCGTTTCATTGATACGGAATCGCCTGAATATGATAGCATGACGGGTTTTGAAGTTAAAATTTTATGGATGGTAATGCCTCTTTTGCAAGCTAATATATCTGAATGCAGAAAACTTTTCATGGAAATGGCTAAGGAAGAAGTGCATTGTCAAAATCTGATCAATAATACCCGGAACTTTGGAAAGAACTATACCTTGATGGCTTACCATGGCGCAGCCCTTATGACTTCGGCTCAATATGCTTTTTGGCCATTCGAGCAATTAAAAAGATTCAATCAGGGTAAAAAAATACTGGAAAATGCGGTCAGGCATGATATGACAAACGTGGAAATAAGGTGGATAAGGTATGTAATTCAGAAAAATGCACCGTCCTTTTTAAATTACTCGAAAAATCTGGAAGAAGACAAAAAATTTTTATTGGATTACACCAATTTAATGGAGGGTGTTGATAACGAGTTGAAGGGATTAATTTTAAAAACGCTCGGATGAACCGGGATATGGTGATATTGGTGGATGAAAATGACCGAGAAATAGGTATTAGTCCAAAGCTGGATGCTCATTTGCAGGGTAAACTTCACCGTGCATTTTCATTGATTATTTTTAATGACAAGCACGAAATGCTGATTCATAAGCGTGCCAAAGGTAAGTATCACAGCGGAGGGTTGTGGACCAATGCTTGTTGTTCTCATCCGCGACCGGGAGAAGAGATGAACAGGGCTGTTATCAGAAGATGTAAGGAAGAATTAGGCCTTGATATTGTAATACCCGTTTTTAAAGGAAAGTTTTTATATAAAGTGGAATTTGATAACGGTCTGACCGAGCATGAAATCGATTATGTGTATGAAGTGGAAAGTGTGGATATTCCGATGCCTGACAAAGAAGAAATTGAAGCATATCAATTTGTGCCCCTGGAACAATTAAAATCGGATTTGATGAAAAATCCTGACCAATACACCTATTGGTTCAGGGAAATCATAAAAAAATTCTATTCTTGACAATTTAATTAAATATTTTGGAATTTTAACATACCGTTTACAAACTAATATGTAAATTTGGTAACAAATTAAAAGCCATGAAAAAGATTTTATCCATAGTTGCATTGGTTGCCTTGGTAGGTTCGGCTTCTTTAGCCAATAATAATCCCACCGACGATAAGGACAAAAAAGCCAAAAAAGAGTGCTGTAAAAAAGATGATAAGGCCTGCGCCGGTGAGAAAAAAGAGGGCTGCAGCAAAGAAGCCAAATCTTGTTGCAAAAAGAAAGCCGAAAACGCTTCTCAGGAACAACCAAAGTGATAGAACGCTACTCTAATCTTTAGGTTTAAAGAGCCGGTTTGAACCGGCTTTTTTTATTTTATCAAAGTGCTTGTGGTGTCCGAAAAAGCATCAATACAGACGGCATCCCTAACGTGAAAATCACCGATGGAGGTTCTGACCAATTTTTTCAGATAGGCTCCGCTTTGAAGAGCAAGTCCGAAGTCCCTTGCCAGGGCCCGGATGTAGGTTCCCTTACTGCAGCACACTCGAAAGTGTACTTCCGGTAAGTTTATTTCAAGGATTTCAAATGAATAAATGTGGATTTTTCGCGGAGAAAGCTCTTTTTTTTCACCGACTCGGGCAAATTCATAAGCCCTTTTACCCGATAATTTGATTGCACTGAACAACGGAGGGGTTTGCATTTGCTCGCCGGTCATGGAAGCGGCCGTTTTGCGAATTAATTCGGAAGTAATATGCTCAACGGGAAATTTTTGATCGGGAGGAAGCTCCAAATCGTGGCAAGGCGTGCTTTCGCCCAAAACAAAAATCCCTTCATAGGTTTTGTCGGCCATGGTGTAGGCCTGAATTTTTTTGGTAAAATTCCCGTAACAAACAATCATTAAACCCTCCGCCAAAGGATCGAGCGTACCTGCATGCCCTACTTTAATGTTTTTATTTTTTATTCCGAAAGATGAAGCATTTCTTTTTAAATAAAATTTTATTTTTTTTACAATTTGAAAGCTTGTCCAGCCGGCGGGTTTGTAAATAAGCAATAATCCTCCCTCCGGATGTATATTTAGCAAGGGTTTCATCAAAAAACCGCTTCGGCTACTTTGCGGGTGGCATAGGAATTTCCCATGGTGTAATAATGCAAGCAGGGAACGTTCTTTTGAATTAATTCTTTGCTTTGGTTGATGCACCATTCAATTCCGATTTTTTTCACGTCTTCGTCGTTTTTGCATTCCATCACGCTTTTACTGAGTTCAAGCGGAATGTCAATATGAAAAATTTTCGGAAGCATGGTGAGTTGTTTTTTGGAGGTAAGGATTTTTAAGCCCGGAATAATGGGAACCTGAATATCGTTTTGTCGGCAGAGTTCAACGAATTGAAAATATTTATTGTTGTCGAAAAACATTTGGGTAACAATATAGGATGCTCCGGCATCAATTTTTTGTTTTAGGAACATGATGTCCAGTTCCATATTTGGACACTCAAAGTGCTTTTCCGGATACCCGGCCACTCCTATGCAATAGTCGGTGGGCGAGGCATCTTTCATGTCTTCATCCAGATAAATGCCTTTGTTCATGTTGTTGATTTGCTTCACAAGGTCAAGAGCATAGGTGTGACCGCCGGGTTCGGGAACGAATGCCGGCTCGGTTTTAATGCTGTCGCCGCGCAGTGCCAATACATTTTGAATGCCCAGAAAATGCAGGTCAATCAATGCGTTTTCGGTTTCCTCTTTGGTGAAACCGCCGCAAATGATGTGTGGAACGGCTTCCACATTGTATTTATTCATGATGGCGGCGCAAATACCCACAGTGCCGGGCCTTTTTCGGATGCTGACTTTTTCAAGATAACCCCCGGGGCGCTTTTTATATACATATTCTTCCCGATGATACGTGACGTCCACAAACGCCGGCTTAAATTCCATCAAGGGGTCGATGCTTTCGTATATGCTTTGAATGCTTTTACCTTTAAGAGGCGGAAGAATTTCAATGGAAAAAAGGGTTTTTTGGGAAGTTTTTAAAATATCTACCAATTTCATTTTTCAGGAATTAACGACTGTAATGTTTTGTATGGATTTAATTTCGGGAAGTGTTCGACGCACAATTTCTTCAATTCCATTTTTGAATGTTTGGTCGGTCATGCTGCAGGAACAACACGCCCCCTTAAATTCGATTTTCAGAATAAAATCATCGGTAACATCCACCACATCCACATTTCCGCCGTCCTGCATCAAAAAAGGACGGATTTCATCCAGGGCCTTGTCGGCTTTAGAAATTATTTCTTTTTTTTCTTCAGGACTCATGAACGGTTGCTGATGAGGTTTGCGGATTTTGATGCTTAACTATCGACATGTGGCGGGCCACTTCCGAAGCCAGCCGGATATAATAGGAAGCGGCCGGATGTTTTTCGTTAAATGCCGGAGGACGGCCTTCGTCGGATCCTTCGCGAATGGATTGAATTAAAGGAATTTGAGCCAGGAGCGGAATGCCCGATTTTTCTGAAAGTTCCTCCACGCCGCCTTTTCCGAAGATGTAGTATTTATTGTCGGGTAACTCCTCAGGGGTAAACCAGGCCATGTTTTCAACCAGTCCGATAACGGGAATTTGAATAGAAGGCAGGCGGAACAATGAAATTCCTTTCAAAGCATCACTGATGGCCAGGGGCTGAGGGGTGCAAACCACCAAAGCAGCGTGGGGTTTTATTTGCGTGCATAAACTGATTTGAATGTCGCCCGTACCCGGAGGAAGGTCTACAATAAGGTAATCGAGTTCACCCCAGACCGTATCGTAAAATAATTGTGAAAAGGCTTTGCTGGCCATGGGACCGCGAAGGGCAACCGCATGATCGGCCGGAGCCAAAAATCCGATGGAGTTGATTTTAATACCATAGGCCTCCACCGGTGCCATTTTTTTCTGACCTTCAAATTCAGCCGGACCGGGGCTTTCCTGCTGAACGCCGAAGATAATATGTTGAGAGGGGCCGTAAATATCGGCATCCACCAGTCCCACTTTGGCTCCCAATTTGGATAATCCGATGGCCAGGTTGGCCGCCACGGTGCTTTTTCCTACGCCGCCTTTTCCGCTGGCAACGGCTATAATATTCCGAACATCCCGGAGTGTGGTTTGCTCCCGTTCGGGAGCCGAATTTTTTCGAGCTGTCATCTGTATATTCACTACCGCATTTTCACTCACATAATACTTGATGGCATTCAGGCATGCGTTTTTAATGGCATCTTTGAGCGGACAAGCCGGCGTAGTGAGTTCAACGGAAAACGAAATTTCATTTCCCTCAATTTTTAAATCCTTCACCATTCCCAACGACACAATATCCTTTTTTAAATCAGGATCATCTACGTTTTTAAGAGCTTCCAGTACTTTTTCGGGTATAATCATGTCTTTATAAACAAAATAATATCGATAAGGTTATTTTCCGCCGGCCTTTTTTACGGAAGCAGTATCGATTTTGTTTTTGGTTGTATCTGAAGGATTAGTGCTTTGGTTCATGTAGGGCCACTTAGTCAATTCGTAGGTTTGGTTCATGGAAGTTCGGATAACATTGGCTATGGAGTCCTGAAATACCCTTGCTCGGGCATACATCATCTCCCGATCCTCGGCAGCCGGTCCGCAGGATTGCAAAAGAAAAAGCCCGAAAAATGCGGTAATAAGTATTCTTAAAATCATGAAGGCAAAGTTATATAAAAACAAAAAGCCCCAAAATTTTGGGGCTTTTTTCAACCAAAACACACCATTTATTATTTTTTGGTGGCTTCCTGAGCAGATTGTGTAGCGGTTGCAGCAGCTTCGGAGGCAGCCTGAGCGGCACTGTCAACGGTTTGAGCGGCATTTTCGGCAGCTTCCTGAGCAGCGTTTAATGCAGCGGCAATAGAGTCCTCAATGCGCTTTTTTTCAGCTTCAAGTTTAGCTTGTTCTTCAGCGGAAGGTCCGCAGGCAACAAAAGTAGCAGCAACGGCTACGGCAATAAGGGAGAATACTTTTTTCATAATCGTTTTTTTAAAAGTTTGCTGGTTTATGTCTCTTTTTGTTAGAGGTAACCCATTTGATGAAAAATTCTTTTTAATTAATTGATTATCAGTTACTTAAATTTACAATTGGTTTTTCAAGGTCTTAAAATGGTTACCTTTGAAATTTCGTTACATTAAAATTTAAATCACTTTGGAAAATTCCGGCCCCGATAAGCCAGTGAATGAAATTTTTAATTCAGAAGCACATCATGCGGCTGAAATGAAGGAGGTCGTGAATTGGGAGGAATTATATAAAGAGGTTTATCCCATGGTGTTGAATTGGACATTGGAACGCAAAGCGCCTTACGACTGGGCAAAGGAAATTTGCCAGGATGCCTTTTTGATATTCTTCCGTAAATTGAGCGACCCTATGTTCCGGTTGGAATGTAAGCCCTCCACTTTTGTGGTAGCCATTTCCAAAAATTTGTATCTCAACCGAATAAGGAAAAATTCATATCACCAAAATGTAGAATTTGAACCTGAGCGTACCATAAATGATGATGTACTCAATATACATCTCATACTGGAAGAAAACCGACAGAAAGAAGAACAAATTGCCAAAATGGAATTCGCCTTAAATCAACTGGGGGAACCCTGCAGAGAACTTCTGACCGATTTCTATTTCAGAAATTACGATATGCAAAAAATTGCCGAAAAATTTGGTTATACTAATTCTGATAATGCCAAAACTCAAAAATATAAATGCCTTCAACGATTAAAAAAATATTTCTTTAATCAAATTAATAAAGAATAAAGCCATGATGATACAAGACGAGTTATTTGATAAATACATAAAAGGAGAACTGGACGAAAACGGCAAAATCGCTTTTGAATTAAGACTGCAAAGCGATGCGGAGATTAAAAAACGTTTCGATGAACACGTGGCTGCCGTCAAAGTTTTTAAAGATTATCATAATGAAAAGGAGTTTCTGAACACATTTAAGCAAATCGAAAACAAATACCATCAAGACATTATTCCGTTAAGGAGGTCTTACGGAAAATCAGGTATAGCGCAGAATCTAATGTTTTATTTAAAATTAGTATCCGTTGCGGCTGTCACTTCCCTGGCCGTATTCTTTCTGAGTTGGAAATTTTTTTTCACTTCACGCATTCCTTCTCAGGAAATAACCAATCTTAAATTGCAAATTCACGGACTCAAATACTCACAAAAAGCATTGCAAATTAAAATCAACGAAAAAAGTACCTACGATAAAATAACGGAAATTCCCGTTTTTCAGGGCACCGGTTTTTTTGTCAATAATGAAGGTTTAATACTTACGGGATATCACGTCATTCAAAACGCCGACAGTGTTTTTGTATCGGGCCTGACGATGGGAACCATAAAAGCCGAATTGGTGGCCAAAGACAGTTTACTGGACATGGCGCTTTTGAGGGTTCCCAAAGAAAACATCAAAGAAAAGGTAAGTGTAACGGTTTTGAATAATGTTTCCTCTCTTGGCGAAAACGTATTCACTCTTGGGTATCCGGGCTCGGAACAAGTGTATGGCGAGGGATCTCTGAGTGCCCTGAACGGCTTCAATGGCGATACCACGCTATATCAGATATCCGTCCCTTTAAATCCCGGTAACAGCGGCGGGCCTTTGTGGGACCAAAGCGGTAAATTAATTGGAATGATACGCGGAAAGAACTTTGCCAAAGAAGGGAATGCTTATGCGGTGAAGTCCGTTTATGTGGCTGATTTTCTGAAAAGGAACGGAGCCAAAGGCGTTGTTTATTCCCGAAATTCCGAAGGCAATGTGAACATTAAGCAATTTTTGAAAAAAAACACTTCGGCTGTTGTGCAGGTTCATGCCTGGCAAAAACTGAAAGCTGACTAATCGCGGGCATGGCATAAATAGACGGCTGATATTTTAATACTGCTTATTTCTTTCATTACTTCCCATATGCTTTCAGTAGTTGAGCCGGTAGTCAGCACATCATCCACTATGCATGCATGTTTATTTTCCAACACATGTTTTTCTGAACTCAACGCAAACGATTGAGCAAGGTTTTTCATGCGTTGTTCTTTGTTCATTTTGGTTTGGGTTTGCGTGTATCGGCTTTTAATCAGAATTCCTTCCAAAACCGGTATTCCGGTTTGACGGCTAATTCCGTAAGCAATCTGTGCGGCCTGATTATACCCGCGTTCTTTAAGTTTTTGCTTGTGAATCGGAACGGGAATTAAATAATCGCATGTGAAATTTTCTTCTTTTAATTTTTGTCCGAACATTTCACCCATGAAAACGGCTAAGTTTTTTCTATTCTCGTATTTTATCCCGTGCATGATATGCTGTACGATGCTATTCTTCGTAAAGCGTAACATACATCCTATGTTTTGAAACGGAACACGCCCGCCCAATACATCACCGTGAATGGGGTGGTTCAGCACCGGGTTGAAAACCGGCAATTGGAACATGCATTCCGAACAAAGAAATACTTCAAATTCGCTTAAATGGCGGTTACAGCCCGAACAACAGGATGGAAAAAATACGGACATTAATGAAGTGAATAACTTTTTTATCCGTTGGTCCTTCTTCATGATTTTCATCGTAATTTTACGCAAAATATGAAACAGGAAGAGGAGAAAAAATCAAAGAAAAACATTGTTCTGATAATCATAATCATTTTGTTAGCCATCACCAACGGGGTAACATTGTATTTGTTGCTGAGGCAAAAAGAAAAAACCGTGGAACAAATTGTGAAATACGAGAAAATTTATGTCGAGAAAAATCAGGTGGAGCAGGATTTAATGGCATTGAAAAAACAATATGACGATTTACAAACCCATGATGCCGCTCTTCAGAAAGAAATAGAAGAGAAAAAGGCTTACATCGACCAACTGTTGAAAGAAGCTGAAAAACATCGCGGAGATGCTTATGTTATTGCCAAACTGAAAAAAGAAACCGAAACGCTTCGCGAAATCATGAAGCATTATGTCCGAACCATCGACTCCTTGAATACATTGAACCAAAATCTGGTGGCCGAAAAAAAACAGGTCCTGAAAAAATTGGATGAGGAAAAGGAAAAACAAAAAGAATTGGAAAAAGAAAAAGAGGAATTAAAGAAAACCATCAAAAAAGGAAGCGTTTTAAGTTGCTTTGGTATTACGGCAAAAGCATATCAGTTAAAAAGGGGAGGAAGCAAAGAAAGCGAAACTACCAAAGCTCGTAAAACCGACCGTATTAAAGTGAGCTTCACATTGGGCGAGAATAAAATTGCCAAAGCCGAAGAAAAAACCATTTATGTTCGCATCATGACACCCGACGGAAAGGAATTGGCAAAAAGCTATGACGAGGCCTATAAATTTAAATTTAATGAAAGCTACGGATACTATGCAGGTAAAGCTTTTGTGAATTATGCCAACAAAGAAATACAGGTGGTGGTAAACTGCGACGGAAAAGAAGGCGATTTTGTTCCCGGGAATTATATTATTGAAATAACATGTGACGAAGTTGTCATTGGTTCAACAACGCTAAAACTTGACTAGTAATCAATTGTTATTTGATACTATCTACATGTCACAAAATTCTTTCGATGAAATTCAAATTTCAGAAGGACTTCATATATAGCTTGTTATTATAAATTTTCATTAGAAAATGATTTTTTGAAATTTCAATTTTGATATTTCTTAAAGAATAAAAATTAATATGAATAAACGGGATGAATGTACTTCAGAACCCGAATCTTCCGATATTTGGAGAATACTAATATAAAATACTTTTTTTCAATTATTAAAATAAGTTAGTTTTTTCATTTTCCTGCCTGTTAAGAAGTTTTCGGCACGCACTTGTCTTAGTTAAGTAATTTCTTCCTTTAAAAATTTCATTCAAAAAATACATATAAATCAGGAATAAAATTATTTTAGAATTTCATCGAAGCATACCGCCACATAATCAATCATTTCTTCTGTAACAGCAGGGGTTACACCTATCCAGAAAGTGTGATGCAAAATGGTTTCGGTGTTTTTTAGATCGCCGATGCTGCGGAATTTATATTTTTTCATATAGGGTTGTTTTCTGAGGTCTCCGCCAAAAAGCAAGCGAGTGCCGATTTTTTTTTCATTTAATTTCTCAACCAGCTGATTTCGCGACACGGGACAGTTTTCACGAACGGTAATGACAAATCCAAACCAGGAAGGGTCGGAGTCAGGGGTTGGTTCGGGAAGGATCAGTTTGTCTTCGTGTTTTTTTAATTTTTCCTTCAGAAGTTGATGATTTCTTTTTCGGATTTGAATGAAATTTTCAAGTTTTTTAAGTTGTGCCAGTCCGAGTGCGGCTTGCATATCGGTAATTTTTAGGTTGTAACCTGTTCTGGAATAAGTAAATTTATGGTCATATCCGAAAGGTAAATCACCCAATTGTTGTTCAAATCTTTTTCCGCAGGTGTTGTCTTTACCTGTTTCGCACCAGCAATCTCTTCCCCAGTCGCGGAACGATTCCAGAATTCTTTTCAATTTTGCGTCGCTCGTAAATACAGCTCCACCTTCTCCCATGGTTATATGGTGAGCCGGATAAAAACTGATAGTTCCAATATTACCAAAGTTACCCACGTGTTTTCCCTTATACTTAGCTCCCAGGGCATCGCAGCAATCTTCTATGAGCCACAAATGATGTTTTTTACAAAATGCCAGAACCTCTTCCGCTTTAAATGTATTCCCGAGAGTATGGGCCACCATTACGGCTTTTGTTTTTTCCGACACGGCATCTTCGAGGTAATTGATATCTATCTGATAAGTTGGAATCTCAACATCCACAAATACGGGTACGGCACCATATTGTAAAATGGGATTGACGGTTGTAGGAAAACCGGCAGCCACCGTAATAACTTCGTCTCCGGGCTTAACGGCATCGTTACCCCACTCATCAGCAGTAATGCCGCTGAATGCCAGTAAGTTGGCCGAAGATCCCGAATTAACGGTCAAAACACTTCGTGTGTTCAGAAATCTTGCCAAATTTCGTTCAAATTCCTGATTGAAGCGTCCGGTCGTAAACCATGCGTCCAATGCAGAATCAACTATGTATTGAATTTCCTCATGATCGAAAGATTTTCCGCTCACCGGCACGGGTGTCTGACCGGGTATAAACTTCTTTTTTGCAAATACACTTTCGTAATATTTTTGAACTAAATTGAAAATTTCTTTTTTTATTTCAGATGAAGTTTGCATAAATTTTATAATACTTCAAGGTTTTGATTTATTTTTCTTTTCTCAATTAGTTTTCTGAGCGTATTCAGCCGGATAAAATGAGAATTTCTAAAATCGGTTATGGAAAAAGAAAATTCTTCAAATTTTTCCGCAAGTTCGCTGATGGTATCGTCCAGCGAAATTTCAGGATAATAGGGTCCGGCAAGTTGTTTGAACAGAGAAAAATCAACTTTATAAGATCGTTTATCATCCGGCGCGGCAGTATTAACCTTTATTTGAGTTCCGCTTATAAATTTTCCAACTTTTTCCGCCAGTTCTATGATTTGATAATTCCATTCGTTTGACCCCGCGTTGCAAATTAAAAAATGGTCCTCACGGTTTAATTCTCTTTTCATTGCCCAATGGATGGCCCTTGCCATGTCCCTTACATGAATTAACGGTCGCCAGGGTTTACCGTTACTCAAAATTTCGATTTTTTTTGTAAGAAATGCGCTGGCAACAAAATCGTTCAGAACAAGATCCAAGCGCAATCTGGGACTAAATCCGCAAGCAGTTGCAAAGCGTAAACATGTTATTATAAAATTTTCGGAACTTAAACTTCTTAAATCGTTTTCAGCATTCACTTTTGATTTGGCATAAGCCGTTAAAGGATCCAGTTCGGAATCTTCTTTCCGGGGCATGTCGTTAGCAAAGCCATAAACACTGCAACTGGATGCATATACAAAATGCCTCACTCCCCTGGCTTTCGACTCTTCGGCTATACGCCTTGCACAAAGCTGATTAATTTCATAAGTCGGCCTCTCGAATTCCTTACCCATGGGGTCATTGGAAATAGCAGCTAAATATACAACGGCATTCATGCCGTTCAGAATATCGAACGGAATTTTTCGGACGTCGCCAAAGTACTGAGCTTTAAGATAAACTTCAGGCAATAAAATGTTATTGGTGATTTCATTTCCAATAAAATACCCCGCGTCAAATCCGAAAATTTTTATTTTTTCATCCGAATGTTTGAGATAATCCACCAATACCGGACCAATATACCCCAAATTCCCTATAATTAATACGTTCATTTTGGATAAAATAGATATCCAAAAGTAGTGAAAAATATCATAATCTAAGTGCCAAACATTTTTTCAATCAAACAGATGGTAATCATTTGATAACCTTTTTTTAGGTATTCACAAATATGCAGCATCTCGAAAATAAAATTTCTTCTAAGCAAAAAACCGAATATTTCCCTATATTTGTAATGATTATCATGGAAGCAAGCCTACAAGTTACACCACTCAAAAAAGTTCCGCTTCACGCCGTTCATGTATCATTGGGAGCAAAGATGGTTCCTTTTGCCGGATATGAAATGCCTGTGCAATATTCAGGACTGAGCGATGAACATATAACCGTTCGCTCTAAAGCAGGAATTTTTGATGTAAGCCATATGGGTGAATTTTTTCTGGAAGGCCCAGATGCGCTATGCGTAATTCAATACATCACCTGTAACGATGCCTCCAAACTTTCGCCGGGAAAAATTCAATATTCGGCATTGATGAATGAAAACGGAGGCATTGTGGATGATTTGCTGGTCTATTGTTTGGAAGAAAACAAATATATGCTGGTGGTAAATGCGGCCAACATTGAAAAAGACAAAAAACATATTTTAAAATATTCCGAAGGAAAGAATGTTCGCTTTGAGGACCGAAGCGAAAGCTATTGTTTATTTGCCGTTCAGGGTCCTCTGGCCACCGAAATATTACAAAAGCTTACCCCGGTGAATTTGTCGGAAATTCCTTATTATCATTTCAAAATCGGGTCATTTGCCGGTGTGAACAACATTCTTTTATCGAATACCGGATATACCGGTGCAGGCGGATTTGAGGTTTATGTGCCCAACGAACATGCCGAAAAAATATGGCATGAAATTCTGAAAGCAGGGCAGAAAGAAGGATTAAAACCCATCGGGCTTGGGGCACGCGACACCCTTCGCCTGGAAATGGGATTTTGTTTATATGGCAACGATATTAATGACAAAACCACTCCCCTGGAGGCCGGTTTGGGTTGGATTACTAAACTGAACAAAGGCGATTTCCTTGGAAAAGCCGTGCTGGAAAAACAAAAAGCCGAAGGAGTAATAAAGAAACTGTGCGGCTTTGTGATGGAAGAACGTGGCATTCCGCGTCACGATTATGCGGTTCAGGATACGGGCGGAAGGGAAATCGGAAAGGTTACGTCGGGAACCCAATCGCCTACTTTACAAAAAGGAATCGGAATGGCTTATGTGGAAGCTGCTTATGCCAATCCCGGTACGGAAATTTTCATCGTTATTCGCGATAAACCACACAAGGCCAAAATCACCCAAATACCCTTCATTCAAAAATAGGCATTATGCCATCGGTGGAAGTGTGTTATAGTCCGGCGCTTTATCCTTTATTTCACGATACAAACAAAGTGGTTGTTGTGGCCGATATACTGCGGGCTACGTCGGCTATTGTTACGGCTATATTCCATGGTGCAGAAAAAATTATACCTGTTCAAAGCATCGCAGAGGCTATGGAATGGAAAAAGAAGGGTTTTCTGGCGGCAGCCGAACGTGACGGCTTGGTGGCCGAAGGGTTTGAACTGGGCAACAGTCCTTTCGGATACATGAAGCCCGAAATAGAGGGTAGTACCATTGTTCTAACCACCACCAACGGCACACAAGCCATCATGGCCGCATCGGGATGTGCCGGAATTTATGCCGGATCGTTTCTAAATCTGAACGTACTATCGGAGCATCTTATTCACATAAAGAAAGATGTTTTGATTTTGTGTGCCGGGTGGAAAAATAAATTCAACCTTGAGGACACCTTATTTGCCGGTGCTTTGGCAAAAAAACTCATTGAAAAAGGCGGATATCTGACTCACTGCGATTCGGCCATAGCTTCGGTTTACCTCTACCGTATGGCCGAGCATAATATGGTTAATTTCCTGGAAGTATCATCCCACCGAAATCGCCTGAGGCATCTGAATTTGGAAAGAGACGTGGAATATTGCCTGACGGAAAATATTTGTCCGGTGGTGGTGAAATATGTGGACGGAGCACTTTGCCGATGGGATGAAAACAGAAATTAAGATTATTCGGGGCGACATTACGAAAATTCCGTGTGATGCCATGGTGAATGCGGCCAATTCTGCTTTGGCCGGAGGCGGAGGAGTGGACGGCGCCATTCACCGGGCCGGAGGACCTTCCATCATGAAAGAACTGGATGAAATCCGAAAAGAAAAAGGCAGTTGCCCTGCCGGTAGTGCGGTGGTCACCGGAGCCGGAAACCTGCCTGCACGTTGGGTCATCCATGCCGTGGGTCCCGTGTGGAAAGGCGGAAGCCATAACGAAAAAAAAATATTGTATTCCGCCTATCATTATTCGCTTATGTTGGCAAAAGAAAAAGGAGCCCGAAGCATTTCCTTTCCAAACATTAGCACAGGTATATTCGGATACCCGAAAACCGAGGCCGTTCATGTAGCCCTTTCGGCCGTGAGGGATTTTATGCATCAGCATCAGGATGCTTTTGAACGAATTAATTTTGTATGCTTCGATGAAGAAAATTTTCTCTTGTATCAAAAAGAATTAAAAAATTATTTTCCTTCATGAGTGTCCGTAACCTGAAATCTTATTTTTTATATCAATTAAAGAATTTAGATCACGTTTTGAGGTATGCCTTTTCTTGTTACGATACGAATCAATTTACAGGTTCTTTTAATAAAATAATTATCCAATCATGTTGAAAAACACACTTTTGATTGATGCCCTTCACGGAAAAGAAGTTCCGCGGGTGCCGGTGTGGCTGATGCGTCAGGCAGGTCGCACGCTTCAAGAGTATCGGCAGCTGAGGGAAGAAGCCGGCAGTTTTATTTCAATGGTAAAAAATCCGCATTATGCTTCGGATGCCACCCTTCAGCCCGTGGATATACTGGGGGTGGATGCCGCCATTTTGTTCAGCGATATTCTGGTTATTCCCGAAGCCATGGGGTTGCCCTATGAAATGGAAGAAAAAAAAGGCCCTTTTTTCCCTCAAACCATCAAAACGGCGAACGATATAAATAAATTGAACGTAGCCGGTGAAAACGAATACGGCTATGTTACCGAAGCTGTTCGCATGACGCTGAAAAAGCTGAACGGGCGGGTTCCGTTGATCGGCTTTTCCGGAGCCCCCTGGACGCTTTTTGCATACATGGTGGAAGGCAAGGGAAGCAAAACCTTTTCCTCAGCCAAGAAATTTTTATTTACGGAACCCGCCCTGGCCGACAAACTGTTGGAAAAAATCACCCGCAGTTGCATACAATACTTAAAAGACCAGGTTAAGGCCGGCGTGCATGCCGTACAAATATTCGACTCCTGGGCCGGAGTATTGGGGCCAAACCATTATCAAAACCGCATTTTGCCTTTTATGAAAATGCTGGTGGATGAATTAAAAAATGACATTCCGATTATTGTTTTTGCCAAAGACGGTCACCATTCCTTAAACCGGCTGGCTGAACTGAGGCCACACGGGCTTGGCCTGGATTGGACCATTGACCCCCTTGCGGCAAGAAAAACAGCCGGAAAGAATATTACCCTACAGGGAAATTTAGACCCCTGCGTCCTTTATTCATCTTTGGAAGTTATTGAAGCCGAAACAAAGCAAATGCTGGAGGCATTCGGAAAGCACCGCTATATATGTAATTTAGGCCACGGGGTTTATCCGGATGTGGAATCGGAAAAAATTAAACATTTTGTAAAGGTGGTGAAGGAATATCAGATTAAAAAACATTTAGCATTTTGAAATTACTAAATTTGCATGCATTTGTTTTTTTATGTCGTTAATTAAAAGCGTTTCGGGCATACGGGGTACCATAGGCGGAAAGCAAGGGGATAATTTTACTCCTCCGGACATCGTTAAATATACTCAGGCGTTTGCTCATTTGTTAAGACTCCAATATCCCCGCCAAAAAAAAATTAAAGTTTTG
>FQKF010029598.1_pt1 | contig 18605 bp, 21 predicted proteins | sample 1504521 | NCBI WGS metagenome assembly FQKF01 (sample SAMEA4475357, study PRJEB15587) | soil metagenome | biome: Soil; feature: Field | place: India | collected 2015-03-11 | depth 0 m
GAAAAAGCGGGGTTTCAGGGGCGTAGCCCCCGACCAAGACAGGGCAAGAAAACGCTCGTGGATGAGTTTTGAATAGTTTTTTGCTGTTTTTTTGATTTTGTTCTATAATAAAGAGCGATTTTTCTCAAAACATGGAGGAAACCATGAGAAGTTATGAGGCAGTCATAGGCCTTGAGGTACATGTTCAACTCAACACAAAAACAAAAATCTTTTGTGGCTGTTCTACTGAATTTGGTGCACCGGCCAATACCCACGTGTGTCCTGTGTGTATGGGACAACCGGGAGTGCTTCCTGTGTTCAATGAGGAGGTGCTTCACAAGGCGATTTTGGCAGGACTCGCTATTCAGGCCAATATTGCTGAATTTTCCAAGTTTGATAGAAAAAATTACTTCTACCCGGACCTTCCCAAGGGGTATCAGATTTCTCAGTATGATTATCCCATTTGTCAAAAAGGGGTGATAGAGATCGTTCTCTCTGATGGTTCTACCAAGAAGATCGGGGTTACCCGTATTCATATGGAGGAAGATGCAGGGAAGTCTATTCACTTAGAGGGGGAACCCTATTCGGCCGTTGATCTCAATCGCGCTGGTGTACCCCTTCTGGAGATTGTTTCTGAACCGGATATGCGTTCCAGTGAGGAGGCGTATCTCTATCTCAAGGAGCTTCGCAGTATCATGAAATACTTGGGCGTCTCTGATGTGAATATGGAGGAAGGGAGTCTTCGCTGTGATGTTAATGTCTCCGTGCGCCCGGTTGGTCAGAAGGAGTTTGGAACCAAGGTAGAGGTCAAAAATCTCAACTCATTCAACGGGGTGAAAAAGGCTATTGAATACGAGATTGAACGCCAGATTGCTCTTTTGGAAAATGGAGAGAAGGTGGTTCAGGAGACCCGTCTCTATGATGCCAAGCAGAATAAGACCTTTCCCATGCGGGACAAGGAAGAGGCGAACGATTACCGTTATTTTCCGGAGCCGGATCTTCCCCCGCTTCGTGTGAGCCGGGATCAGGTGGAGAAAATTCGTCAGGAACTTCCTGAACTTCCCCAGCAGAAGCGGGAGAGGTTTGTACGACAGTATGGAATTACGCTTTCTGATGCCGAGGTACTCACCGAAGAAAAGGAAATGGCAGATTATTTTGAGGATGTGTTGAAACAGACTAAAATTGAGCCGAAGAAGGTGGCAAACTGGATCCAGAGTGAGCTCATGGCGGTTCTCAATGAATTGAACTGGGATATTACCCGACTTGCGAAGGAAAGGATATCTGCCCAGAAGTTAGCAGAGCTCATGAATCTCATTCATGATAATGTGATCAGTGGCAAAATGGCCAAGGATGTGTTTGCCGAGATGGTGGATACAGGAGAATCTCCTTCTGCGATTGTGGAGAAAAAAGGACTGAAGCAGATCACCGATACCTCAGCCCTTGAATCTCTCATCGATGAGATTTTGGCAAAAAATCCGGGTGAGGTGCAGCGTTACAAAGAAGGCAAGAAGAATCTCATGGGCTTTTTTGTGGGTGAGGTGATGAAGGCTACCAAAGGGCAGGCCAATCCAAAGCTTGTGAATGAGATTCTTCAGAAGAAGTTGGGGTAGGTTTATGAGGGTAGCCATCATTGGTGGAGGTGGATGGGGGACAGCTCTTGCCCTTCAGATTCGGCGAAATCATGAAGTCAAGATATGGTCGTATGATAAGTCGGAAGCCGATCTTTTCAATAAAGAGCGGGAGAATGTGTACTATCTTCCCGGTGTGAAATTGCCTGAGGATATTGTGTTTACCACGGATGATGCCATCGTTGATGGGGCTGATATAGTGGTTTTTGTGACTCCTTCCAAGTTTTTCCGTTCGGTGGTGAAGCGATTTGCTCCCCGGTTGAAGCCACATCAGATTGTGGTGAGTGCTACCAAAGGGCTTGAGTTTCCTTCTGAAAAGCGTATGACGGAGATTCTCACCGAGGAACTTCCAGGATGTGAAAATATTGTAGCCCTTTCCGGGCCCACCCATGCAGAAGAGGTGAGTCGGGATGTGCCTACGGCTATTGTGGCGGCTTCTCTCAGAGAAGAGGCGGCGAAGCAGGTTCAACAGGCCTTTTCGACAGAGTTTTTTCGTGTTTACCGCAATACGGATGTGATAGGGGTAGAACTCTGTGCGGCCATCAAGAACGTGATTGCTATTGCCGCCGGCATGGTTCGGGGACTTGGCTTTGGTGATAATACCATGGCCGCCCTTATCACCCGAGGGCTTGCTGAAATGCGGCGACTTGGACTCAAAATGGGGGCTCAGGAAGCCACCTTTTCCGGATTAGCTGGGGTTGGGGATCTTATTGTGACCTGTACCAGCCGCCATAGTCGTAATGGAAGAGTGGGTGAGGCTTTGGCTACCGGAAAATCGATCGAAGAAATTCTTGCTGGGATGAAAATGGTGGCGGAGGGTGTAGAGACAGTGAGACCTGCTCTCAAGATGGCTGCAGAGGTGGGGATTGATATGCCTATATGCCAGGCTGTGCATTCTGTGATTTATGACCATCAGCATCCGCTGGAGGTGATGAAACAACTCATGGTGAGGCCACTCAAAGATGAAACCATCTAAATATCTTTTGGCCATAGATATAGGCAATACCAATGTTACCATGGGGCTTTTTCAAAGGGGGATGAATCGCCCCATACATCATGCCCATTTTCTTACCCAGAAGGCGATGACCCATGATGACTGGATGGTTCGCTATGAGGTTCTCAGAAAACGCTGGGGGCTCAGGGAAAACGAAAAGGAGGAGGTGGTGATCGCCAGTGTAGTCCCTGAGGTGAACTATGAGATGGGGCATCTTTTTGAAAAGTACTATGAGATCCTTCCCCGTTTTCTCCGTACGGCCGATGTGCCACTTGAGATCCATTATGATTACCCCTATGAGATAGGGATTGACAGGCTTGTCAATGTGTATGCTGTGGCGAGGGAATATCCCTCTCGTGATGCCATTGTCGTGGATTTTGGGACAGCTACTACTATTGATATTCTTTCAGACGGAAAAGCCTATGAGGGGGGAGTAATTATTCCCGGGATGATCACCTCTCTTCGGGCATTGACTGAGAGGGCTTCGAAACTCCCTCATATTGATCTTTCTCTCCCACCGACGGTGGTGACCAAAAACACCATAGATGGGATTCGAAGCGGAATCCTGCATGGTCATGGAGCCATGATTGATGAACTCGTGAGACGTATCACGGCAGAACTTCAATGGGAGAATCCTCTGGTCATAGCTACCGGAGGGCTTGCTAAGTTGGTGCAACAATCGAGTCATCGTATTGACCTTGTCGATACCCATCTCATGCTCAAGGGAATTTATTATCTCTGGATGGCTCATGCGTAGCATATGGCGTTTCTTGGTAGTGGGACTTTGCTATGGTCTTGTGGTAGCTGGGGTTTCGCTTGAGGAAGTGGCCGGGGAGTATGGGCTTTCCCTTCGCTACGACTGGAATTTGGGCTATGGGGAACTCAAAAGCGAAAACACCAATCGTTTTTGTCGTGTTTACTTCAATATGCCCTACGTGATTGTGGATGGCAGGGTGTATTATTTTGAGGAGGGAGTAGGATGGGAGACCAATGGTCGGCTTGTCCTTTCTCCATTGATGGAAAAAGTGGTGAAGGAATTTGCCCGGGATGTCAAAAACCAGCGAAGCCTTGCTATTCTCCAGAGTAATTTTCAGAGGAATAGTGAGACAAATCAGATAAAAGAGGTTTTTCCACAAAACACGAAGCCCCTTTCTGTGGTTTCCAATGCTTTGGTTTCCAATAGAGAAAATCTTGTCTCCAGAGAAGTGAAAACGAACCAGATCACCTCATCCACGGGAAAGGTAACCACGAATCGTATCGAACAAAATACCAACAAAGAAACAGCTGCATCCTCTCAACAAACCCCTCTTCCCGGGGGAAGAGATCTCTTTCGTCCTATCAAAACCGTCATTCTTGATCCGGGCCATGGAGGAAAGGACCCTGGAGGCATTGGAAAGGGAGGGATAAAAGAAAAGGAAATTGTTTTGCAACTTGCCCAGAGTCTCAAAGAAGCACTGGAAAATATGGGCTATCGGGTGCTTTTGACCCGTTCGCTTGATAGGTATGTGTCCCTCTCCGAAAGGGTGGAACTTGCCTATGATCGCTGGAATGGGGGAGAGGGGGCGATCTTTGTGTCTATTCATGGGAATATCTCCCTCAATCCACGGGTAAGGGGAATTGAGGTGTATTATCTTTCTGATAAGGCCAGTGATGCAGGGGCTTCAGCGGTGGAGATAGCCGAAAATGCCGGCTTCAGTATGGATGATGTGAAGCACACCGAGGGTTTTTATAGTGTTCTCAATGTGCTTATGCGGGAGGGGGTATCAAAGGTTTCAAAAGCCTTGGCGAAGGATGTGAAAACAGCCCTGGAATCCAAATTTTCCAGGGTTTCGGTGAAAAGTGCTAATTTTTATGTCTTGCGTTTCAGTCCTCTTCCGGCCATTCTCTGGGAGATAGGCTATCTTTCTCATGCAGAAGAAGGAAGTCAGCTTACCTCTCCATCTTATCAGAGACAGTTAGCGAAGTTTATGGCTTCTGGGCTTGATAGATTTATTCGTCGTTATAATGCAAGGAGGGGAAATATATGAGAGATCGCAAAAAGCTTCTTTTTTGGATTGGGGGAATAGCCGCTGTGGTGATCGTGATGAGTGGGGTGATCTGGTTTCTTACGGCACCTCCTCGGGTGAAAATGGTGTACTATTCAGCTTCCGCGAAAAAGGTGGTGGATCGCCAGGCTCTTCAGATGAGTCTCGTGAAACGCTATGGAAAGGATGCGGCTATCGCCTGGCAGTATTTTGACGGGCCACTTTCTTATGCTCCTGAGGTATGGTTTTTAGATGGCAAGGTAGTGGGGGTGTGGGTGATTACCCCCAAGAAGCCGACGCATCTTGTGGTCAATTTGAGTCGTGAGTTTATGGGAGATATCCAGCGCCATCCTCTTCTTGTGCAGCGCTGGATAGAAGGCCTTTTTCAAACCCTTCGTGAAAATGGGAGACCCATTGAGAAGTGTAGTTTTTTGGTGGAAGGAAGTTATCAAAAGGTGGTGGTAGGGAGATGGAATCTCTTTTATCCTGTTCCTGTAAAAAGATAAGAGGAGAAAAAAAATTTTGATTTTTTTCTTTTTTGATTAAACTTCTGAGAGGGGAGTATCCGATAGTATGAATACCTGAAATAACCCCTCGATATATCGGAAAAAAGAAAAAAACCTTGAGGGGCTTGACAGGAGAAAAATCTCCTGTATACTAAAGAGAACAAAATACCTTTTGAAAGGAGTGGATATATGAGGAAAGGAGTGGCGTTTCTATCTATTGTCAGTGTATTATGGATAACCGCAAGCGGATTTGGCGCTATCCAGAAAAAATTGATTCATTTCCCCACCTTTGAACAGAATATAGCCAAGGTGGTGGAAAAGGATAACGCGATCCGGGAGCAAGCTTCCAATGTCATTAACCTGGCAGACTACGGTTATCCGACGGTGAAGTTCACAGGTTCTGATTGGGCTCTCTCGAACTGGCGTATTATTTTGGCTCCTTCGGCCAATACGACGAAAAACAATGTGCTTTCCTACACCAAGCCAGTGAAGAGTAAAAAGTGGGAGAGTGAAGGTGGAACGGTGCTTGGTGCACGTATCCATTTTATTCAGGGTCGTTTCCTCTCCTGGGCTCTCATCAAGCCACCTTTTGATATCTTTGCTTACTATGATGATGGGTCTTTTGTCAACGCTGAGGGTGGTGAAGAGAACTCTCTTGTGATGGGACTCCTTGCCAATGTTGGTCAGATCAAGAGTATTTCTACCTGGGTGTATGGTCTCAACTATCAGATGCAGGTTGGTATTCGTCTTCGCGACCGCATGGATCAGACCAGGGATTACTTCATGGGATCTGTGTGGTTCGAGGGATGGAGAAAACTTCTCTGGCAAAATCCTGAGTACACTGATGATGTGAGAGATCGTGTGCTTCAGAGAATCCCTCTCTATCCAAGAAGCTACCCTTATGTGGTGTTTGATAGCTACATTGTGTACAAACCTGAGATTGAACAGGGCGGTGATTTTGTGATCTACTTCAAGGATATTGATATGGAGTTTGACCGGGCTATTATCCGTGAGGAGATGGATATCGATGATGAGGCTCAGTGGGGTATCCTTGCCAAGGAAAGACTTGATAGACGTATCCTTGAACTCAAGCGCTTGAGTGATATCCAGCAGCTCTACGAACAGGCCAAGGCTCAGCAGAGAGCTAACGCTCCGGCTAAGTAATCGTGAAAGGCAAACTCCAGGGCTACCGAAAGGTAGCCCTTTTTTTGTAGATTCTAAAGAAAAGGGATTGGTTAATATTTAATCAATTTCTAGGCTTACAGAAAGCGTTTCCCCCAATTGACATATTCTCTTTTTTGGCTTAGAATATAGGGACTTTCTTTTGGGTTGGAAGGATGAAATACGAAGAGAGAGCGACTATTCGAAGTCTTCGGAGGGAGGGGAAATACCTTCTTCTTTCGCTTTTTTCTCCCCGTATTGCCAGAGAGGCAAGGCCTGGGCAGTTTGTGAATGTGCGGGTTTCAGACACCCTTGACCCGCTTCTCAGGCGTCCTCTCAGTATAGCCGATGTCGTGGGAGAAGAGGTGAGGTTATTGGTTCAAATTCGGGGAAAGGGAACGCGGCTTTTGGCTGAGAAGGTGGTGGGGGATACTCTTTCATTAGTTGGGCCTTTAGGCAATGGGTTTCCGATGATGGAAAGAGAGGTCATTTTTGTAGCGGGGGGAGTGGGGGTCGCTCCCTTTGCCTGGCTTATGCGGCTTTTTCCTTCGGCAAGGCTTTTGGTGGGGTTTCGCTCGTGTGAGATGATACCCCCTCTGGACTGGTTTGATGAAAAGAGGGTTATGATAGCCACAGATGATGGTTCTGCAGGAGAGAAGGGGACGGTTCTTGACATGATGAAGAAGGTCTCGCTCAAGGACAAGGTGATTTTTGCCTGTGGCCCCCATCGGATGCTTGCGGCTCTTTCAGATTTTCTTGAGAAAAATTCTCCTGATATCGAGGCCTATTTTTCTACAGAGAGTATGATGGCCTGTGGGTTTGGGGCCTGCAAGGGGTGTGTGCTTCCCAAAAGGGATGGGGAGTATGCGTTGTGTTGTAGTGATGGGCCGGTTTTTGCCTGGAGGGAAATGGTATGGGAAACTCGATAAAAACGCTTTTTGTGATAGGGTGTCTGTTTGTTATGGTTCCGGCTTTTTTTGAACAGATGGGAGTATGGCTTGTGTTATCCCTTTTGGGGTATGGTTTTTTTGCCCTTCTCTTCTGGAATGATAGTGAGCAGAGACGGGAAATAACCTTAGTCTTCTATGCACTCATGGTTTTCTCGGCTATGATGGGACTTGGTGTCTGGCACAGGGTGTTTCGAGTGGGCTTCTGGGTGGCTATGGTTTTTTCGGAGGGGTTAAGACACAGGCAGGAAAAATTCTGGTATCTTCAGATGGTGGCTTTTTTTCTGTGGGGAGTGTCCCTTGTGTTTTCGTTCAGTAGCTGGCAATGGTGGGTTGGGCTTGTAGATGTCTTTGGTTGGCTGAGTATGGCGACAATGCTTGTGTTGCGAAATCAAGAAGAGGTGAGTGATAACGTCTAAAATAAAAAAGAGAGGGGGATACTCATGGATTGGTATGAGTATCTTGATGTGGTACTCGTTGGGCTCGCTCTTTCCTTTGGCTGGATGGTGTACCGGCTTGTAATGAAAGGGCGGGAGTTTCAAGAAAAGTGGGAAGACCTGCCAGAGGAAACCAAGGTTTATATTCGGGATCATTACAGGCATCCCTTTTGGCGGATGCTGAAAAATACCATTCGTCAGGATATGGACCTTGTTTTAGCAGGGCTGATGATTGTGGTGATGGTGATAGTTCTCTTTTGGATGTTATAAAAGGGAGGAAAGGTATGGTGATTCATCAGAGCTGGGATACGTCAGGTTATACCGACAAGCAGAACCATATCAGGGATCTTGTGATTTCTCCGGCCCTTGAGGTGATTGAAAATATTTATCAGGACAGAGACTTTGTCGTTGAACTGGTAACCGATGAGTTTTCATCAGTCTGTCCCAAAACTGGACTCCCTGATTTTGCCACGGTGATTATTCGGTATATTCCTGATGCGTATCTTGTTGAAGAGAAGTCCTTGAAGCTTTATTTGACTTCTTATCGAAATCTTGGTATTTTTCAGGAGAACGCCATCAATAAGATCTTGGATGATTTTGTGGCCAAGGTGTCTCCTCGATGGGTGAAAGTGATAGGCAACTGGAAGAGTCGTGGGGGGATACGTGTGAATGTGGAGGTGGAGTGGAAAAAGTCCTAAGAAAAGGAGGTGGATATGCAAAGGGTTGTGTGGGGATTTATTTTCGTGTGGAGTGTTTTGGCTTATGCTCAGAATGAGGTCTTTTTGCCTCAGCCACCAGAAATAGAGGTGGAAATCTGGGCAAGTAACCTTGTGGTTCCCTGGTCGTTGGTGTTTCTCTCAAAAGATGAGGCGCTGGTCAGTGAAAGAGGGGGGAGGATTCTTCTTTTGAAAAAGGGAGTAGCCCCTTCGATATATCTTACCCTGCCAGTCTATGCCGAGGGTGAGGCAGGCCTTTTGGGGCTTGCTCTTCATCCCGAATTTCCTGCGAAGCCGTATGTCTACGCGATGTACACCTATCGCACGGAAGAGGGAGTTTTTGATAGGGTGGTGAGGATTCTCCACTCTGGAAGCAAGGGATCGGTAGAGAGGGTCATTGTTGACAGGATTCCGGCCGCACGTTTTCACGCAGGGGGAAGGATTGCTTTTGGACCTGACAAAAAACTCTATATCACCACCGGCGATGCCTTGAAGCCTGATTTAGCACAAGAGAGAGACTCTTTAGCAGGAAAGATTTTGAGAGTAAATGATGATGGGACTATCCCCGCTGAAAACCCCTATAGAAATGTGGTGTGGTCTCTTGGGCATAGAAATCCTCAAGGACTTGCGTGGCATTCTATTTTCGGTATGTGGGCCAGTGAACATGGACCATCAGGAGAGAAAGGCTGGTATGGGCATGATGAGATCAATCGTATTTTTCCCGGGAAAAACTACGGGTGGCCTCTGGTGAAAGGGAGGGCAGGGAACGCCCTGTATGAAGATCCTTTGATCTTCTGGGAACAGGCTACCCCTCCTTCCGGGATGACCTTTTGGGGCGACGATCTTTTTGTGGCGACACTGCGGAGTCAGGCTTTGATTCGTCTTGTGCTTGAGAAAAAAGGAGAAGAGGTGGTGGTCAAGAGAGTAGAACGATGGTTTTCTTCTTCGTCTGGGGGAAAGTACGGACGGCTTCGGGATGCCGTGGTGGGTCCAGATGGAGCTCTCTATGTTCTCACCAGCAATAGAGATGGAAGGGGAAAACCGCAGCAGGGAGATGATAAGATTTTACGACTTCGCTGGAAAACCTCACGATAGGGAAAATTGGCTTTTGGCAGTAATAGAACTTTTTTGTTTACAAAAAAACGAAAAAGAGACTTAATTTTCTTTCATAACCTGCCGATAAAAAAGATAGGGATTTTTTGACTTTTTTTGGGAAGTATGGTATAGTATAGAAGAGAGAGGGGGCGAATGGTTTTCGATTGGAAATGGGAGGTTATAGACTTCAGGCAGGGCTGAAGTATCCCTTAAAACTGCTTCACACAAATAGACGCAGATAATTCTGCTCTCCTGGCTGCTTAAGCCGGCCAGCCTTCTTAGCTGTGGCTCCTCTGCATAGCTAACGAAGGTCAGACACAGAGGATAGGGCAGAAAAAGCCGGGGTTTCTGCCTGAAACAAACCGGCTCTTTCTTCTGAGGGTTTGTCCTGCCTCCTTCGGAAGAAGAACACCAAAGCAGGACCAAGCCTGTGGATAAGGTCTATGGCATCTCTTTCCAGGACGTGGGTTCGATTCCCACCGCCTCCACATTGAAGACAGGAGGGAAGTATGCAGATACAGAGACTGCAACCTTCTGATTTTCCGCCCGCCCGTGAGCCACAATATCTGACAGCAAAGACTTCTCTACCACCTGTTCTTCCTATGCGGGAAAAGACGACAGAGATTCAACCCATGGTTCTCAATCGTGAGATGATAGAGAAGTTTTCTGAGTGGTACCTGCGAATGGGAAAAGCTTATGAAAGCACAAAGAGTTATCGGCAAGCCATCTCTGCCTATGAAAAGTCGTATGCCGTGGCTCCAGCCTTTAGCAAAGCGGCTTCTATTGAGAGTCTTCGGGGGAAGATATTAGAAAAATAGGAGGATTTATGAAGTGGTCTTTTGTTCTTTGTGGTATGCTTTGGGTAGGGATGATGTTTGCCGAAATGGTAGAGGTAAATGGAATACGTTTTGCCTATGAAGTGGTTTCCAATGAGGTTATTTTCACGATGGAGGCTCCCACGACAGGATGGGTGGCTGTTGGCTGGGGGGCTACCGCTCGTATGAAAGATGCGGATTATTTGATGGGATATGTGACCAATGGCAACGTGGGAGTGGTAGAGGATCATTTTGGGGTGAGTGTTACAGGTCATCGCCGTGATACAGAACTTGGGGGGGTGGATAATTTTCGTCTCATTGAGGCGTCTGAGAGTAATGGCAGAACTCGATTGGTGATTGCCCGTCTGTTGAATACCAAGGACACCTATGATGTGGTATTGGCGCTTGATAAACCTATAGATATTATCCTTGCCTATGGAAGGTTTGACAATACCAGTAGTAAGCATGTCAGTATTGGAAAAACAAAAATGATACTCAAAAGGAAGTAGTTGATGCGTTATTCTTTTTTTGTCTTGTGGGTGGTGATAGCGGGGGCTCTCTGGGGCCAGTTAGTACGTTTGCCTGTCATGGATATTTACTCTGAAATGGGAACCAATAGCAAAATTATAACAAGACATCGGGTCTTGTTCTCGTTGGATGGGGGAGCAAAATACGGTTTTCGGGTAGATATGGCTCTCCATGGGATTTTTACCAATGCTCCTCTGCCAGGAACCAATATCATTCCCTCGTTGGACACCTTTTTTTTCCGAACGGAGCCTTTTGGTTTTGTAGAGGTTGATTATTTTGTAGGGAACTGGCGAACGCTCGCAAGGAAGGAATATGGCTATCGAGGGCTTCAGTTTTTTTCGGATCCATTTCTTTGTTATGAAGGAGCCTATGACCTGCGGGGAACAGGAGTAGCCTTTGGCAAGAGTTTTTTGGGAGGGATGATATATCCCCATCTTCTTATTTATCAGCCTGCGACAGAAAATCGTGTTGGGTTTGATGTGGTAGTGGATAGTCGTATAGGGAATACGGTGCTTGAATTTTCTGTTGGTTTTTCGGATATCAATCTTTATCAGGCTGTGGTGGATAATACTCTTCAAAAGCGTTATAGCATGTTGATTCGGTCGGTGTACGGGAAGTTGGATTTTGAGGTAGGGATAGGATTTCCCAATAGTCATCTCACCAACCTTCCTCTTTTTGAAGAGGCCTATGTTCATCTTGCCGAGCATCTTGTGGTGGGATATTTTGAGCAGAATTTGGCCATCTTTGCCCGTCCTACCATGTACAATGGGATTGAGGAACCTTTGAGGCAGGATATTGACTTTTATTTTTCGGCGGGAGCCAAGGTTCTCTCTTATGGGGTAGGGTTTGAAAATACCTTTCTTATGTCCACGAATTATGCCCTTTCTGATAGGATGGGGCTCTATGTGTATAACGATCTGAGTACGGTGCGTTTCAAAATGGGAGTGTTTTATAATGTGCTTGATGGCATATGGCATAATCCCTTTGGGATGTATTTTCATATATTGGGGAAAATATAACACCTTTGGTGGGAGGGAGATATGAAGCATCTGGTGCTCAGGTGTAATCTTATGCGGTGTAATATTGATGGAAGTGAAGAGATGAGTCTTGAGAAGTGTGTTCTTCGAAATGGTTCTCCCTGTTATTATCTTCTCTATCAAAGTCGGGAAGAGGGGCATCCCGATCAGGCATGGCAAAGGTTTGGTAGTTTTGTCAATAGTCAGGTCAAGGGAGTGGGAAAGTAGGGACTACCACTTCAGGGTAAGTCCATCATAGGCAAGAAAAACACCAGGGGGGAGTTCCTTTGAAACCCTTTCGTGGAGAAAGGCATCGGTCATGTGAATGAGGTAAGAGCGTTTTGGTTTTACCTCCTGGATGAACGCAAGGGCCTGTTCAAGGTTGAAATGGGTGGCATGGGGTTTGTACCTGAGGGCATTGATAACGAGGGTATCAATGCCCCGAATGAGATCGATGGTCTCAGAGGGTACGGAACTTGCATCGGTGATGTAGGCGAAGTTTTCTATTCGGTACCCAACGATGGGAAGAATACCGTGCAGAATGGGAAGAGGGGTAATTTTCGTAGTTCCCACAGAGAAAGGCAAGCCACCAATCTGATGAAGGGTGATCTGAGGGATACCTCCTCCAATCTGGGTGGGATTGAAAATATAGCCGAAACGGTTTCGTATGTCCTTTATGGCTTCTTCTGTTCCATAAACATCAATCGCTTTTTTCATCAGGAAGTTGATTTGCCTCACCTCATCAAGTCCCCCAATATGATCATAGTGGGAATGGGTAATGAGGATAGCATCAATATGGGTGATATGATGAGAAAGGGCCTGTTGTCGAAAATCAGGGCCTATGTCAATGAGAATCCGGGTTCCATTGTCTGTGATGTAGTAGCCGCTACACCTGAGCCGTTTGTCCCGTGGGTCCGGTGAGGTACAGACTTCACAGTTGCATCCAATAACGGGCACACCATTGGAGGTTCCGGTTCCAAGGAAGATAAAGGTGCTCATTTTTCCTCCGTGGATTTTGTGAGGTTTTCTATCCAGGTTTTGAGTTTTTGTTCAAAACCAAGATTGCCCGGTTCATAGAAATGAACAGGCTTGAGAGTGTAGGATTGTTTGACATAGTGTTTGGGATAGTCGTGGGGATACTTGTATCCTATTCCCCTTCCTAAGGCTTGGGCTCCCGAAAAATGGGATTCTCTCAGGTGGGAGGGTACTCCTTCAGGTTTGTGGGTCTTGATATGCTCAAGGGCTTTGTCAATGGCTCTATAGGCGGAATTGCTCTTGGGAACGCAGGACAAAAGGACAGTGGTTTCAGCAAGAATAATGCGAGCCTCAGGCATTCCGATGTTATTCACGGCTTCGTAGCAGGCAACGGCATGAGGCAGAGCTTCTGGATAGGCGAGACCAATATCTTCGGCGGCGAGAATCACAAGACGGCGAGCGATGAAGAGGGGATCTTCTCCCGATTCAATCATCCAGGCGAGGTAATAGAGAGCGGCGTCAGGATCGCTTCCCCTCACAGATTTGATAAAAGCGGAAATCACATCATAATGCATGTCTTCGCTATAAGCTGTATCGGGTTTTTTGGCAAGACTCATGAGATGGTCTTTGCTTATGAGAGGATTGACCTGGAGGGGAAGGGTGAGCACAGCCATTTCGAGCATATTGAGCATCACACGAGCATCACTGGATACGGAGAGGAGGTAATCTTCAGCATCCGGGGCGAGTTTAACTTCGCTTTTTTTGAGAAAATCATCTTTTTCAAACGCTCGATACAGAATAGTTTTCAGTTCTTCTCTGGTATGGGGTTTGAATTCATAAATAAAGAGACGAGAACGCATAGCTGGTTGAAGCACGAAGTAAGGATTTTCTGTGGTGGCACCAATGAGGATGATATCCCCTTCTTCCATGCTGGCAAGAAAAAGATCCTGTTTTGGTCTGGTAAGACGATGGATTTCGTCAACAAAAACAAGGGTGGGGCTTGAGGAGAGAAAGCTTTTTGCTTCGTCCAATACCTTTTTTATCTCTTCGTTGGAAATGGTGGCCGCGTGAGTCCGGGCATAACGGTAGTGAAAATGTCTGGCTAACAACTCTGCCAGACTTGTTTTTCCACAGGCAGGAGGACCATAGAAAATCATGGAGTGGAGACGGCCATTGTTAATCATAGCCCTGATAGGGCCTTCTGGACCAAGAAGATGAGTTTGCCCCACAAAATCCTCAAGAGAAGTTGGCATCATCCTGCGTGAGAGGGGTTGTTGAGAGAGGGACATTAGCGCCTCAAAAGACGCACAAAATCATCAAAAAGGTAGTGAGAATCATGAGGACCAGGAGAAGCCTCGGGGTGATACTGCACAGAGAAAACCGGGTACTTTTTGTGACGGATACCCTCAATGGTATTGTCATTGAGATTGATATGAGTTACTTCTACATCCGGGGGAAGGGTATTTTCGACAATCGAGAAGCCATGATTTTGAGCAGAGATTTCCACACGACCGGTGAGAAGGTTTTTGACTGGCTGGTTACCACCATGATGACCAAATTTCAGTTTGTAGGTCTTTGCCCCAAGGGCAAGCCCAAGCATTTGATGGCCAAGACAGATACCAAACATAGGAAGCTTTCCCATGAGTTCTTGGATTGTTTGAATGATATAGGTGACGGCTGCTGGATCTCCAGGGCCATTCGAGATAAAGACACCATCTGGCTTGAGTTCGAGGATCTGTTTTGCACTGAAAGTCGCTGGCACCAGGGTGATATTGATCTCTCTCTCTGAGAGAAGGCGAAGGATGTTTTCTTTGATGCCGGCATGGATAGCCACAACGTGGGGACGACCACTCACAAATGGTCGATACTGGCGAGGAGTATCAATAGTAACTCCTGGAACAAGATCAAGGCCTTCCATTGATGGAAGCTTTGAAAGTTTTTTCTTGAGACTTTCTCTATCAAAGTCAATGGTAGAAATAATACCATTCATGGAGCCTTTTATCCGGAGAATCCGGGTGAGTTTTCTGGTGTCTATGCCTTCAATAGCCACGATGTTGTGTTTGGCTAAATATTCCTGCAGGGTCATTTCACTTGACCAGTTGGAGGCAATTTTTGAGGCCTGTCTCACCACAAAACCACACGCCTGGATTTTGTCTGATTCCACAGCGAAGCGGTTGATACCATAATTGCCAATTTCAGGATAGGTCATTGTGACGATCTGTCCACGATAGGATGGGTCGGTAAGGATTTCCTGATATCCTGTCATTGAGGTGTTGAAAACCACCTCTCCCATGGTTTCTCCTTCGCTTCCTAACGACTTGCCAAGAAAGTATTCGCCATTTTCCAAGAGAAGAATTGCCTTTGCCATGAATCCCTCCTGAAGAAATAGTATAAAGGGAAAAGGAGGAAAAAGCAATTTTTGGGTTTTTTCAAGAAAGAAGAAGGTATTCTTTTCGCTAGTGATGAGGAAAGAGATCGGTAACGACGCTGTGGAAATTATTTTCCCGAGAGGAAAGACATCACCGTCGAATCGGTTTTTATTCAAATGTTTTTCTTTTCTTCCGATACAATAAAAAGATATCCTCAAAAGGAGAGCAAGGTGATACCTATCTACACGGAGGTCAGTAATAGAGAAAGGGCTTTTCTTCGAATGCCTAAACAACTCTCTTTGGTTTTGTATTTGAAGCCTTTGGCAAATCCTGTAGCCACACTCAATAGTCTTTATCAACTTCTTCAGGGGAGAGAGGATATTGAACTCATCCTCATTGCCGAGGAAAAGGATGCCTACCAGTATGAAAATCTCATGGATAGATTTCCTGTGCTTCGAGTGATTTTTCCGGAGAATACGCTTTCCTTTCCCCAGGTTATTCGGATAGGGTGTCAGGAGAGTTTTTCTCAAAATGTCATGTTTCTTGATGATAGGGTTTCTCTGGAAACCCTTCCGATGGAGATTTTTTCGCTCTATTTTGAGGATCCTCAGTATGGGGTGATGGTGCCTCACTGTTTTTCTGAGAAGGGAGAGGTCATACCCTCTCAGGTGAAACCTGTTCTTCGAAATGGTTTTTTAGAAACGGTAAGCTGGGATAAACCTCAGAATGCGATTCCTGTCCTGTATCCTGTTCACTTTTGCTTTATTGTCAATAAGGAAATGTTTCTCTCAAGGGAACTGGGTATCATCGAGTATGACAATCCCCTTTATACCCTTGCTGAGTTTGGCTGGCGGGTATGGAAGAATGGGTTCTGGGTTATCCAGGTGCGTCAATGGAAAGTGATCCTTGATACGGTGTCTCAAACGGAGATGGCTTTTTCTGAAAAAGATGGAGAGTACCTTCTTTTTCACTATCGAAATATTACCCACAGATCAGCGGTGAGAAAACAAAATACGGTTCTTTTTTCTCTGTTGGTACGGTCTCTTTTGACCCTGAAATGGGGAATAACAGGAAAGATCTGGGGTTATCTCACTTCAAGAAAAAGAATTCGTCAAGAATTAGGGGTCTTTCCTATTGAGGATCTTGCAATTTTTTCGATAATAAATAATGAGAAAGCATAGGAGGAAGACTATGCGTAAGATTGATATCATTCTTCAGGCCCGTTTGGATTCGGAGAGACTACCAAGGAAGGTACTGGCCCTTATCGAAGGAAAGCCACTTATTGCCCATATTGTCGAAAGGCTTCGCCTCTCTCATTATGCGAGACGTATTATTGTGGCGACGACCTCTGATTCGTATCCTGCCATAGCCGAGGTACTGAAGCCTTATCCAGAGGTACAATTTTTCATCGGGAGTAAGCCCAATGTGCTTGAGCGTTATTATATGGCCATGACGTTCTTTGATAGTGATGTGGTGGTTCGGGCGACGGGGGATAATCCGCTTGTTTCTCCTGAATTTATGGATATGGCCATTGAATACCATTTAGAGAGTATGGCTGATCTCACCCATTATTTGGGGATACCGCTAGGAACTGGGGTGGAGGTGATTTCCAGGAGTGCCTTAGAAGCAGCCTACAAGAATGCTAAGACGGATTATGAGAAGGAACATGTCACTCCTTTTCTCTACAAGAATAGAGACTCTTTTACTATTCTTGAACCTGTGTCAACAGGGCTTTATTATGCCCCTGAGATCAGGGTTACCGTGGATACCTATGAAGATTTGCAGAGGGTTCGTGGAGTGTTTGCCCATTACCGGGAAAAGCCCTTTATCTCCATGGTGGATATTATCCAGTACTTTGCTACGGAATCTTCTGAGTCTCTTCCCCTTTCCCTTGCCCGGGCAAGTGTGTGAAAACATTTTCGAAAAGAAAAAGCCTGATGGGAGTTTGGAAGCCCCATCAGGCTTTTTTTGTTGGCTTTTTCTTTGCTTGAAGAAAATTCCAGGAGAAACCACGAACAGAGAGGACAGAAAACGTCCAGAGAAGGGTACGGAAACGAACCTGATGTTTGCCTGGCACGGGGGGGATTTTGGGGATCCAGAAGAAAGCAACGGCAAAACGAAGAAAACCACTGGTGAGAAAGACAAGATAGTAGGGGGAGATGGGAAGAGGAAACGATTGGGCGAGAGAAATAATCCTATCTCCCATCAGGGCTCCAGCAAGGTAAGCAAGGGCATTGACACTATTCAGGACGATACTGTATTTCATTCGGGATTTCTCTGAGGTTAGGTCATAGAGAGTGTTGAAAGAACTCAGATCATAGGCGGCCCAGAGGAAGCCAGAAAGTACCTGGACAAAGACAATAAAGCTCACATCTGGAGAGACTGTCCAGAGAATGGGGAGAGTGCCCAAAAAAGTGCCAGAAAAGGCAAGGACGTTGCGGTTTCCGTAGATATCGCAGATTTTTCCCCAAATAGGCATGGCAAGGGCTTTGACAAGCATGGGGATAGCTAAAACGTAGGTAAAGGTCCAGTAGGAGAAATGGAGTTCTTCGAGCATATAGGGGGTAAAATAGGGTCCGGAAAGGTAGACGGCCATGTTCATCAGGACACTTTGCATTAAAAAAGGGAAGAATGGGGTTTTGGGGAGTTTTCGTAAAGCGAGTCCGACCTTTGTTTCTGAGAGGAGAGGGCCGGGCGGAGGAACGTTGACTTCTTGTACCTGCAAAAGGAAGTAGAAAGAAAAAATCCTTGAGATAAAAGCAAGCAAAAAGAGAATCCCATATCCCCACCAGAGGAGATGGTTTTTGTCCATAAGTTGAAGAAAAAGCCCTGCAGCAAGAAAAGAAAAAAGTGAAAAGAAGCCCGTAATGCTATTTCTGAGGCCATAGTATCGTCCACGGAGAGGAGAGGGTACAAGAAATCCCATCCAGTCAATCCAGGCGGGAACAACCACCATACCAAGGGTAAAGTAGAGGGTAATACTGAGAACAATCAAGATGATGCCAAGAGGGGAGGGTAACATCATTCCCATCATGATGGGAAAATAGAGAAAAGCCTGGATGAAAACAAGGGTGGTAACCATTTTTTTGCGGCTTCGGAAGAGCCTGACCATCTGAATACTGAGGAGTTGGGCTAAAGATCCCATAGCCTGGGGAAGAGATCCAACCAATCCAATTACAAAATGGCTTGCCTTGAGAGCCACCACATAAGCTCCAAAAAAAGACTCTCCAAAGCCCACCATCATCGTATAAAAACAGCCATCAATAATCGAAGCGCGTAGCGAAGCTGAGAGTTTTTGTTTGCGGGATAAAGAGGACTTATCTTCTTGAGAACTCATATACTTTTATTATAGGGGAAAGAGAGAAAAAAAGCAAATATTGAGACTCTTGCACGGGTGCTTTCTTGCCCTTTCTGG
>FQKF010001403.1_pt1 | contig 18597 bp, 7 predicted proteins | sample 1504521 | NCBI WGS metagenome assembly FQKF01 (sample SAMEA4475357, study PRJEB15587) | soil metagenome | biome: Soil; feature: Field | place: India | collected 2015-03-11 | depth 0 m
TATTGGCAACTCTGGTACTGTTACTTTTAGCGATGCCAGTGGGTCATTGGCAGGTGCTACTTTTGAAAATGACCCCGCAAATCAGGTTGAATGGACCTATCCTTCGGGCGTTCGTTGGACTAACGCCGCCGGAACAGGAGAATGGTCGAATTATCGAAATTGGTCATCGAATGCTGTACCCGATGAAAATACAATAGTCTATCTCGACCATACTTTTATTGCAGGTTCTTATACTGTAAACATCGATTCGGCCCATGCTCATACGTCGCGCTTGGTCATAAATTATGGTGCGGGGTTACCAATTACTCTGCAACTTCGGAAAGGTTATAACCTCTATGTAAACGAAAACTTAATAATTGAAAGCAATGGTACTTTAACCGTCGAAAATAGTACTGATACTATATATGTTAAAAATTCATGGACTAATTCAGGTACATTTAGCCATGGAAACAGCACTGTAATATTTAATGGTAATGTAGGCACATATTCAATTGTTTCAGGAGGAATAGGAGCAACCAAGTCATTTTATAATTTGACTATAAATGCTAATGCAGGTGCAAATTACAGGTTAGGCCAGCCCACACGGGTTGAAAATAATTTGCTGATACAAAAAGGTATTTTAGATCAGGTGCTACCTTCCAATTACTTGATTGTTAATGGTAATTTCACCGTTAATGCATCTACTAATGGTGTATTTAACCATGGTAGTAGTAATGTCGTCTTTGCAGGTAGCAATCAAACCATAGACTGTAGCTTCCCATTTTATAATGTGGTTTTTGGCGGCACAGGAACAAAAGAATTAGCTGCAAATATGGATATTGATCGTTACGTGCGTATACTTTCAGGATCAACCTTTAATGGAAAAGATTACACAATTTATGTTGGTCAATACTGGAGTAATTTTGGTAATTTTACTCAATTTGGTTCTGGTACAGTAGTGTTTGATGGAAGCATAGCTCAAAACATTGATACAATTACAGGAGTTGCTACTACTTTCAATCATATAACTTTTAATGGTACTGGTGGAAAAACTATTCGTCAATCATTTCAGGTAAAAGGTGATTTTATTATTTCAGGAGGAATTACAGGCTCTGTTAATTTTATGACAAATACTGTAACAGGCACTGACACTGGTATATTTTCTATTACAGGGGCTACTGCTGTTTATTTTTATGGTTTTGATAATTTTCCGACGGGATTTGGAAATATTTCACTGGCTCAAAATAGTACAGTAATTTATATTTCTGATTTACCAGTTCAGAGAGTAAGGATGACCGAAGCCTGGAGTTATGGTAATCTTACCCTTAGAAAGCAGACTTTGAGTGGATCGCCTGTTGTAAAAGAAGTGCTGTCAGGTAATCTGGTCGTTAGTGGTAATTTAACTATAGGTGATGTATACACCCAGCTCGATATGGCTACGAATAACGCAAATATGACACTTACAGGTAATATAGTTTTTCCTACTGGAGGTATTCAAATAAACTGGGGGACAGGCACATCAACCTTAACACACGTGGGAGGATACTGGGAAATTGACCCGGATATTACCGGATTTAATAACCTGATTCTAGCAGGAACAAACTCAAAAATAATGAGAAATAACCTGACTATTACAGGTAACCTCGATATTCGGAGTAATGTTAATTTTCAAATGTATTATCAAACCAATTCATATAGAATCTTTGGTCCTGGCGATACACTTTCATTGGCCGATAATGCTTTAATATACAACACCATGCCTGCATCAACTGATACAGCTTTCCCAACACGATTTGCAGTTTATCAGTTATCACCGAATAGTACTACTGTTTTAAATAGTCCGGCAGGCATTAATCAGATATTGTTCACGGGAAAAAATATTAAATATGGAAATTTAACCTTTGCTAATGCAAAAACTGTAACTCACGATGGTTTAGATACTTTAATTATTAAAGGTAATTTCAATACCAACGGTTCAACTTATAACGATAATCCTATTACTCCCCGACCTATTCGAGTAGCTGGCGCTAATGTACGAATTGATTATTATACAGCAACACCGAATAATAAATTGACACTTGATGGTGTAGTAAATCAATCTATTTATAGTGCAGGTAATAATACTTTAAACTTGAGCAATCTCGAATTTTCCGGGTCATATACAACAAAAACATTTGGCGATGGTAATGATGTAGTTAACATAAGTGGAAATGTTTTAATAAATAGCAATGTTACTGTAACCAGTAATCGGAATATTACCTTCAGTGGTAATTCATGGATAAACAATGGTATATTTAATCATACGGGGGGTAATTTTAATATAACTGGTACAGGCAATGTCATTATTGATCCAGGAGCTTCTAACGCCCAAAATTATTTTAATAGTTTGTTTTTTGCTAATGGAACCTCTAAACGATTTATCAACAATGGTGTTTATTGTCGTGGACGATTTGCTATCCGAACCAATGGACTTACCGTTTATATGGGGACATATACCCATACCATTTCGGGCGATTCATTAACTACCGTAGCTGGAGGAATTTTACATAGTGACTCAGCAAGTTTTATTTTCGATCGAAATGGTGCACAATATATAAATATCCCTTCGTTTAAAGCAAATAATGTTACAACTGCCACTGGTGGAATTAAATATATGCTTTCCGATTGGATTTTATCAGGAAATTTAACAATTGGCTCAAATACTACACTTACTACCAATACAGCCAGTTATAATATCGCATTAGGAGGTAACTGGATAAATAATGGAACGTTTACATATAATCAAAGTACAGTTACATTTAATGGAAACACTTCTCCTGTTACAATTCAGACAAATGGAACTGCAGGAGGTGTAAATGATTTTTATTATGTTAATTTTAATCCCACTGTACCAGTAACTTATAACTTAACCTCAGCTATTACTCGATTTAGAAGATCGACTACAATAGGTACAAATGCAACCCTTAATTTAAATGGGAATACGCTTTACATGGGTAGTAATATTACTGTTGCGGATAAAAATCTAATTATTAATGGCACACTTAATATTGATGCTAATTCAACGCTTCGAATTAATAATCAGGGTGCTATATGTAATATTGATGTATATGGACGTTTAAATATTGTTGGAACCAGTATGGGTACTACTGCTAACATAACTACTGAACAGGCTGCACGTACTGGTTATGAACCAATCATTACAGTGTATAGTGGAGCAACAATTGCCGCTAATTATTATTCAATTGAATATTTGGCCAATAGTGGTCTGGATATACGCAGTGGGGCAAATATTGATGCAACCAATAATTTTAGCAATGGTATCTGGCGAAATATTGCTTTGAACAACGCTCGTTATTTGAACATTGAAACCGACAATATCCCAAATCCTGCAATAAATAACATCAGTTTTAATATTTTTGGCACACCAGGTACTAATGTATTCAATGTAAGTCGTGTAACAGCAACAGTTGTTTTAACTTTTGACAATGTATCAGGTAATTTAGGTAGTTATCAATATGAGAATGATGCAATAATGCCTCCCAGTTGTTCAACCGGTTTATTACGCTGGCCCTGCATAGTTACTGCAAATTGGACCGGGGCTATTAGTACCGATTGGCATACAGCTGGTAACTGGGATATTAATCAGGTTCCCGATTTAAGCACCGATGTAATTATTCCCGATCGTCCAAATGATCCAAAAATCACACTCGATAGTGCTAAATGTAAAAGTTTGACCATAACGAATGGTAATTTGTTGCTCGAAAATAATCAACATTTATTAGTTAATGGCGATGTTCAGATTGGTACGGGTACCAATGTTGCTATTCTTGCAGTTAACTCAAGTAATAGTACAATTACTGTTAAAGGTTCATGGACAAGAGGTACTAATGGTATATTTGTGCACGGTGGTGGCACAGTAATATTTAATTCAATAATAGGTACAGTTAATATTACACCTCTATCTTCACGTTTTAATAATATTGTTATAGATAATGCAGCCTCTGTTTATATTTTAAATGGTGCTACCAATTATGTCGACGGAAGTATTAATATACAAAGCGGTACTTTAAGGTTAGGCAATAATAATTATAATTTATATGTAGCAGGAAATTTTAATGTTAATACTTTGGCTAATTTCTTGCCAACTTATGGTTCGGTAACAGCCGGTACAGTTATTTTTAATGGTAATCAGGATCAGACAATTACCAATGCTAACTTTTATAATGTTACTTTCGATGGTACTCAAAGTAAGGTCACTCAAAATAATATTTCTATTGCTAATATTGCATTAGTTAAAACAAATGCCACATTACGAGCCGAAGTTGGAAGCACTATTGATTTTAATGGAAATGTTACCATTGAAGCAGGAGCAACATTTAATGATGGTGGCGAAACGCATTATTTTACTGGTATTAACTGGAGTAATTTAGGTAACTATGCCGGTAATGGTACGTTAATATTTGATAGGACTGCAGGAGCACAATATATTTTAAATGGAGATTTTGGAAACATAATTTTGCAAAACTATCAAACAATACTACAGAATAATATTAATGTAAATGGTGATTTAGTTTTAAAAAATGGTACAAATTATTTGAATGTTGCCACATATTTAATTAATAATTCTTCTGGAACAGGAACCTTTACGATGGAAGATAATACCAGATTATATGTACGAGGAGCAAATAATTTTCCATCAAACTTTGGATTATATGATATAGGTAGTACTTCAACAGTTTATTATGATGGTTCTGTTAATCAGTCAATTTATCCTGTTTCATATGGAACTTTAGTACTGCAATCAAACAATACAAAAACACTTTTAGGAGACATAAATATTAAATCAAATCTTTATTTATATAACTCAACTCTTGATGTTTCTAATAATAATTATACCATAAACATTCAAGGAAATTGGTACAATAACAATGCAGTTTCTGGAATTTACGGAACATTTGTTGCACATCAGGGTGAAGTAATTTTTGATGGTACAGCCAACCAAACTATTAATATTAATCCATCGGCCTCAAATAACTTCTATCATCTTACAGTCAATAAGTCGGGTGGAAATGTGTCGTATGGTATCGCTAACACATATACAATAAGTGGAAACCTGACGGTAATAAATGGTACTTTTAATAACAACCAGCCCACTTATATAGGAGGTGATCTTACAGCTGTTAGCGGAACTTTTACAGGAAATGGTACGTACTACCTTAACAAAACCAGTGGTACTGCAAATATTACAACTAATGGCTCTCAATTTTTAAACATTACTATATCAAGTACTGGCAATGCTACTTTTAATTTAAATGACGATTTAGATGTTCGTGGCAATTTTACTATACTCTCCGGAACCTTTAATGGTAATGGTAAGTATATGAGTCTGGGCGATGGGGCCACAGATGCAGTAAATATTCAGGGTACATTTATTGTAGGAGGTGGAGGAACAATTGCTTTGGGCAATGGTACAGGCCTTACAGTTGGAACGGGTGGAAGGATTGAAATAATTGGAACTCCATCGAATCTGGCAGTTGTTACTCATAATACTATTAATGGCGCAGGAAGTCGTTACAGTTTTATGGTCGATGGTACAATAGCTGCTAAATATGCTCTGTTCGAATACATGAATGCTGGTGGAATTTTTATTAATACCAATGGAATAATTGATGTAAATAATAATTTTTCGTATTGCACTTTTAACAATGGTGTCAATACAGGATGTATGTTACGTATTGAAAATAACCAGCGTCTGACACAGTTGAATAGAATTGTTGATGTTGCATTTCCACAGAATCCTGGCGGTTCATCATATAATGTTCGTAAAATAGTTGCTACAACGGATACCATCGAATTTTATAACTCAACTGGTTTGTTTGCAGGCGAAAACTACGATGACGATCCAAATGAACTTATAATATGGACAGGACCTATTACTCTTACATGGAATGGTAGTATTAGTTCTGATTGGAACGATTCTCTCAACTGGACTGCTAGCTACGGGCCTCCCATTGTACCTACTGGCAATGAAAATGTAATTATTGCTACGGCTACTAATCAGCCAATTATTACCACATATGGAGCCAAAACATTAAACCTTACCATTAACAGTGGAGCAGCCCTCTGGTTAATGACTCCTACCGATGGAGATAGTATTGATCTACAAGTGAATGGAGATTTATATGTGAATGGACAGCTACGTTTAAATTCAACTAATGATGTAATTGGTGTAACTGGTAATTTAACTAAAGGAACAAATGGTTCTATTACTAATAATGGTACAGTGGTAATGAATGGAACTGGAGGCGCCAAAGTTATTAACACAGGAACCAATTCATTCTATAATTTAAAAATTGCAGGAAATACACTCTATCAATTAGGAGCTAATACTACAGTACGAAACGACTTAACAATTCTTCCAGATGCTAATTTAGATGTAAATAGTTCTAATAATTATGTTCTTACAGTGGGTGGTAACTTTATAAATGATGGCAACTTTGTAGCAAATAGTGGAAGAGTAATATTGAATTGTAATGTTGTGGCAACTAAAACTATACGATCGACAAATTCTGCATTTTATGATTTAGATATCTCTACATCAAGAGCCACTTATGTTCTTGATGGTAATGTAAATATTAGTCATAATGCTTCTATATCGAATGGTGGTACTTTAAAACTTAATGGTAATATTTTAACATTTGGCAACATCAATGCAGCTACTGAAAACTTTAACATTAATGGCACTCTTGATATTGATGCAAATGCTACACTGAGGATGGGTAATAGCTCATATTTAATTGTAAATAGTGGAGGAACAGTTAAATTATTGGGTAGTTCAATAAATCAGCGAGCTAAAATTACTGCTCAGAATGTTAATACAAGTGGGTTTGGTTTTTCAGTTAATTCCGGCGGTAGTGTTTCTGCAAAATTTTATACAATAGAATATATTGATATTAATGGTCTACGATTTTATAGTGGTTCAAATATTGATGCTGTTAATAACTTATCGGAGGGCATTTTCTCATATGGTCGAAATGGTGGTGTATATTTACGTTTCGATAATAATTTTGGCGGCATAAATGATTCAATCCGAAATGTAGTATTTAATGCTCCGGTTTCGGGTACAATGAGAAATGTTTATAGAACCACTGGTACCGATTTGGTGGTAATGGTCGATGCTTCCGGTGAATATGGCAGTTATGAGTACGAATTTGATGTGGGTTGTCCCGGAGCTGAAGATCCTAACGCAGGATTAATACGGTGGGTTGATGTGAATACTTATTACTGGACAGGTGCAACCAATACGGATTGGTTTACTCCTACTAACTGGTCATCAGGCCAGGTACCCGATAGTTCGAAATTTGCCGTTATTTTGAATGTGCCTAATAAACCAGTTATTAATGGTGCTCAAGCACGTGCCCGTAAAGTTACAATTAAAACTGGATCGTCGCTTACAGTATATACCAATCTTCGTGTAGAAGAAGAATTATTGTATTTCGGCACAGTTACAGCAGTTGGAACTCCAACAATTTATGTTGGCGATACATGGACATCAAGTGGCGGTACGTTTAATCCCGGAAATTCTACTGTTATTTTGGGTGCTTCATCAGGAACAAAGGATATTAAACAGGGAACCAGTTCGTTCTATAATTTATCCATCAATGCAGGTTCAGGTACAACTTATCGGTTAACTACAAATACCATCTTGCTTGGTTCTTTAATTATCACAGGAGGTACTCTTAATAGTAATGGATATGACATGACTATTGGTGGAGGCTGGTCTAATACCGGTGGTGCTTTTGTATCGGGTACACGAACAGTTACATTTAATGCTGCATCCGGAACACATAATATTAACCCGGGCAGTTCATCGTTTTACAATGTTATAATTAATAGCGGTAATGGTTCCGGCAATGCCACCTTTACACTAGGTAATACAAGTGCATATACTATTTATGTGACTAATAATTTTACTTTGTCAAAAGGTACAGTCGATTTATCACCCGATAATGGCGTTACCAGTAATAATTTATCTATTGGAAATAGGTATTCATCTACCTCGGGTACTTTAAGCGCACGAAACGGAATTATAACAGTTGGGGAAAATTGGTCTATTACTGGCACAGGAACATTTGTATGTGGTAATAGTATAGTTCAGTTTACTGCTAATAGTGGAACAAAAAATATTTCACCTCGAGGTCAATCTTTTTATAATTTATCTTTAATAGGAAATGCAACTTTCCGAATTTCTAATACGCTTGATGTAGATAATAATTTAACCATAAGTAATGGTATTTTAGATGTCTCAACTTCGCCATCATATAATATTTTTGTAGGAGGAAATTGGTTAAATAACTCAGTATTTATACCTCAGTCGGGAACTGTTATTTTTGATGGTTCAAATAACCAGACCTTAACCAAAACTGGTGGAGAAACTTATTATAATCTTACTATTAACAAGTCTGCTGGAGAGTTAATAATTAACAATCATGTTACTATTACAAATGCATTAACCTTTACATCTGGTGTGGTTTCTACATCAACCAATAAATTGATATTAGGTACCAGCACTACAAATATTGGGACTTTAAGCCGGGTTAATGGTCATGTAAAAGGAAACTTAGAAAGGTGGATAAACGCTACGAGTACTGATTATTTGTTCCCTGTTGGTTCTTCCACTGAATATCATCAAGCTACCATTCGACCTGTAAGTGGATTAACCAGTGGTTCACTAATTGTTTCATATATTGAAGGTGATCCGGGTGCAACAGGTTTACCACTCGACGAATCGTCCGATACTGTTATTATGCAATTCAACAAAGGATACTGGAATGTAATTGCTGCAAATTCATTTGCTTGTACTAATTACAATGTTTCTTTATTAGCAAATTATTTTACCAGTGGAACCATGTTTTTATCAGCTTCCAGTCGGGTACTCAAAAGAACAAATGGAGGGGCATGGGTTCTGGAAGGTACGCACCAGGATGCTACCATTACAGCCACCGATACCACTTGCCATCGATTATCATTAAATGGTATTAGTACTTTAAGTACTCAATTTGCAATTGGAGTTACCAATTGCTGGGGTGGAGTAATTGCAGCCGATCAGATTATATGTGCGGGTAATATACCAGCTACCTTTACCAATGTTAGTTTGCCACGTGGCGGTAGTGGAAATTATACGTATACATGGCAGTATACAACCAACATGTCGGCTACTCCGGGCGATGGAAGCTGGATTGATATTCCATCATCAAATAGCCAGGATCTTGCATATCCTTCGCCTCTTTCAACATCAGCATTATTTGTTCGCAAAGTAACAGCACTGGGCTGTTATCCTAAATATAGTAATGTACTAACAATTACGCTATATCCAACACCAAATACAGGTCCATTATTCCGTATACCCAATAAATATTAATTGAATTTTAACATACCAATACCTATTTTGCCTTCCAAAGTTTCAATTTTATTAACTTTGGAAGGTTTTTTTATTTTAACAACCTATTTTTCTTTATCCATATGGAGCGAAAAAATCTTAAACAACAGCACATAAAAGAGCTTCTTTTAATTGTTGGAATTGTTATTACCATAAATCTGGTAGCATCGGTCTATTTTGTTCGGTACGACTTAACCAGCGAAAAACGTTATACGCTTAGTCAAACTTCTAAAGAACTGCTGAAGTCAATTTCCGATCCAATTCTTGTAAAAATTTATTTGCACGGCGATTTGCCTATTGCTTTTAAAAAGTTTGAACAGTCAATAAAAGAAACACTCGAAGAATTTCGTATTTATGCCGGCAATAAAATTCAATACGAGTTTATCGATCCTTATGAATCAAATAACCAGCGACAGGTAGATGCTACTATTGAAAATTTATACAAAAAAGGACTGCAACCAACTAATGTAAAAATTAAAGATAAGAAAGGTGGATATTCAGAAAAAATTGTTATACCCGGCGCTATTATTTCAGCCAATAACATCGATTTTCCAGTTAATTTGCTCAGTAATAACCCTATTCTTTCAGGAGAAGAAAATTTAAATAATTCGTTACAAAACCTGGAGTATAATTTTATTAATGCTATTTACTGTGTAACCAACAAAAATGTTTCAAAAATAGCTTTTATTGAGGGTCATGGCGAATGGGATGAATATCATACTGGAGATATTATGCGCGAATTAGCCAATTACTTTCAGGTCGATAGGGGTGTCATAAATGGAAACATTGAGTCATTACGACCATATAAATGCATCATTATTGCTGGTCCTCAACAAAATTTTTCAGAAGAAGATAAATTTGTGATTGATCAGTATATTATGAACGGTGGAAAAGTTATCTGGTTAATTGACCCGGTTTCTATTAATCGCGATAGTTTAACTCAGGGAAACACTTTTGCGTCTTTAGCTTTGCTTAATCTTGAAGACCAGCTTTTTAAATACGGCATTCGTATTAATCCGGTACTTATACAAGATTTGCAATGTGCTATCATTCCTGTAAGTACAGGTTTTCCGTCTAATCAATCAAAGTTTATTCCTGCTCCTTGGGTATATTATCCGTTATTATCTGGTTCTATGAATCATCCAATTTCCAGAAATTTAAACCTGATTCGAACAGAGTTTTGTAGTTATATCGATACGTTATCAGTTAACGAAATAAAACATACGGTTTTGCTTACTACCTCTAAATTTTCAAAAGTTAAAAATGTCCCCGCTTTTGTTAGTTTATCGGAAATAAAAAAGCAACCAAACGAGCAAGAATTTAACTTATCTTATTTACCAGTTGCTGTTTTATCAGAAGGTGTTTTTCAATCGGTTTTTCAGCATCGTATTTTATCGGCATTACATATTAAAGGTCACTATACATTTAAACCTCAAAGTATTAATACAAAAATGATTTTTATAGCTGATGCCGATATCATTAAAAACGACGTAAGAGAAACGCCTCAAGGTATTTTAATCTCGAAATTAGGATATGATCGGTATACCAACCAAACATATGGCAATAAAGATTTTATTGTGAATGCCATCAATTATCTTACCGACGATAATAATCTGGTAAGCTTGCGCTCGAAATTTGTTCAACTTCGACTTCTTGATAAAGCCAGGTTAAACGATAAACTTTACTTCTTTCAGTTATTAAACATTATATTACCTTTAATATTAATGGCTATTGCAGCTATATTCATTGTTTATTGGCGTAAACATAAATTTGCTAAATAGTTGAAAAAAATTAATTAAATATGACAACTAAATATAAAAACCGAATATTACTTATAGTTTTTTGTGTATTTCTTACTCTTTTTGCTGTAAAATATTTCTCGAATCAATATAGTACTTTAAAGTCTACCGAGTCGAATTTTATTGTTGATACAAGTTTGATTTGTAGAATCGAAATTGAAAATAAAAAATCGAAAGTTGTACTGCAAAAAACAGAACATGGCAATTGGATAACTGATGATAATCAGCTTGTGAATCAACAGTATTTAAATTTTAGCCTGCGAATTTTTTCTCAAATAAAAATTAGTTCATTAGTTCCTGAGAGAGATCAAAATGAAATTGCTGATACTTTAAAAAACAAAGGCACACATATACAGTTGTTTAATTGTAAAGGAAAGTCTATTCTTGCATATTATGTATATTCTCATATAGCTACTCGAAAAGTATACATGATGAAAACCGGTTCAGATAAACCTTATGTAGTTGAATTGCCCGGCTATGAAGGAAATTTTGCAGCTATCTTTACCTTAAATAAAATTGATTGGCTTAATCCTTATCTTTTTACCAATTATCTGCCGCAATTAAAAGAATTTTATGTTGAAAACTACCTGGAACCTCAACATTCATTTTCAATAACTTACGATCTCGAAAAAAAGCAATTATTATTATTTGATAGCAAAGAAAAAGAAATTGCCTATGATAAGGATGTAATGAAAGCTTATCAAATTTTTATAAGTGAAGTGAAGGTCGAAAAATTTTTATCTGATACCAATTTGATTCATACGTTAGAGGCTAAAAAATTATATCAGATTACTCTGAGCACAATACAAGATGATAAAATTATTTTTCAATTTTATCCCATTATTTTAAATGGTAAAGAAGATAAAAATTTTTGCTATGTGTTAATTAATAAAAAACAATTGGCTGTAATTCAATATTATAACCTTGCCCCAGTTATTCGCGATGTTAACTTTTTTACAAAAAAATTATAAGAACAGAAAATCATCTATTCAGAGCCTGATTTAAATCGTCGATAATGTCATCCACTTCCTCAATACCTACCGATAAACGAATTAATGTGTCGCTGAGTTGAATCTGTTCAAGAAATGTTTCAGGAAATTCGCAATATATGGTGGAATATGGATGGATAATTAGTGTTTTATTATCGTTAATATTGGTGGCACGTTTGATTATTTGAAGCTTATTCATAAAATTGAAACACCGCTCGCGTGAATCTAATTCAAATGAAAGTAATCCTCCTCCCCAACCATTGAAATATTTTTTACACAATAAATTATAGTCCGATGACTCCAGAGCTGGGTATAAAACCTTTTTTACCAATGGTTGTTGTGAAAGCCAATAAGCAATTTTTTTTGCATTATCCGACATCTTTTCGTATCGAAGGGAAAGGGTTTCGAGCCCTATCGATTGTAAATATGCATTAAATGGAGAAAGACAAGCCCCTGTATTTCTCAGTATTTCTTTGCGAATCCGAAATTGAAAGGCATTTTCTTTCTGAGTTGAGGCTAATTCTTTTAATGAAGGTACCTGAGCCCAATCGAACGAACCGTGATCTATAATTAATCCTCCAACTGTTGAACCCCCACATGAAATATATTTAGTGCTTGAAGCAATGCTTATGTCAATACCTGCTTCACCAGCATCAAAAACATTGGGTGGAGTTAAGGTGGTATCGGCGCAAAAAGGAATATGATTTCTTTTTGTAATTTCGGCAATCTCTTCAATTTTAATAATCTCTAAAAAAGGGTTATTAAGTATTTCAGTAAAAATTAGCCGTGTATTTTGATCAATAGCCGATTCTACTTCATGTGGTTTTAAAAAGTTGGCAAAACGAGTTTCAATTCCAAAATTCGACATAGTCGATTGAAATAACGCTATTGTATTTCCAAACATTTTAGGCGACACAATAATATTGTCACCTGCGCGGCAAAGGGCCATTACAGTAGCAGTTGCGGCTGCCATACCCGAAGCACATGCCATTACATTTTGAGCCTTTGTTATGGCTTTTATGCGCTGTTCAAAAAATTCGACCGTTGGGTTTCCCGAACGTGAATATGCAAAAGCGGGTTGTGTGTTATTAAATGCACCTTCTATTGATTCAGCACTTTCAAATTCAAACGCTGACGAAGCGTAAATGGGATACTGCAGTGCACCATGTATATCCTTTTTGTTGGGGACGACATGTAACAATCGGGTATTAAAACCTTTTTTCGACATGTAGATCTGGTATATTAAAATGTTCTGAATTGTTTTTATTATTGCAAATTTAATTTATCCTATTTATACATCGGAAAAAATAGGATAAAATTTTAAATATAATACATTTCACCCGACCGCTGTTGCTCGTATAATTGAATCAAATCAGATAGGGTTTTGCTTTCTAAGTATTGAAAAATAATTTTATCCAGACCTGTTAAAACTTCACGTATTGCAAATCCTGCATATGTTTCGTTTGTTTCTTCTTCGTTTTCAAACGAAGAAGATTCATTTTCTACAGCTTCAATAATATTGCGAATACTAATTTTAGAAGGAGAAATGTTAAGTAAATAACCTCCGCCAGCTCCGCGTTTAGCTTTTACCAGTCCTTTAATTTTTAAATTAGCTACTATACTTTCGAGAAATTTTTCCGAAATGTTTTCATTACTGGCAACATCGGCAACCGATAGATGACCTGATGGATATACCAGTCCGACGTTAATCATAAATTTTAAAGCGTACAGCGATTTATTGGTAATTTTTATCATAATTTCAGTTGTTTCATTGGTTTTAAATGGGTTGATTATCTTTTATTTTTTTAACTATGCTATTTAAAGTATCTTCAATCTTGTCGGTAGCATTTGGTATAATAATTTTAGATTGCTTATAATATGATTCTCTATGAAGAAGTAAGTCATTTATAAATTTCAGTAGCTCATCATTATTTTTTCCAGCTATCAGTGGCCTTGTATTCTTTTCTTCCTCCGTAAATCGGATTATTCTGTTGAAAAGCTCTTCAGCTGTAAGTTGAAGATATATAGTAATACCCGACTCGTTCATTCGTTCCATATTGTTATTGAAACAAGGAGTGCCACCTCCCAATGAAAGAACATAATTATCTTTTAAAAACATTTTTTCGAGTTCATTTTTTTCAATTTCCCTAAAAAAAAATTCACCTTTTGTGTAAAAAATTTCATCAATTTTCATCTGGGTTTCTTCTTCAATGATATTATCGAGGTCGAAAAATTGATATGATAGCTTCTCGGATAGTTTTTTCCCTATCGTAGTTTTTCCACTTCCCATAAAACCTAAAAGAAAAATACGCATAGCTTTGATTTTTTTATCACAAAAATACAGCTTTACTGATTATTTATTTTAGAAATTTCATACCAATTTGATATACTTCATTAAAATGTTCATCGAGTTGATTATTAATGTTTTTACATGAATCAAAAACTTGTTTTGACCATTCGAAATATGCTCTTTTACGCTTTTTGGTCCAATATATAGGGTAGTTTATTAAATCGTACATATTACAGGCTTTATCGGCAATTTTAATGAGTTTTGCAGGAGTTGATAAAAATGGAGCATTTTCAATTTGCAGTTTTTTACGTATTCGTTTGGGTAACTGCATATCGTCGGTTACTTCCTGAACTATTAATGCTACTTCTTTTCCAAATTGATCTTCAATTTCTTGATAAGTAGTATCAGTATCTTCTAATACATCGTGTAATAAAGCTGCGGTAAGAATTGTTAAATCTGTCTCGCCACATTTAATTAAAAGCTGGCAGACTTTAATCGGATGATTAATATACGGAATTTTTAAGCTTCCTTTTCGACGTTGATATTTATGTTTTTCGGCCGAAAATGCTAATGCATCAATTAAAACTTGAAGAGCGAATTTGTTTTCAAACGAATTCATTGGTTATAGATCCTATCGTATTGATAATTAACAATGTATATCAATATTTTGTTCAATGTAGTGAATTAATGAATGGATAACCTTTATATGAATTTCCTGAATACGGTCCGAATATCCCGAATGAGGTACTCTTATTTCAATAGTGGCTAAATTGCGTAAAACTCCTCCGTCTTTACCTGTCAGCGCAACAACTTTTAGTTCTTTATCTAGAGCAGCCTCTGCAGCTTTTATTATGTTAGTCGAATTTCCACTGGTACTTATGGCTAGCAAAACATCACCTTTGTTTCCAATGGCCTCAATATAACGCGAAAATATTGACTCAAATCCATAATCGTTGGCAGTGCAGGTAATATGCGATGGATCTGATATAGCTATTGCTGGTAGCGCTCTACGGTCAGCCCTGTACCGACCACTTAATTCTTCAGCAAAATGCATGGCATCACACATACTGCCTCCATTGCCACAGGAAATAATTTTGTTTCCGTTTTGAATGGCTTCTACCATTATTTTTCCTGCTAGCTCAATGTTTTTAAATACATTCTCGTCTGATAAAAATTTTTCTAATACTTTTTTTGCTTCCTCAAATTCAGATTTAAGTAAGTCCATTTCTGTGATTTTACGGTTTTAATATTTGGCCGAAAGTTAATACAAAAAATCATGTTATTTGTGCATCAGGCATAATTTCTGATTCATTCTTAAAAATTATAAATGCATAAAAAACGCAACTATATTTTTTATTATCGTTAATTATTAGTGAATGTTACTTAAGAAAATTGTTGCTAACTTTAAAGAATAAAAAAAGTTTTTTCTTATTTTATTGACTTTGAAAGACCGGTTTTATTAATAAGTGCTTGAAAAGACTTGTTGTTAATGTTAAAAAATTAAAAATCAATAATATATGGTTGTTTTATTTCAAAAAAAAATACATTGTTAATAACTCTGGTATAAGAGTTGATAAATGTAAATTGGAAATTTTGCATTCAATGTTAACTTCATCTTAAATTGCAACATCAAATTTTAGTAATACCTAAAACACGTAAAACCTGAATTATTAACACTTTAAATATCGAAGCAAAATGCAACCGGATGAAGTTACTATGGAACAAAAACAAATTAACTCAGATGAACTAGCAATTGACATGGGAAAGTTAAAAAGTCAGAAAAAAGCAGGTACTTATACTTTTGAAGAAGCCTTCAAGAGTTCGCTTGAGTATTTTAAAGGCGACGAATTAGCAGCTAGGGTCTGGGTAACGAAATATGCACTTAAAGACTCGTACGGAAACATTTATGAACTGAATCCTGATCAAATGCACCGTCGGATAGCACGTGAGTTGGCCAGGATCGAAGCCAAATACCCTAATCCTATGAGAGAGGACGAGATATATGAATATTTAAAAGATTTTAAATATATCGTTCCTCAGGGTAGCCCTATGACGGGTATTGGAAATAATTTTCAAATTGCATCTCTTTCAAATTGTTTTGTTATTGGGAATAGTGCCGACTCATACGGGGGTATTATGAAAACCGATCAGGAACAGGTGCAACTTATGAAACGCAGGGGCGGGGTAGGGCATGATTTGTCACATATACGCCCAGCAGGTAGTCCTGTTCTCAATAGTGCACTAACCTCAACAGGAGTGGTTCCTTTTATGGAACGTTTCTCAAACTCAACCCGCGAAGTTGCTCAAGATGGTCGGCGAGGTGCTTTAATGCTTAGTATTTCCATTAAACATCCCGATGCTGAAAAGTTTATTGATGCCAAACTGGAACAGGGAAAAGTCACCGGTGCCAATGTATCAGTAAAAATTGACGATGAATTTATGCAAGCAGTCATTAATGGTACCCCATATGTGCAGCAATACCCTGTTGATTCGCCTAATCCTATCATAAAGAAAGAAATTGATGCCCGTGCATTATGGGCAAAAATAGTTCACAATGCCTGGCGTTCGGCTGAACCTGGAGTGCTTTTCTGGGACACTGTAATTCGTGAATCAGTCCCCGATTGCTATGCTGAATATGGGTTCCGGACTGTATCTACCAACCCATGTGGCGAAATACCACTTTGTCCATACGATAGCTGTCGACTCCTGGCTATTAATCTTTACGGATATGTTGAAGAACCTTTTACTCCTCAAGCTCGTTTCAACTTCGAAAAATTTAAAAAACATGTAGCCGTAGCACAACGATTTATGGACGATATCATTGACCTTGAACTTGAAAAAATTGATGCTATTCTCGATAAAATTGATAAAGATCCAGAAGACGAAGATATTAAAGCCGTTGAGCGTAAATTATGGCTCAATATTCGTAAGAAAACCGAAGAAGGACGTCGTACTGGTGTTGGCATCACTGCCGAAGGCGATATGCTCGCCGCTCTTGGAATTACTTATGGTAGCGACAATGCCATCGATTTTTCTGTCGAAGTACACCGTACCCTGGCTCTCGAAGCCTATCGTTCGTCGGTAATTATGGCCGAAGAAAGAGGTCCTTTTCCAATTTATAATGCTCAACTCGAGAAAAATAATCCATTCATCCTTCGTTTGCGCGCCGAAGACGAAGAATTATATCAGCGTATGGTTAAATCGGGACGACGAAATATAGCTCTGTTAACCATTGCACCAACTGGCACAACCAGTTTAATGACGCAAACTACTTCGGGTATTGAACCTGTATTTCGTCCTTTTTATAAACGTCGTCGCAAAGTAAATCCTAACGATACTCATGTAAAAGTAGCACATATTGATGAAGTAGGAGACCATTGGGAAGAATACAATGTGTTCCATCATAAGTTTCTTACCTGGTTAGAGGTAAATGGATATAATCCTGAAGAAGTCAAAAATTATTCCGACGAAGAAATTGAAGAACTTGTAAAAAAATCGCCTTACTATAAATCATCTGCTGCCGATGTCGATTGGATTAAAAAAGTAAAAATGCAAGGCGAAATTCAAAAATGGGTCGACCATTCAATAAGTGTTACCATTAATTTACCCGAACATGTCGACGAAAAATTGGTTGGTGATTTATATATTACTGCATGGAAAAGTGGTTGCAAGGGATGTACTGTATACCGCGAAGGTTCTCGTTCGGGTGTTTTGATTTCAGCCAAATCAGAAAAGAAAGATACAACCAATGAAACAGTTGTAGGTCAACCACTTAAGCGACCCAAAGTGCTGGATTGTGATATTATTCGATTTAAAAATAATAACGAAAACTGGATTGCTTTTATAGGATTGCTCGATGGTCGTCCTTACGAAATATTTACAGGCTTGCAAGATGAAGAAATGTTTCCAATTCCGAAATCTATTACCAAAGGTAAAATTATCAAAACAAAAGACGAAGATGGAAATACACGATACGATTTTCAATATACCGATAAATACGGTTATAAAAATACATTAGGCGGGCTATCGCACCAGTTCAATAAAGAGTATTGGAATTATGCTAAATTGATTTCAAGCGTATTGCGTTATGGCATGCCTATC